>OOIF01002655.1_pt1 | contig 11781 bp, 8 predicted proteins | sample 1691961 | NCBI WGS metagenome assembly OOIF01 (sample SAMN06348146, study PRJEB24527) | human gut metagenome | biome: human gut; feature: ankylosing spondylitis patient; material: feces | host: Homo sapiens | place: China | collected 2015-10 | reverse complement strand
GCCTGTTCGACATCTGCGGCAAGGGGGCATCCTTCCTGGGCACCATGATCGTCAGCGTGGGCAGCCAGCTGACCGGCAGCGCCAATGTGGGCGTCGGCTCGCTGATCGTGCTGTTTATTGTGGGCTTTGTGCTGTTCCGGGTGTCTTGCAAAGAAGGTATGATTACGGAGTAATGTACTCTTTTGCGCGCCAAAAGAGTACCAGAAAAGCCGCTTTGAGAAGCTCGGCGGTGGCGAAGCCATGAAAGCCCCTGCGGGGCTTTTAAGCCGACGTCCGGTTTGCGAAGCAAATGCCGCGTGTTCAGCGCGGCAAGGACGGGAGGCACGAATCAAGGGCTGCTCGCCCTTGATAATCCCAAAGAAGAAGGCTCTGCCAAAAAATCGGGCGGTGCGCCAGTCGGCGCAGACGCTTTTCCGATTTTTTAGCAGAGCCGATTTTTATTGGCGGGCCGTACGCAAAAGAGAACATCTCCGTATTGATTGTTTGTTGCGTCTTACAGCGCACCGTGATACAATAAACAAAAATCCATTTGAAAAAGGAGAATCCCAATGAAGCAATATCCCGGTTATACCGTCGTGCGCTGCGAGGACTGCCCTGAACAGCACGGTACCCTGACCGTGCTGACCCACGATGTCAGCGGTGCGACCATCCTGCTGGTGGAGAACGAGGATGCGAACAAGGCGTTCGGCATCGGTTTCGGCACCTTCCCATCGGATGACACGGGTGTGTTCCACATTCTGGAACACTCGGTGCTGGCGGGCAGCGAAAAGTACCCGGTGACCTCGCCGTTTTTGCAGCTGCTCAAGAGCAGCATGGCGTCCTTCCTGAACGCGATGACCTTCCCGGACAAGACGGTCTACCCCTTCGCCACCCCCAACGAGACCGACTTCCGGAACCTGATGGACGTCTACCTGAACGCGGTGTTCTGCCCGCTGGCCATGGTGGACCGGGCCGTGTTCGAGCAGGAGGGCTGGCACCGCGATGCCGACGGCACCGTGAGCGGCGTCGTCTACAACGAGATGCAGGGTGCGCTGGCCTCCCCGGATGCACAATTGCAGGATGCGCTGGAGCGGGCGATGTTCCCGGATACGGCCTACGGCTTTGTGTCCGGCGGCGACCCGGCCTCCATCCCGGCGCTGACCTATGAGAAGTACCAGCGGGTGTACCGCCGCCATTACAGCGCCGACAACTGCTGTGTGACCCTGTACGGCAGGATGGATATGGCCGAAAAACTGGCCTTCCTGGATGAACACTACCTGAGCAGGATGCCCAAGGGCACCAGCCAGCCCAGATTGACGCTGCAGGACGAGCAGCCGGGCGTCTGCGTGAACATCCCGTACTACACCGAAAAGCCGGAGGCCGACCAGGTGCAGTGTGCGCTGGCCTGGTACACCGGCGCATTTGCCGACCGGGAACGCCAGCTGGGCGTGGAGATCCTGCTGGACGCGCTGCTGGGGTCGAACCAGTCGCCGCTGAAGGCTGCGCTGCTGGAACAGCAGCTGGGGGCCGACATCGACATCGGCTTTGACGACAGCACTTTGCAGCCCACGCTGGAACTGGTGCTGCGCGGTGCCACCGAGGAGACCGCAGGCCGGTTTGCGGCCGGGGTCCGGAGCGCCGTGGACGACATCCTGGCCGAGGGCATCCCGGAAGACCTGCTGCTGGCCAGCCTGAACGCGGCAGAGTTCGCCTCGCTGGAGCGGCCGGGCAGCCTGCCCGACGGTGTGCTGGACGCCATCCATGCAGCGACCGGCTGGCTCCACGCCGGGGACCCGACCCTGCTGCTCCACACGGACCAGCTCTTCGCCGCCCTGCGGGAGAAGATGGCCTCCGGCTGGTTCAACGACCTGCTGCGGGAGCTGTTCGCGGCTGCGCCGGTGCAGGTCATTCAGGTGCCGACCCTGCCCAAGGCGGAAGAACCCGATGCAGACCCGGCCCGTACCGACGGCAAGCTGGCACTGGACCATCCGCTGACGGTGGCAGACCTGGGCGAGGGCAGCCCCAGCGCCGAGGGCGTCGTGGGCAGCGTGGCCGGTGCGGAGCTGCTGCACCACCCCTCCAAGGGCAGTCTGTATTTGAACATCTACTACGACCTCGGCGGGCTGACCACCGAAGAAGTGCAGTATCTCGACCTGCTGACCGATGTGCTGGACGAGCTGGACACTCCGCGCCACACGGCCCGCGAGCTGAACACCCTGCGCAGCACCTGGCTGGGCGACAGCCAGGCCTGCATCAGCTTCTGGACCGGGCGGCAGGCGGGGAACCCCTGCCACGCAAAGCTCACCCTGAACATGAGCCTGCTGGAGCGCAGTCTGGAAAAGGCTGTGGAACTCGGCGGCGAGTGGCTGTATGAGACCCGGCTGACCGGCGCAAAGGCCGAAGCAGCCTTCGCCCGTGTGCTGAGCCAGCAGAAGCTGAACATGGAGCAGCAGTTCCTCCAGATGGGCAACCAGTACGCCGCCGTGCGCGCCGGGAGCCACTATTCGGTGGAGTATGCACTGAGCGAGGCATGCAGCGGCGTGACAGGGTATCACTTCCTATGCGCGCTGCTGGAACAGGCTGACTGGGCCGACCTGGGCCGGAAGCTGGAAGCCGTGCGAGAAAAGGTGCTGCACCACGCAGCCCTGACCATCAGCCTGCACGGCAGTGAGGATGCCCGGAAGCAGCTGGAAGCCCTGCTGCCCGGCAGTGCCTTTGCCGAGGGGATGCGTTCGCCCGCCCAGCCCTACACCCAGGCGCTGACGGCTCCGGTGAACGAAGCCTTCATCATCGACGGCGGGGTGAATTACGACATCCTGACCTGGCCGCAGGAGCGGAAGCCGGAGCGCCGGGTGCTGGCCCGCGTGATGAGCTACGAGTATCTGTGGCACCACATCCGCGAGGTGGGCGGCGCGTACGGCACCGGCATGGTGACCCGCGCCGAGACGGAGTATCTGTATACCTACCGTGACCCGCATCTGGCCGAGAGCTACGAGACCTTTGCAAAGGGCCCGGCGGAACTGGCCGCCCGCGCGTACACCGAAAAGGACCTGACGGATTCCATTGTGGGCACCGTCTCCGAGATGGACAAGCCCATGAAGCCCAGCGCAGAGGCGCGGGACCTTGACCGCCGGTATTTCTGCGGCATCACCGACGCGATGCTGGCCGCAGACCGCAAGGCCCTGTGCAGCGTGGACGCTGCCGCGCTGAAGGCCATGGCCGCAGAGCTGGGCACCGCGATGCAGCACGGCACCCGCGTGGCTTTTGGCAGCAAGGAGGCTGTGGAAGGCGCAAAGGGCCTGTTTGACCGCATCGAGACGCTGTAACACAAGATAAAAGAAGAGATCCCCCGGCGGCTGGAACGCTCTGAACGGAGAGCGGCTCGGCTGACCGGGGGATCTTTTGCTTTTTTACGGAGCGTCGTCCAGCGTTTCGGCGATGACATAGCGGGGGCGGCGCTTGACTTCGTCGTAGATCTTGGCGAGGTAGTAGCCGATGATGCCGAGGCTGAACATGAGCAGCGTGCCGGTGAAGAGCTGCAGCAGGATGACCGTGGTGAAGCCTTCGAGCGCTTCGCCTGCAAAATAGCGGAACAGCGCCTCACCGCCCACCAGAAGGGTGGCGATCAACATCAGAAAGCCCATCAGGATGACGAGGTAGAGCGGGGCCGACGTGAAGGACGCCAGGCTGGAAATGGCGTAGCGGATGAGGCTGAAGGTAGACCAGCTGCTCTGCCCGGCAGTGCGTGGCTGGACGTCGAACTCCACCCGCGCTGTGCGGAAGCCAACCCACGCCGAGAGGGCGCGGTAGCAGGTGTTCCGCTCCGGCAGATTCAGCAGGACGAGCACGGCCTTGCGGTCCAGCAGCTTGAAGTCGGAGCTGCTGCGCAGGTCGGTCTTGGCCGCTTTGCTGATGAGCCCATAGAACCAGCGGGCGGCGGTGCGGTGGGCGGCGCTTTCGGTGCCGCGCTCGCGCTTGACGCCCTCCACGACCTCGATGCCCTGGGTCCAGAGCCGGTACATTTCGGGGATCGTTTCCACGGGGTGCTGCAAGTCACAGTCCAGCGTGACGCAGCAGTCGCCGCGGGCGGCCTGCAGCCCGGCGTACAGGGCTGCTTCCTTGCCGAAAGCGCGGGAGAAGCGGATGCCCCGCACCTGCGGGTACGCCTGCGCCGTCTGGCGGATGACGTCCCAGCTGTTGTCGGTGGAGCCATCGTTGACGAAGAGCACCTCATAGCGGATGTGGGCGGCGGGGAGGACCTCGGCCAGCCGCCGGGCCATTTTGGGGATGTTCTCCGCTTCGTTGTGGGCGGGGAGGATGACGGAGAGAAGCGGTTCAGCGGCCAAGGTGCTCGACTTCCTTTCGGTTGAGAGTGTGCAGGGCATGGGCCTCGACCGCCCGGCCCTCGGACAGGTAGAAGGGGTGAAAATCAGTCTTCTGCGGGTCAAAGAAGGGCCCGCCCGGCTCCACGCCGCCGGGGTGGAAGAGCAGCTCGACCGGCTGGCCGCGTTTCTGCGCCAGCCGGAGGTACTGCGGCAGCACGGCCCGGACGCGGTCGGCGTCCATGTGGCCGGAGAAGAGGATGCCGCAGAACAGGGCCGTGGGGATGCCGCTGCGGCGGAATGCGGGGCGGTCCAGCAGCCAGCAGCCGTTCAGCACGGCCTGCTTGATGGCATTGACGGCGGAATAGCTGCCCCAGAGCCGGGGACAGCCGACAAAGGGTGACAGCGGCTCGGACGGGATGCGCAGATGCTCGACCGGAAGATGGTGGTCGGCAAGGATATGCAGCAGCGTCCGGAAGACCAGCGGGATCATGTGGGTGTGCTGGTGGCTGTCGATGCGCAGGGGCGTCCCGGCGGGGAAGAGGGCGGCATAGGCGAGGAGCTGACGCTCCAGTTCCCGGTAGAGCTGGGCGGCAAAGGCCCTGCGCCGGGGCGTCAGCGAGAGGCGCAGCAGCCCGGTGAAGGAGTTGCAGAAGCTGCCGTCCGGCCGGACGAGCAGCGGGATCTCCGCAGCGGGGGAAAGGGCTTTGCCCTCCACCAGGTTGAGGTGGACGGCCAGCTTCAGCCCGGAAGGGCGCAGCGCGGCGACGGCTTCTTCCAGCGAACCGTTGGGCACGATGCTGACGCTGTTCAGGCAGCCGTGGGTCTGGCAGTCCCGGATGAGGGCGTCGCCGTGGGCGGTCATGCCGTAGTCATCGGCGTGAAAATAGAGGATGGAAGGTTCAGTCATTTGCATCGATCCCCTCTCCCGCCCGGATGACGATGGTATCGCCCATGACCGCGACCGAACCGGTCTGCGGCCAAAGGGGCATCTGACGGACTTCGTCCAGCGCGAGGAGCTGCTGCTTTTCTGCGCGGGTGGCAAAGGTGTAGTCGGTGGAGCAGTAGTCGTTCAATGCAGCTGTGAGGACGCTCTGGCCCACCGTCGGATTATCGGTGAAGAGGATGAGGCCGGCCGTGTAGCCGGTCATTTCCGGGGAGAGGTCGGCGGAGTAAGCCCTGGAATCGGGCAGATGGCCGATGACGGCGATCCGGGTGCAGGCGTCCGCGCCGTCCAGCTGCTCGATGCGGTCTGCAATGCGCAGAAGGGTGCCGTAAGAGCGCTCATAGCTCATCTGGGACAGGTGATAGCAGACATTGGCCAGCACGATGCAGTAAAAGACGATGGCCCCGCCCACGAGGAGGATGGCCCAGCTCCGGAGCGCGGAAGCGCGCGGGGAAAGACCGTCCAGCCGCTCGTAGAACAGCACGAAGCTCAGATAAAAGGCGGCGTAGCCCATGGTCATCAGGTTGTGGTAATCGACCCAGGGGTTGAGGAAATAGAGGGCCGCGGCCCCCAGCGGCAGTGCGGCCAGATAGACGAGCAGGAGCCAAAAGCGGGCCGGGTCGTGCCAAAGGGTCTGCTGTACGAGGGCGGTCAGCAGGAAAACGGCCAGCAGGGCAAAGACCAGAACGTTGAGCACAAACCAGACCGTGAGGCCGTTGTGCAGGTCAAAAAAGAAGCGGAAGAAGCGGGTGATGCAGCCATGCAGAGCCGACCAGAGATGGAGCGAACCGACGGTGTCGATGCCCTGATAGTCGGACAGGGCGGTGCCGGAAAAAGCCAGAACCAGCTGCAGGGCCACAGCATAGACCGCTCCGGCCAGCACACCGCCTGCCAGAAACCGCCCCGCACTGCGGAGGGACGCGGCAGCGCTGCGGCGGTGAAAGAGCAGATCGTCCAGCAGCCAGACCAGAAGCAGGGTGATGGTGACGGTCAGATAAGCCTGATAGATGCCCACGGAGAACCACAGGCAGGCTGCCCCCGCGAAGAAGGAACGCCGGCCCGGCCGGGTGAGCAGAAGCGCACTGAGGCAGGCGGCCAGCATGGCCAGACAGTAGCCGTCGGCGACGTATTCATAGGCAAAGGTGGAGGTGACGGTGGGGAAGACCGCGATCAAAGCCCCGGTCAGCACCAGCGCCATCGGCTTTTTCAGGTGCAGCAGCGCCGCCACGCAGACCGCCGAACCAGCCAGGAACAACAAGCCCAGCAGCAGGTTCAGCCATGGCAGGTCGTAATAGGAACTGAGCCCGCAGGCCAGCGAGAGAAAATAGCGGCCATATTGCAGCATCTGCTGGGCATCGTACCGGAAGACGAGGGAATCCCAGTTGGGGAGCCAGTTGGCTATTTTATAAAAGTGCGCGAGCAGGCCGAACCCGAAGGCGGAGAAAAACACGAGCCGCCATTCGGGCCGGAACCTGCGGGCAAGCTGCGCAGGCAGCTGATCGGGGTGTACCATAAAAACCTCCGAAGGTCGAAATGAAACGAAGTTTAGTTCTAGTATAAACCATTTGAAAATTATACGCCAGCCCATTTTTATGCTTTTCCTTAAAAAATTGAGGGCAGATTCCCCTGCTTGCGGAAAAAGAACGCGGACAGGGGGATTTTTATGCGACAAAATTGTACGAAAAGGAAAACGCTCACAAAAAATTACAGAGCGGGCCTGCGAAAGGTTGCACTGTTGCAAAAAGATGATTGGTGGTATTATGTTGACAAACCAAAACGAAAGGATGTGAAATGAACCGAATGGCGCAGAAGATACGACCTTCGGCGGGCAAGGGGCTGGACAACCTGCACCGTGCCACGGACACGCTGAGCACGATGCTGGCGCAGGAGGTGAAGGAACTGAACACCCGCCAGAAAGCGGCCCGCCGCGACGGTGCAGAGGCGGCCGGGACCATGAAGGGCCTGAAGGAAGCCACTGCGGTGCTCAAAGACCTAGCTGCTGTGGCCAAGACGCTGAACGAACAGGGCGCGGATGCAGAGGGCCGGGAGTGCGGCGTGGTGCTGCTGCCGCCGGTGGAGGATGTATGAAGACAGGAACGAATGCGCCAGTCGTCTGGCGGCCCCAGCCCCGGCAGAGGGAGTTCATGCGCAGACCGGAGCCGGAGGCTCTCTACGGCGGCGCGGCAGGCGGCGGCAAGAGCGATGCGCTCATCATTGAGGCGCTGCGGCAGGTGCAGATCCCGCACTACCGGGGGCTCATCCTGCGCAAGACCTTCCCCCAGCTGAGCGACCTTGTGGACAAGAGTCTGGTCTACTACCGCCGGGCCTTCCCGGAGGCGCAGTACAACGCCACGAGCCATGTGTGGGTCTTCCCCAGCGGGGCAAAGATCTACTTCGGCTCGATGCAGTACACCAAGGACCGCACGAATTATCAGGGCAAGGCCTTTGATTTCATCGGCTTCGATGAGCTGACCCACTTCGAGTGGGAGGAGTACAGCTACATGATGAGCCGCAACCGCCCCACCGGACCCGGCACGCGGGTGTATCTGCGGGCCACCACCAACCCCGGCGGCGTCGGCCACGGCTGGGTCAAGGCCCGGTTCATCACCCCGGCCCCGCCCGGCACTCCCATCGTGGAAGCGTTCCCGGTGCGGATGCCGGATGGGACGGAAAAGGTGCTGCAGCGGGCGCGGGTGTTTATCCCATCCAGCGTCTTCGACAACCCGGCCCTGCTGGAAAACGACCCGGATTACCTTGCAAGTCTGGCCTCTCTGCCCGAAGCAGAAAAGCAGGCCCTGCTCTATGGCAGCTGGGACAGCTTCTCCGGTCAGGTGTTCACCGAGTGGCGGAACGACCCCGCCCACTATCAGGACCAGCGCTGGACCCATGTGATCGCACCGTTCCCCATCCCGAAGCACTGGAAGATCTACCGCGGGTTCGACTTCGGGTTTTCGAAGCCGTTCTCGGTGGGGTGGTACGCGGCGGATGAGGAAGGGCGGCTCTACCGCATAAAAGAGCTGTACGGCTGCACAGGCCGCCCGAACGAGGGGCTGCGGATCGACCCGGTGGAGCAGGCCCGGCGCATCCGGGAGGTGGAGCAGAACGACCCGCAGCTGCGCGGCCGGGTCATTCAGGGCATTGCGGACCCGGCCATCTTCGACGAGAGCCGGGGCGAGAGCATCGCCGCTATGATGGAGCGGGGGCCGAACTTCCTGCACTGGATGCCCGGCGACCACACCCGACTGGCCGGTAAGATGCAGTTCCACTACCGGCTGGCGTTTGACGGAGAGGGGCGGCCCATGTTTCAGGTGTTCGATACTTGCAGGCACTTCCTGCGCACCATCCCGAATCTGGTGTACGACGAGAGCAACGTGGAGGACATCGACACCCGGCAGGAAGACCACATTTACGACGAGTGCCGGTACGTCCTGATGGAACACCCCATCTCGCCGCCCCGGCGCACGGCCCGCCCGCCGGTGGGGGACGACCCGCTGGAACTGCACCGGCAGGCGAGGTTTTATCGGATTTAGAAAGGAGTAGATTTTGGATATCGTGGAAGAAAAACTGCCCATCGGGCCGGAGGAGGTCGCAGAGGCGGCGGCTGTTCTGCAAAAGTACAAGGCAGGCAAGGCAGCGCTCGACAAACGGCTGGTGGACAACGAACTGTGGTTCCGGATGGGGCACTGGAAAAATTACCAGAACCCGATGATGGAGGGCAAGCCCCAGCCGTCCAGCGGGTGGCTGTTCAACTCCATCGCCAACAAACACGCCGATGCGATGGACAACTACCCGGCTCCGAATGTGCTGCCCCGCGCGGCAGACGACGAACAGACCGCGCGGGTGCTTTCCAGCATCCTGCCGGTGGTGCTGGAACAGGCCGATTATGAGCAGGTGTACAGCGACACCTGGTGGCGCAAGCTCAAGCAGGGCACCGGCGTCAAGGGCGTCTTCTGGGACCCGGAAGCGCACGGCGGCCTGGGCGAGATCGTCATCCGGCCCATGAATCTGCTCATGCTCTACTGGGAGCCGGGCGTGGAGGATATCCAGACATCGCCGAACTTTTTCTCGCTGCGGATGGAGAACACCAGACAGCTGGAGACCCGCTGGCCCCAGCTCAAGGGCCACAGCGCCAGTGTGCTGGATGTGCCCCGGTTCCTCCACGACGGCGGGCTGGACACCACCGAAAAGAGCGTCGTGGTGGATTGGTACTACAAAAAGCCGGACGCCGAGGGCCGGGTGCTGCTGCACTACTGCAAGTTCTGCAACGGGGTGGTGCTCTACGCCAGTGAGAACGACCCGGCGCTGGCCGGGCGCGGATTCTATGACCACGGCAAGTATCCGTTCGTGTTCGACCCGCTGTTCATGGAGGAGGACAGCCCGGCGGGCTTCGGATACATTGATGTGATGAAGGAGTGCCAGACCGCCATCGACCGGATGAACCATGCGATGGATGAGAATGTCCTGCTCGCCTCGAAGCAGCGGTATGTGCTGAGCGACACGGCCGGTGTGAACGAAGAAGAACTGGCAGACCTCTCGCGGGATATCGTCCATGTAGTGGGGCGGCTGGGCGACGACAGTTTCCGCCCCTTGCAGACGGCGGGCCTGCAGGGCAACAGCCTGAGCTACCGCAACAGCCGCATCGAGGAGCTGAAGGAGATCTCCGGCAACCGCGATATGACCCAGGGCGGAACCGCTGGCGGTGTGACGGCGGCTTCGGCCATTGCCGCCTTACAGGAGGCAGGCTCGAAGCTGAGCCGGGATATGCTCAAGAGCGCGTACCGCGCCTTTGCCAGGGAATGTTACCTCATCCTGGACCTGATGCGGCAGTTCTACGACGAAGAGCGGGTCTTCCGCATCGTGGGGGCCGCAGGCCAGAACGAGTTCGTGCCCTTTTCCGGGGCTGCGCTCCGCCCGCAGCCGACCGACACCGTGGGCGGGGTGGAACTGGGCAGCCGCGAACCGGTCTTCGACATCGTGGTGAGCGCCGAGAAGAAATCGACCTTCAGCCGTCTGAGCCAGAACGAGACCGCCAAAGAGTGCTATCAGCTGGGCTTCTTTGCCCCGGCCAACGCCGATGCGGCTCTGGCAGCGCTGGAGATGATGGATTTTGAGGGCATTGAGAAAGTCCGCCAGCGGGTGCGGCAGAACGGGACGCTGGCCATGCAGCTGGCCGTTTTGCAGAGCCGGTTGACGGCGCAGGAACAGCCGGGGAAGGCCGCTGTGACCGGCCCCGCAGACAATTTGAGCACAAAGGCCGCGGCAGATGCCATGGGCCTTGGAAAGGAGAACCGATGATCCGTGTGATCTACAGTGAACTGGACGGCCCGGAGGGGCTGACCCTGCGGCTGGAAGCGTCCGGCCACGCGGGCTATGCCCCCGCCGGGCAGGACATCGTCTGCGCCGGTGCCAGCACCCTGATGCAGGCTCTGGTGAGCCTGCTGGCAGGGGAAAAGACCGCCCGCAGCGATGCCTGGGATGAGCCGGAAGGCCCCCGGCTGGCCGTGACCGCCGCCGCCCCGCAGGAGCCGTGGGTAGAGGGGGCTTTTGAGCTGGCCAAGGCCGGGTTTGCCCTGCTGGCCGAGCGCTACCCGGACAACCTCCGCTTTGCAGACCTGAGCCGCCGGGGCGAAGCGGCCATGATGGACCTGCAATTGTTCGCAGAGGGCGGCAGCGAGACCGGCGGCGCAGAGAGCGCCCCGGCCCTGAGCGAGGCACAGGCCCGGCAGGCCGTCGCCTCCGGCACCCTGAAGCCGGGCCGGGAGGAGGCAGCGCCGCCGGAGACCCCGAAGGAGAAACTCCCGAAGACAAACCCCGGCCCGGAAGCACCCTGTCCCACCCCGGAACCGCCCCGCCCGCCGCTGCCGGAGCATCTGCCGGGCCGACAGGCCGTAGCCGCCCTGCACAGCCGCTGGGCAGCCGAAGAAGCAGCGCTGCGGCAGGTGATGCCGGAGTTCTCGCTGAAAACGGAGCTGCAGCACCCGGAGATGCGCCGTCTGATGCAGCTGCCGGGAATGCGGATGGCGGACGCCTACCGTCTGGCCCACTACGAGGACGCACTGCGCCAGACCGCCCATGCCGTGGAGCAGGGCGTCGTGGAGCGCATCCGGCAGCGGGCTTCCCGCCCGGCAGAGAACGGCACCCGCCCCGGCAGCGCCGCCGTGACCGGGGCGGATGTTTCCCGCATGACCCGCGCCCAGCGGGAAGCGCTGGAACGCAAGGCCCTCCATGGGGAAGTCATCACGTTCTGAACGCAGCTCCTCTGGCAGGGGAGCGCGAATCGAAGAAGTCCGTATGTTACACCGCAAGAAAGAAAGGAAAACCGTATGAACGACACTGCAATGAAGTTCGACCTCCAGCTGTTCGCCGACCCTTCCGCCGCGCGGAACAATACCTCCGGCACCATGACCGCCGAGATGAAGACCTTCTATGAGAAGCGCCTCATCGACCAGGCCGAGCCGCGCCTCGTCCACGACCAGTTTGCGGATTACTACCCGGTGCCCCAGAACGGCGGCAAGACCATCGAGTTCCGCAAGT
>OOIF01002654.1_pt1 | contig 11783 bp, 8 predicted proteins | sample 1691961 | NCBI WGS metagenome assembly OOIF01 (sample SAMN06348146, study PRJEB24527) | human gut metagenome | biome: human gut; feature: ankylosing spondylitis patient; material: feces | host: Homo sapiens | place: China | collected 2015-10 | reverse complement strand
TAGCAGCGACTGACAGCTTGCTGGCAGGTTTACGAATGTAATAAATGAAAGGCTGAACTGTTACATTTTATATCGGACTGCACAGATTTTTTTTGCATTTTTTAAGATTTTCTGTTATAATATGCAAATGTTTGTTCGTGTCAGTTTGCTGCTGATATTTATTTTGTTCTGATATATACAGTTTTGTTATGTGAAAATTAAGAACAACAGACAGACGGCAGATAGTGATTTATTAATAGGGAGTTGCGAGACTCTTATAACAAACAGTCTTGTAATTACCTGTGATTTAATCTACTCTCGGAAGATACCGGGAGTAGATATTTATTAAAATGGAGGGCGTAATGAGCGACTATACAGGAAAAGAGATAGTGATACTTGAAGGACTTGAAGCAGTCAGAAAAAGACCGGGTATGTATATAGGTTCTACCGGTTCGAGGGGGCTTCACCATCTTATATGGGAAATATTAGACAACAGTATAGACGAACATCTTGCGGGATTTTGTAATGAGATACATATAACGATGAAAAAAGACGGAGGAATCAGCATAGAAGATAACGGCAGAGGAGTTCCGGTAGATATACATCCGACAAAAAAAGTATCGACGGTGCGTGTGGTATATACGATACTCCATGCGGGCGGCAAATTTGGAAACTCAGCCTACAAGGTGTCAGGTGGGCTTCACGGTGTTGGTTCGTCAGTAGTAAATGCCCTTTCAACACATATGACAGTTGAGGTGAAAAGAGGCGGACTTGTTTACAGAGATGAATATAAAGACGGCGGTCATCCTGTTACGGAACTTAAGAATGGTGCCTTAGAGCCGGTCGGTAAATGTGCAAAATCAGCGACGGGAACAAAAGTAACATTTTATCCTGATGCTGAGATTTTTGAGACTATACATTTTAAGGCGGAAGTCATAAAGAAAAAACTTAAAGAGATAGCATATCTTAACAAAAATCTCAAACTTGTATTTAAGAATGAAAATGACGGCGAGGAGAAAACATATCTTGAAGAACATGGCATAAAAAGCTTTGTTTCATATATAAACAGGGATGCTCATGTACTCCATAAAGAACCAATTTATTTTGAGGGGACAAGCGGGGATATAGAGGTCGAAGTGGCTCTTCAATATACTACAAACTTTTCTGAGCAGATAAATCCATATTGCAATAGGATAAATGTAGTAGACGGCGGTACACTTGTGACAGGATTTAAGATGGCACTTACAAGAGTTATGAACCAGTATGCGAGGGAACTTGGAGTGCTCAAGGATAAAGATGAAAATTTCGATGGAAAAGACATAAGAAACGGACTTGTGGCAATCATTTCAATAAAGCATCCTGACCCGCAGTTTGAGGGGCAGACAAAGACAAAACTTGGAAACACTGACGCAAAAACGGCGGTGGACGAGGTCGTGACGACAGAGATACAGCGTTATCTCGATAAAAACATAAATGTACTTCAGGCGATACTCGACAACTCCGTAAAAAGTTACAATGCGAGAAAAGCGAGCGACAAGGCAAGAAATACAGTATTAAAGCAGTTAAACGATGTGGATACAAAGAGTAAACTTGCTGCGTGTACTTCCAAAAATCCGGAGGAATGTGAGGTCTACATAGTTGAGGGAGATTCAGCCGGCGGTACAGTAAAAACGGCGAGAAACAGAAAAACGCAGGCGGTTCTTCCACTTAGGGGAAAAATATTAAATGTAGAAAAAGCATCACTTGAAAAAATATTGTTAAATAATGAGATAAAATCAATGATAGCAGCATTCGGTTGTGGCATAGGTGATGAATTTGATATAAATAAACTCAGATATGACAAGATAATAATACTCACTGATGCTGATGTTGACGGAGCACATATAAGCACATTGCTGCTCACATTTTTCTACCGTTTTATGCCTGAACTTATCTATTCAGGGAAAATATACAGAGGTCTTCCACCACTTTACAAGGTTGATTATGAGGCGCTTGACAAAAAGACAAAGAAGAAAAATTCTGAATATGTATTTAATGACTTTGAACTTGAAAAGTTTAGAAAAAATAAAAACAATAAGATAGTAAGCATACAGCGTTACAAAGGACTTGGTGAGATGGACGCGTCACAGCTCTGGGAAACGACACTTGATCCTGAGAGCAGACTGCTCGCACAGATAACGATAAGTGACAGCGTGGATGCGGACGATGCGACGACGACGCTTATGAGCAGTAATGTGCCGCCGAGACGGCAGTTTATAATGGAAGAAGCACAGTATGCAAATCTGGATATATAGTAATTTAAGGAGAATAAAATGAAAACAAAGGAACAACCAATTATTCAGCTTGATTTCTCTGAGGAGATGAGAAATTCATATAGAGATTATGCGATGAGTGTTATCATAGCGAGAGCACTTCCTGATGTCAGGGACGGTTTGAAACCTGTTCAGAGAAGGATTCTTTATGCTATGGATGAGCTTTCGCTTGCACCTGACAAACCCCACAGAAAGAGTGCTCGTATTGTCGGTGATACAATGGGTAAGTATCATCCTCACGGTGACAGCTCCATCTATGATGCACTTGTGCATATGACGGAGGAGTATTCGCTTTCACTGCCGCTTGTTGACGGACACGGAAATTTCGGTTCGATAGACGGTGACGGTGCGGCAGCTATGCGATACACTGAGGCAAGACTGTCAAAGACTGCGATGACGATGCTTGAAAATCTCGATAAAGGTCTTGTGCCGTTTGGACCAAACTTTGATGAGAGTGAAAAAGAGCCTCTCGTTCTTCCGGCAACACTGCCAAATCTCCTCATAAACGGAACAACGGGAATTGCAGTCGGAATGGCAACCAATATGCCGCCACACAATCCGGGCGAAGTTATAGACGGAGTTATCGCATATATGGATAATCCGGAGATTTCAACAAAAGGACTTATGAAATACATAAAAGGACCTGATTTTCCGACAGGTGCGGCGATAACAAACACGGATGATTTGTTTGATATATATGACACGGGCGAGGGAAAGATAAAACTTCGTGCAAAAGCCGAGATAGAAAACGGTACAAATGGAAGAAAAAATATAGTTGTAACCGAGATACCGTACACCGTCGCAGGAAACAAGACAAAACTTCTTGAAAATCTTGTGTCACTTTCAAAAGATAAGGTGTTTGATGAGATATATGATGTGCGTGACGAGTCATCAAAAGAGGGAATAAGGATAGTAGTAGAAGTTAAAAAAGACAGAAATGTAGAAAACCTCTTAAACGGACTTTACCAGAAAACAGCACTTGAAGACACATACGGCGTAAATATGCTTGCCGTAAAAGATAAGCAGCCTATAACATTTACATTAAAAGGACTTGTACAGGAATTTGTGGAATTTCAGGAAGAACTTTACACAAAAGAGTACGAGCATCTTTTAGAAAAAGCAAAGGCAAGACTTGAGATAGTGGCAGGTCTTATAAAAGCAACAGATGTGATAGACCTTATCATAGAGATACTTCGTGGAAGCAATTCCGTAAAACAGGCGAAAAACTGTCTTATAAACGGAGTTACGACCGATATAAAATTCAAGTCTCAGAAATCAGAAAAGGCAGCAGCAAAACTTGATTTTACAAAAAATCAGGCAGATGCGATACTTGCGATGCCTTTAAGTAAACTTATCGGACTTGAACTTTTAAAGCTTCATCAGGAAAACGATCAGCTTCTTTCAAATATAGAAGAATACAACAACATACTTGGAAATATAGTTGAATTGCACAAAGTAATAAAGAAAAGGCTTAAAAATTATAAAAAGCAGTTTGGCAGAGGAAGACGCACAATACTCACAAATATGGACGCAGGAAAATATGTTGAGGAAGTAAAAGAAGAAGACCTCTATGTACTTATCGACAGATTTGGTTATTGCAAATCGGTGGACGAGTCAAGTTATTCGAGAATATCGGCTGAATCATTAAACGAATATACGCACAAGCTACAGATAAGAAATACTGACAAACTCTGTGTATTCACGAAAAACGGATTTATGCATCAGATAAAAATGTCAGCGGTACCAAAAGGAAGAAACAGGGATAAGGGTGTGCTTATCCAGTCTTTATGCAAACTTGGAAATGACGAAGTGCTTATATATATAGCATTTGAAGACCTGTTTAACTCACAGCTTTTATTTGCTACAAAAAACGGACTTGTAAAACTTGTATCTGGAATAGAGTTTGAAACGATACGCTCAACTATAAATGCAACAAAGCTCGATGATGGAGACGAACTTATAGCAGTCAGACCGCTAAGTGATGAAGAATCCATCTCAGAAGACAGCAGTGTAGTCATAATAACCCACAAAGAAGCATCGCTGAGATTTCCGCTCTCACAGGTAAATGAACTGAAGAAAGCCAGCAAGGGAGTAAAGGGAATAACGATGGCAGCAGATGATTATGCGTGGTATGCGGAGGTTATCTCAAAAGAAACTGAGACGATTGAGCATGACGGAAAGAAATTTTCGGCAAAGAAGATAAAAATACGAAAAAGGAATGACAAGGCATCGAGGTCGAAGATAAGGGAGTAAAATTTCTCCGGTTAGGGTATTGAAACCTAAATTGATTTTTGATACCATAAGAAGTGGTATATTTACTAACAAAGCAAAAGACCGGCTTTAAGAAAGGATGACACAACATGAAAAAGACACCATTTGTAACAAAAGAACAGATTGAAGAAATAGCAAAAACATACCCTACACCTTTTCACATCTACGATGAAAAGGGCATCAGAGAAAATGCACGCAGACTTAAAAAGGCATTTTCATGGAACAAAGGTTATCGTGAGTATTTTGCGGTAAAGGCAACTCCAAACCCATTTATCTTAAAACTTCTCCAGGAAGAGGGATGCGGTGTTGATTGTTCATCACTCACGGAGCTTATGATGTCAGAGGCTTGCGGCTTTAAGAATGACGATATAATGTTTTCATCAAATGTTACACCGGCAGCCGAGTACAAAAAAGCAAAAGAACTCGGTGCATATATAAACCTTGATGATATTACACATATAGATTTCCTCGACGAAACAGCAGGAATTCCTGAAACTATCTGCTGTCGTTACAATCCGGGTGGAGTGTTCAAGATGGGAACAGACATCATGGACAACCCTGGAGATGCTAAGTATGGCATGACAAAAGAGCAGATGATAGAAGCTTTCAAGAGACTTAAATCAATGGGAGCAAAATATTTCGGAATACATTCATTTCTTGCCAGTAATACAGTAAGTAATGATTACTATCCTACACTTGCAGGAATCCTCTTTGAACTCGCTGTAGAGCTTAAAGAAAAGACAGGAGTTGAGATTAAGTTCATCAACCTCTCCGGTGGTGTCGGAATCCCTTATACAGAGGATAAAGAGCCAAACGATATAGCAATTATCGGTGAGGGTGTACACAAGAAATTTGATGAGATAATGCAGGAATGGGAGATGTGGCAATATTTACAGAGCTTGGGCGTTTCATGCTCGCACCATATGGCGGACTCGTAACAAAAGCAATTCATGAAAAACATATATACAAAGAGTATATTGGAGTTGATGCCTGTGCGGTAAACCTTATGCGTCCTGCAATGTACGGTGCATATCACCACATCACGGTACTCGGAAAAGAAAATGAGCCATGCGACCACAAATACGATGTAACAGGTTCACTCTGTGAAAACAATGATAAATTTGCCATTGACCGTATGCTTCCAAAGATTGACATGGGAGATTATCTCTTTATACATGATGCAGGAGCACACGGATTTGCGATGGGCTACAACTACAACGGTAAATTAAAATCAGCAGAACTTCTCCTTAAAGAGGACGGAAGTGTTCAGATGATAAGACGTGCTGAGACACCAAAGGATTACTTTGCAACTTTTGATTTCTGCGACATACTCAAAGATGTTAAATATTAAAAAATAAGAAAATGTTATGCGATACAATATGCGGACTTAAGTATTGACAATTATTAAACTGTTGCGGATTTGTTCAAATTGCATAAAAAGAAAAAAAGACACCGGTAAAATTTGGCGGTGTCTTTTTGAATTATGTCTGAATACAGGTAAAGTTTTTTTTACTTAAGGTCGATAAATAGTATGAAAATGAAATTTACACATATTATCTGTGTTGAAAATACAGATAATAAGTTGTGGAATCTTTAAATCACAAGTTTTGATTAGGTGGTGATAATATGAGGATAGATGCATTAAATCAGGTAAGTCAATTATACCAGACGAGCAAACCTAAAAAAGTATTAAAGAACAAAGAAAACGATACATCAGACAAATTTGAAATATCGCAGTCAGCAAAGGATTACCAGACAGCAAAGGCAGCAGTAAAAACTTCTTCCGATATCAGGGAGGACAAAGTTGCTGAACTTAAAGAAGCTGTTACGAGTGGTGCTTACAATGTATCAGCGGCAGAAATTGCAGACAAGATGATAGGTAAATACTTCGATTCGATTTTTTAGAGTAAGCCGTTGGCAGTGGATGCCCCGGTATGAAAAAAGAGGAAAAAGATTTGGCTAGTTTAATGGATGAACTCCTTGAGGTTTTATCAGAGGAGAGAGATATTTATGAAGAGCTTGCACCAATATCGGAGAAAAAAACGCAGGTGCTTATAAAAGAGGATTTAAAAGAGCTCAAAAAGATTACTGACAAAGAACAGTTACTTGTTGACAAAGTAAGTATTGTTGACAGGAAAAGGGAAAAAGTCATTCAGAATATAAGCGTTGTTTTAAATAAGGATTCAAAGGAATTGGATCTTGCCACACTTGGCAATATATTATGTAAGCAGCCGGATGAGCGTAAAAAGCTCAATATGCTTCATGACTCGCTGAGACAGGTTATGAACAGGCTGGTGATTGCCAATCAGAAAAATAAAGAACTTATAGAAAATTCCCTAGAAATGATAGAGTTCAATATGAACTATATTAAAAGCACAAGGATGTCGCCGGGAAATAACAATTATAATCGCAATGCCGCTACAAGCTACACAGATTCAAGCAGAGGCGGATTTGATGCAAAACAGTAGTTCTTACGGAGTATATTCTTAAAGATGCATGGTTTTAAAAACTATGCATTAGGAGTGTACAGCGTATAGCTATAAGCATCTGATAAGATTATGATTATACGGTGTACATTCTTTTTTTGATTTAAACTATAAAAGATGCTCTCAAAATTCTTCGTTCAGAAGATACCGGGAGTGAATTAAAGAGTATGGAGGAAAAAGATGAGCTTATTCGCAAGTTTACAAAACGGGGTTTCCGGATTAAATGCTGCATCATCGGGTCTTAACACGACAGCACACAATCTTGCCAATACAAAGACAGCAGGATATACGAGGCAGCAGACAATCCAGAAGGATATGTATTATCAGACTTTCAAAGTATCAAATAATGGTGCTATGAAGATAGGAATGGGAACATATGTCGCAGATGTGCGTCAGATAAGAGATATGTTTCTTGATAAAGAGTACAGATTGCAGGTCAGCAGACAGACATTCTATGAAAAACAGGTTGAATGTGAGCAGGAAGTAGAGGACATCTTCGGTGAAAATGAGGGTGTAGAGTTTAGAAACTCTATGGAAAGTATGTGGGAAGCTATTCAGAACCTGTCAACAAATCCTGAAAGTGTAGTAAACAGACAGCTTTTTATAGCACAGTGCGAATCATTTATAGAAACAGCAAAAAATGCTTATACAGCCATTACAAAGTATCAAAGCGGATTGAATACGGAAGTGGCGAAACAGGTAAAAGAAGTAAATGATATAGCAGACAAGATAGCAGCATTAAATAAGACGATAGCTGAAAAGGAGGCATCCGGTGTTGAAAATGCCAATGATTACCGTGATCAGCGAAATCTTCTCATGGATGAACTTGCAAAATATACATACTATACCTACAACGAAGATATAGATGGCAAAGTTCAGATATATATAAACAATGCACCACTGGTTATAGAGACAAAGGCATTTCATATGAAAACGGAAAGTGCCACACAGACAGGTCTTTATAATGTTGTATGGGAAAGTAATGGTTTCGGAGATGTCTACAAGCAGGATGAAGCGTATTCGACAGCTAAAAAGACAGATACAGGTACACTTTACGGAATACTTACGGCAAGAGGAAATAAAAATGCAGTTTACAGTGATGTTCCACAGCAGCCCGATCCAAATGATAAAAAGTATCTGAATGCGGATGGTTCGTTCAATCAGACATTATATGATACAGATTATGGCAAATATAAAGACAAGGTTGAGCTTTACAACAACACTATAGGAAATTCAATACTTACACAGGCAGAAGCACAGTTTGACCTTCTTATAAATGGAGTTGTAACAATGTTAAATGATGTGTTCTGCCCAAATCTAAAGGATAAAAATGATGATGACAGGATTACGATAAAAAGTGCAGTTGAGGGTACAACAAAAGATGCAAACGGCAATGATATAACATTTAAGCTCGATACATCCAAAAAATATAAGCTGCTTGATGTCACGAACAGCCCGGTAGGAGCAGATGATGATGAAACTATCGGAACAGAGCTGTTTGTCAGAACAGGTATGTCAAGATATACAAAGATAACTCTTGACCATCAGGTTTATTCCGACAGCTGTGTAGATTCAGACGGAAATCCGCTGGGACTTGCGAAAGACAATGGCGATGGAACATATACATTATATGTTTACAATGAAGAAAATGTATCAATAGAACAAGACAAGACAGACGGCAAATATACATATAATTATCATGATGATAAAGACGGTTACACTGACAAGACAACAATGTACACTATCACAAATCTTCAGATAAATCCTGATATACTTGCTGATTATTCGCTTTTGCCGGTAAAGGAAAATTCAACCGGAGGAGATTCAGGTGCATATGCACAGGATATATATCAGAAAATTCTCACGGCATGGAAGTCAGATTTTGCAGTGCTTGACCCAAATACCAAAACTTCATATACATTTGATGAATATTACAATGAAATGATAGGAAACTTTGGTACAAGAGGAAGTGTATGGCAGACGATAGTAGATAATCAGGAAAAAGAAGTACAACAGGATGAGGAAAAGCGTCAGCAGATAGCCGGTGTATCAACGGACGAAGAACTTGCAAGCCTTTTGACTTACCAGCACGCGTACAACGCAGCGTCGAGATATATAAATGTAGTAAATCAGATGCTTGAACATCTGCTTGAAAGACTCGGATAAAACATATAAATGTACTGTCAGTATCTTCTAAGAACGAATCTATCTCAGGATTTTTCCTTTAGAAGCTGCCGGGAGTACATATAAATTCAGGGGAGGAAAATATATGGCATCAACATTTTTTGGATTAAACATAGCTGTATCCGGAATGAACACATACAATGCCGTGTTAAATACAACAGCACACAACATATCCAATACTAAGACAAAAGGATATTCAAAGCAGGTGGTAAACCAGCAGGCAAAAAATGCATTGTCGCTCAGAACATCATTCGGAATGCAGGGTACCGGTGTTGAGGTTACTGAGATAGCAAATACAAGAGATTCTTATTATGACTATAAGTACAGAAAAAGTACAACAACATTTGGATATTATGATGCGGCAAAATATTATATGAGCAGCATAGAAGATTATTTATATGTAAAGGATGACAAGAGTGGAGGACTTTCAACATCGCTTGATTCATTCTTTAAATCACTTATAAATATGACGACTGATTCCACGGATACAACAAAGAGGGCAGAGGCAGCAGGTTATGCCGATTCACTTGGAGAGTATGCAAGGAAAATGTCAATGAATCTTCAGACACTTCAGAATGACATAAATACTGAGATAAGTTCTACAGTTAAGCAGATAAACGCATATGCAGAGCAGTTAGCTTCACTTACAAAGCAGATAAATTCGCTTGAAGTGTACGGAGGACAGGCAAACGATCTGCGCGACCAGAGAGCGAGGATACTTGATGAACTTTCGGCACTTGCCGATGTAGAAGTCACGGAAAAAGTTCCTGAGACAGGAAGCGGACTTCATCAGTACATAGTAGCACTCGGAGGTAATATCCTTGTAGACACATATTCATATAAAACAATATCTGTTGAAACATCTGCGACAAAAGACAATCAGTGTGATATTCAGGGACTCTACGGACTTAAATGGAGTGACGGTCAGACATTTAATATAAGAAGTACGATACTTGGAGGAAAACTTCAGGCATTGTTTGAGATAAGAGATGGAAACAATGGTGAAAACTTTACTGCAAAGCTTACTGACAATGGCAACGGAACAACCTGCGTAGGCAAGGATGCAAAAGGAAAATCGACCATCACATTATCAGCAGAGTCGATAACGGGAGCTAACAATTGCGATCTTGCAAAACTCAGCATACCGGAGTCCAATGCCTGCCTTACGATAGGAGGCATAGATTATAAATATGATTCATTTGAAGTATCAGTGGCATTGGATGGAACATACACATACACATTTACATTGTCAGAAAATCTTGATGCAACATCGACTACTAACATAGAAAAAGCTTATAAAAAAGGTGATTCGGCATCAATAGGCGATTCGGTAGATTTCAGAGGAATACCTTATTATATGTCACAGCTCAATGAGTTTATAAGAACATTTTCGGCGAATGTAAATCAGCTTCAAAATGCAGGATATGATATGAACAATGACCATGGTGTAGATTTGTTTGTAGGACTTGACAGCAAGACAAACAAGCAGATGGATATGATTGAACTTATCAGAAACACAAAAGATGGTTATTACTATCTCAATGGAAGCAAAGTATTTTCGTTCTCAGGAAATATAGATGACTCTACAGACCCGACGAAAATAACAGCAGGGGCAGATAAAAATGATGCAACACTTATAGATTACCTTAAAAACAATGAATATACGATAAAAAAGGATTCAGAAGAAGTTGTAAGCAAAAACGGCATAAAAGGAAAAATATACACACTTGTCAATAAAGATGGTGATGATACAGAGACAATATTTATACCGGATGATGCAAAAAACATATTCTCATTCAGCTCGTCTTCAACAGAGGATGCAAACGGAGATGTTCATTCATCATATTATGGAATTACGGCGGCACGCTTTCAGGCAAACAAGAATGTTGTAAAAGACGGAAGACTTATGGCAGCAGCTAAATATCCGCAGGAAAAAACCGGTTTATCAGAATCAGGAAACCTTGACAGACTTGTTGCATTGCAAAACGATCAGAATATATTTAAGCAGGGAACACCGACGGCATTCCTTCAGATAATGACTGCAACGATAGGTGTAGATTCTAGTAAAGTTGTCGCAGCAGCAACGAACTCAGAAAATATACAGAAATCCATTGAAAACAGAAGACTTTCTGTGATGGGTGTAGACGAAGATGAAGAAGCACAAAACCTTGTTATCACGCAGAACCTGTTAAATGCACAGTACAGGGTTATTTCAGTTATGAATGAGGTGCTCGACAAGCTGATAAATCAGACTGGAGTATAAAACACCAAACCTGACGGTTTGGTGTCAAATCGAGAAATGTTTAAAAGTATAAATTTAGCAGTTCAGTGTAAAAATGTCAGCCGATATTATAGGTGATAAAACAAGGGGGAATAACATGAGAGTTACAAATTCTATGATTTCAAATAGTGCTTCGGCACATATTACAAATGCGAAGAATAGTCTTTTAAAATATTCAGATCAGTACACAACACAGAAAAAGATACAGAGACCTTCTGATGATCCGACAGTTGCCGTTCGTTCTCTGAAACTTCGTACAACATATTCACA
>OOIF01002652.1_pt1 | contig 11787 bp, 10 predicted proteins | sample 1691961 | NCBI WGS metagenome assembly OOIF01 (sample SAMN06348146, study PRJEB24527) | human gut metagenome | biome: human gut; feature: ankylosing spondylitis patient; material: feces | host: Homo sapiens | place: China | collected 2015-10 | reverse complement strand
GCCTGTACGATGACGCCGAGACCATGCTGGAAATGCTGGACGAGGAGTACGACCCGGAACTGATCCCCGAAGCCGAAGAGGCGGTCAACACCGTGGAGAAGGCGGTGGATGAGCTGCAGCTCATGACCATGCTGAACGGCGAGTACGACCACAGCAACGCCATCCTGACCTTCCATGCCGGTACCGGCGGCACCGAGGCGCAGGACTGGGCGGAGATGCTCTACCGGATGTACAACCGCTGGGCCGCTGCCCACGGCATGACCGTGGAAGTGCTGGACTATCAGGACGGCGATGAAGCCGGCCTGAAGAGCGCTTCGATGATGGTCAAGGGCGCCAACGCCTACGGCCTGCTCAAGAGCGAGAACGGCGTGCACCGCCTGGTCCGCGTCTCTCCGTTTGACGCCAACGCCCGCCGCCAGACGAGCTTTGCCTCGCTGGAAGTCATGCCGGAGCTGGACAACACCATCCAGGTGGACATCCGCCCCGAAGACATCGAGATGCAGGTCTACCGTTCCTCCGGTGCCGGCGGTCAGCACATCAACAAGACCTCTTCGGCTGTCCGTCTGATCCACAAGCCCACCGGCATCGTGGTCAGCTGCCAGACCCAGCGCAGCCAGTTCCAGAACCGCGACTACGCCATGGAAATGCTGAAGGCGAAGCTGTATCAGATCGCCCAGCAGCAGCACATGGACAAGATCGAGGACATCAAGGGCGTCCAGAACGAGATCGCCTGGGGCCACCAGATCCGCAGCTACGTCTTCATGCCCTATACCATGGTCAAGGACCATCGCACCAACTACGAGACCGGCAACGTGGACGCTGTCATGGACGGCGACCTCGACGGCTTCATCTTTGCATACCTCAAGGCCGCCAGCCGCGGGGAATTGCAGGACACCTAAATCTTACCGATAAGCAAAAAAGCCACGCGAAAGCGTGGCTTTTTCTGTTGCATGTCTTACGCCAGATCCGCCAGGATGTCCGGCCAGAGAGCCTGCTCCTGGTGCATGACGGCAAATGCGCAGTCAAGAAACATCTTGTTGACGGCGGCGATGATGGTGCTGCGGAGCAGCAGCTTCTCCTCTCCGGCGTCCTCGGCCAGATCCCGGATGGTGTGGGTCAGGCCGAACACATAGGGCAGGCAGTTTTCCACTTCCTCGCAGAAATAGTCGTAGGCCTGCGCGGCAGAGTAGTGCTGGCGCTGCATTTTGAAGAGGGTGTCGATGTTTTCCATCGAGAGCACCGTTTTGGAGACGACGATGTAGATCAGGCCGGCCAGCTGCTCACGGGTGTATTTTTTCTTGATGGGGTGACCGATGATCCCTTTCTTGACGTAGTTGCTCACCATGGAAGCCGTGAGCTCCACCCCTGGAAATGCACGAAAATACCCATTGACGTACTGGACGGTCTGGTCGAGATACAGCCCGACGGAAGGCAATTCTGCGTACCGCGGCAGGGCAAAATCCACGGCGCAGGCCGCTATGCGGCGGTTGGATTCATTGTTCATGCGGATAGTATAGCGTATTTTTCCGGCAGGGTCAACCGTCTTATGAAAACTTTTTGAAGATTTCTCGGAAACTGTTGACAGGTTTTTGAAAAACTGATATCATAGCTTCGACAACATGAAAAATGCGGCGAATTTTGCCGCTGGAATGGAGATACTGCTTATGAAGACCCGGATCGTTGTGGATTCTGCCGCAAGCCTGTATGCACTGGATGGCGTGGATTTTGCCTGTGTGCCCCTGAAGATCATCACCGATCACGAGGAATACCACGATGACGGCACGCTGGATGCGGTGGGCATGGCCACGACCCTGCGCACCTATAAAGGAAAGACCTCGACTTCCTGCCCTAACGTCGGCGACTGGCTGGCTGCTTACGAGGGAGCCGATGAGGTGTACGCCATCACCATCACCGGTACGCTGTCGGGCAGCTGCAATGCGGCCCAGCTGGCGGCGGAGGAATACCAGCAGGAGAACCCCGGCAAGCGGGTCTTTGTGCTGGACAGCCTGTCCACCGGCCCGGAGCAGGTCCTGCTGGCTGAGCATCTGCGGGATGAGCTGGCTGCCGGCAAGGAGTTCGACACCATCTGTGAAGAGATGCTGCGCTACCATAAGCACACCCATCTGCTCTTCTCGCTGGAATCGCTGGCCAACCTGGCCCGCAATGGCCGCGTGAAGCCCGCTGTGGCGGCAGTGGCGCGGATGCTGGGCATCCGGGTCATCGGGCAGGCCAGTGAGGCCGGTGAGCTGGACGTGATCTGCAAAACGCGCGGCGAGCATGGCGCATTGGAGCGCATCGTGCTGGAGCTCAAGGAGCACGGCTACACCAACGGCAAGGTGAACATCTCCCACTGCGGCAACCCTGCCGCGGCCGAGCGCCTGAAGCACATGATCGAGGCTGTCTTTGAGGGGGCCAGAGTCGTGGTGACGGAGTGCGGCGGCCTGTGCAGCTACTACGCCGAGCTGGGCGGCCTTCTGATCGGATACGAGGACGGGGAGGCTTGAAAAATCACCCGGACCGCGCTATACTAACTCCATCTTAAAGGGCCGCGCAGCGGCGGGGGAGGTACAGCGTGTTCAGACTGCCGATCGTTAAATTTTTCAGCCGCATCCTCAACCGTGCCACCATCACCATCGTGCTGGTGGCATTGCAGGTGCTGTGGCTGCTCTGGGCGTTCTGGGCCTTTACGACGGGCCGGGTCTGGTTGAACGGCCTGCTCAAGGCGCTGAGCATCGTCATCGTGCTCTACCTCGTCCGGAAAGACGAGAACAGTGCCTATAAGATCGGCTGGATCGTCCTCATCGGCCTGCTGCCGCTGCTGGGCGGGGCGCTGTATCTGGCCTTTGGAAACAAGGCTCCGGCTAAGGGGCTCCGCACCCGGATGCGGAAGGTGGAGCAGGCCCACACGGCCGATCTTGCGCCCCGGCCGGACCAGACCGACACGCTGGACCGTGTGGAGAAAAACCTGAGCCATTACGTGGAGACCTACGGCCCCTACCCGGCGTGGAAGCACACCGCCGTTCACTATTTCCCCTGCGGCGAGGCCATGTACCCCAGGCTTCTGGAAGACCTGGAACGGGCGGAAAAATTTATCTTTCTCGAATTCTTCATTGTAAAGTCGGGCACGATGTGGGACGGCATCGAGACCATCCTCAAGCGGAAAGCCGCCGAGGGCGTGGACGTGCGGCTGATCTACGATGATTTCGGAAGTCTGCTGGGCCTGCCCAGCGACTTCGTCATCCGGATGGAGCGCAGCCATATCCGCTGCATCCCGTTCAACCCTGTGGTGCCGCTGGTGTCGCTGGTGATGAACCACCGCGACCACCGGAAGATCGTGGTCATCGACGGCAATGTGGCCTACACCGGCGGCGTGAACCTCGCGGACGAATATATCAACGCCGAGCAGCGCTTCGGCTACTGGAAGGACGCCGCCATTCGGCTGGAAGGGGCGGCGGTCTGGAATTTTACCGTCATCTTCCTCAACTGCTGGAACGCCTTCCGCCCGCAGGAGACGGACTACGCACCCTATGCGCCGACCCGTTTGCCGAAGGGCTCGGACGGCGTCGTTCAGCCCTACACCGACAGCCCGCTGGACGAAGAGCCGCTGGCCGAGACGGTCTACCTGAACATCCTGGCCCAGGCGCAGCGGTATGTGTATCTCTACACGCCCTATCTTGCTGTGGGTGAGGAGATGCTGGATGCCCTGAAGACTGCCGCCAAACGCGGCGTGGATGTCCGGCTGGTCCTGCCGGGCATCCCGGACAAGAAGCTGGTGTTCCGGCTGAGCCGGTCCTACTATGTGCCGCTCCTCCGGGCGGGAGTCCGCATCTACGAGTACACCCCCGGCTTCCTCCATGCAAAATGCTACGTCAGTGACGACCATCTGGCCGTGGTGGGCAGCATTAACATGGATTACCGCAGTTTGTTTTTGCACTTTGAGTGCGGGGCGCTGCTTTACAGCAACAGTCAGGTCATCGCCCTGCGGGAAGATGTGCTGGCCACTCTGCCGCAGTGCCGGGAGGTGCAGCTTTCCGACTGCCGGACTTCTCTGCCGGGCACCCTGCTGGACAGCGTCCTGCGGCTGCTGAGCCCGCTGCTGTAAAACCCGCTGACGCATAAGAATGGCCCTGCCGGATATACTACTTCCAAACCCATCGGGAAAGGGAGCGTATCTATGAGAAAAAGCAAGGCTCTTTGGGGCTGCACGCTGGCGGCGGCCCTGCTGCTGGCTGCCTGCGGGAAACCGAACGCCGGGTCGTCCGGCTCTGGAAGCATGAGCGGGAGCGGCGCGGCCTCGCAGACGACTGCCGCCTGGAAGACCGGCCTCGGTGTCGTCGTGGAAACGGAAGACGAAGATCGCACCGGGAGCATCCGGCTGGCGGCTGCGGCAGTGCTGCTGGATGGCGACGGCAAGATCGCAGACGTGGAGCTGGATGAGCTGGAAACGACCATCGGGGCCGACGGCACCGGCGCGGTGCACCTGCCCACGGATTACCGGACCAAGCGGCAGAAAGGGGCGGACTACCCGCTGGCAGAGGCCTCTTCGCTGAAAAAAGGCTGGGCGGAGCAGGCGGATGCCTTCGCGGACTACCTGACCGGCAGGACGCCGGAGCAGGTGTCCCTGCTGAAACTGGACAACGATGGCAAGCCCACGGACGCTGACCTGCTGGCCGGCTGCACCATCGCGGTGGACCGCTATCGCGATGCGGTGGTCAAGGCCTGCTCCAATGCCAGGGGGCTGGGCGCGGCCAAAGGCGACCGGGTGTCGCTGGGCGTGGAGGCGGTGAATGCCTCTTCGGATGTGACCGCCACCGATGACCGGGACGTCAACGCAGAGATCGACATCAGCCTTGTGGCCCTGACGCTGGACGCCGAGGGCCGTGTGACCAGCGCCGTGGCAGATATGGCTGAACCGGCCCTGACGGTGGCGTCCGATGGCGGCATCACTGCGCCGGACAAGGTGGAGACCAAGCTGGAACAGGGCGACCGCTACGGGATGCGGGGCGCTTCCTCCTTAAATAAGGAGTGGTACGAGCACAGCGAGGGCTTTTGCGGCTACCTCAAAGGAAAGACCCGTGCGGAGGTCGCCGCCATCCCGGCAGACGGCTCGGACGCCGACCTGATGGCGCTGTGCACCATCTCGGTGACCGACCTCCAAAAGGCTGCGCTGGACGCGATGCGAACCAAATAACGCTGCAAAGCACTTCACAAGAGCTTTTTCCGAAAGGGAAAGGCTCTTTTTGTTTGCGCGATTCGCACAGAAAGCACACCGGAAAGAGAACGCATTCCGGCATTGTGCGAAAAATCGGCCTTCCCCCTTGCAAAATCATGCCAAATGCGGTATCCTAGATGCACAGTTTAGCTCTTTATCACGGTAAAGTGATAAAACAAGGGCGTTAGAGGAGGACTTTGGGATGAGAATGAAACGATTCCTTTCGATGTTTGTGGCGGGTGCGATGGCACTCAGTCTGGCAGCCTGCGGCGGGGCCGCATCCACGTCTACGGCTGCCTCGGCTTCCGGCTCTGCGGCAGGCTCGGCTGCATCCGCTTCGGCCGACAGCGACCTGGCCTATATCCAGGGCAAGGGCAAGATGGTCATTGGCTACACGGTGTATGCACCGATGAACTACACCGATGACGAGGGCAACTTCACCGGCTTTGATACCGAGCTGGCCACCGCCGTCTGCGAGAAGCTGGGCGTGGAGCCGGAGTTCGTGGAGATCAACTGGGACACCAAGGTGGTCGAGCTGGACGCCAAGAGCATCGACTGCATCTGGAACGGCCTGACCCTGACCGATGAGATCAAGGAGAACGCCGCCACCACCAAGCCCTACGCCAAGAACGCACAGGTCGTGGTCGTGAAGGACGGCACGGAGTACACCTCTACGGCGGACCTCGTGGGCAAGACTGTGGTCGCAGAAGCCGGTTCCGCCGGTGAATCGGCCATTGCAGACGATGCAAGCCTGTCACAGGCCGATTACATCTCCAAGAGCGTCCAGACCGACTGCCTGATGGAAGTGGCCGCCGGTACCGCAGATGCCGCTGTGCTGGACTTGACCCTGGCCAACGCGATGATCGGTGAGGGCACCGACTACGCAGACCTGAAGATCGTCGATGAGCTGAACGCCGAGGAGTACGGCGTGGCCTTCCGCAAGGGCAGCGATGCCGCAGCGGCCGTCGATGAAGCGTTTGATGCGCTGAAGGCTGACGGAACCCTGAGCGCACTGGCCGAAAAGTACGAGCTGGCGCTCGCCGACTGATCGTAGACCGCAATGCAGAAAGCCGCTCCGTTCCGGGGCGGTTTCCTGCTGGAAGTACAAAAAATTGATGGGTGTGTTTTTGTGTCTGTGATTCTTGGGCGCCTATCCGGCGCATTCCTGCTCAACTGTGAGCTGTTTGCCCTGACGCTGCTGTTCGCGCTGCCGCTGGGCCTTGTGGTGTCGTTTGGCTCCATGAGCCGCTGCAAGCCGCTGAGCGCCGCGGTCAAGACCTTCGTCTGGATCATCCGCGGCACCCCGCTGATGCTGCAGATCATCGTCATCTACCTTGGCCCCGGTCTGCTGGGGATGAGCAACCCCTGGCCCTCCGGCTCCGGCGGGCGGATGGTGGCAGCCGTGGTGGCGTTTGCCATCAACTATGCCTGCTACTTCTCGGAGATCTACCGCGGCGGCATCGAGGCAGTGCCCAAAGGCCAGACCGAGGCCGGGGAGGTGCTGGGCATGACGAAGACGCAAATCTTCTTCAAAGTCACGCTGCTGCAGGTCATCAAGCGTATTCTGCCCCCGATGGGCAACGAGATCATCACGCTGGTCAAGGATACCTCGCTGGCGAATACCATCGCCAACAAGGAGATCATTATGATGGCCAAGGAATACAGCGCAAAGGGCCTGATTTGGCCGCTGTTCTCCACGGCCATCTTCTTCCTGGTCTTCGTCGGTGTGCTGACCGTTCTGTTCAACTGGCTTGAGAAAAAGCTCGATTATTTCCGCTGCTAAGGGAGGGGTTCAATTATGGCATTGCTCGAAGCCTCCGGCATCGGGAAAAATTTCGGGGACACCCACGTCCTCAAGGACATTTCGCTCACTCTGGAGCAGGGCGAGGCGCTGGCCATCATCGGCTCGTCGGGTTCCGGCAAGACGACCCTGCTGCGCTGCCTGAATTTTCTGGAACGGCCGGACACCGGCGTCATCAAGGTGAACGGCGAGACCATGTGGGACGCCGCCGACCCCGCCACCCAGCGGGAGAATGAAGTGCGCAAGAAGCGTCTCCACTTTGGTCTGGTGTTCCAGAACTTCAACCTTTTCCCGCAGTACACCGCGCTGCAGAACGTCATGCTGGCGGGTGAGCTGCTGGCCAAAGGGCGCCCGGACTACAAGGCCCGCAAAAAGGCCATCCACGCCGAGCTGGAGCAGCAGGCAAAGGAGCTTCTGGCCCAGATGGGTCTGTCGGAGCGTGCCGGACACTATCCGCACCAGCTGTCCGGCGGCCAGCAGCAGCGCGTGGCCATTGCCCGTGCGCTGGCCCTGCACCCGGACATCCTCTGCTTCGACGAGCCGACCTCGGCCCTCGACCCGGAGCTGACCGGCGAAGTGCTGCGCGTCCTGCGCGACCTTGCCGACCGCAAGACGACCATGATCATCGTCACCCACGAGATGCACTTTGCCCGCGATGTGGCGGACCGCATCCTCTTCATGGATGGCGGCGTGGTCGTGGAGGAAGGCCCCGCCAAAGAGCTCATCGACCACCCCCAGGAGGAGCGCACAAAGCAGTTCCTCGCCCACTATTCTGAATGACCACATCTGCCCCCGGAGAGGTTGCCTTTCCGGGGGCGGTTTTGCGCAGGTGCGCGGATTCTACTGCTGGTCGGTTGCGGGTCTGCGGAATTTCTGCTACACTGGAGCCAACAAGACCGGACAGGGGAGGACGACACGATGGAGCAGAACTTCGAACTAAACAAGCGGGCGTTCGGGGCGTTCCTGGCGCAGCTGCGGCGGGAAAAGGGCTGGACGCAGAAGGACTTGGCCGAGAAGCTGTATGTCTCGGACAAGGCAGTCAGTAAATGGGAGCGGGGCCTGAGTGTGCCGGACGTTTCGCTGCTGCTGCCGCTGGCCGAACTACTGGGCGTCTCGGTGACAGAATTGTTAGAGGGGCGGCGGCTGGAAGAAGCGGCCATCCCGGCCGACGAGGTGGAAGTGCTGGTGAAAAAGGCACTGACCCTCCCAACGGAACCGGCAGAAGTGAAACAGGAACGGGTGAAAAAGTATCTGCCGACGTATCTGGCCTGCAACGTGCTGGGTGCGGTAGAAGCACTGATGGTCTGGAATCTGGGGTGGATGGAAGAAAAGATGCAAATGCTGCTGTGGATGAGCTGCGGTTTTGGATTCCTTGTCGGGGCGTACTTTTTCTTTACAGAGGAAGTGCTTCCGGGTTACTATGATGAAAACCGTATCAACTACGTTACACAGGGGATTTTCCGAATGAATATTCCGGGGGTCTATTTTAACAACCGGAATTGGCCGGTCATTTTAAGATGGGGACGTATTTGGACGGTCGTGACGGCGGTGGCAATGCCGTTATTGCTTGCGCTTGGCACATGGGCAGGGAAGATGGTTGGAAAAGAACTTTGCCAGATGATCTGGTTGGTATATTTGGTAAGCATGGCATTTGCAATCATCGTTCCGGCACGGAAGTATGAATTTGGTGCACCGAAGAAAAAATGACCACATCTGCCCCCGGAGAGGTTGCCTTTCCGGGGGCGGTTTTGCACTCTATGCAGGAAAACCGCCCGGACGACCGTTTTATGGAGTGAAAGGATGTGGAACTCGATGAAACGGAAGCGTTCTGTGCGGAACCGCCGGGCACGGCGGTGTCTGTTTTTGATCTTGCTGGCTCTGCTGGCGCTGTTGCTGATATGGCCCCGGATGGTCCATCTGGAGGGGCTGGTCAGCCCGTATGCCATTCTGGTGGATGCCGACAGCGGAGAGGCAGTGGCAGAAAAAGAGGCGGATGTGAGCATCTACCCGGCCTCGATGACCAAAGTGATGACGGCCCTTCTGGCCCTTGAGGCAAACCCAGACCTGGAACAGCCGGTGACGCTGCCGGAGGACATCTTCCCGGAATTGCGGGCCGAGGGCGCATCGATGGCAGGGTTTCAGCCCGGTGAGACGGCTACCGTGCGGGACCTGTTATACGGTGCGCTCCTGCCCTCCGGCGCGGAGTGCTGCGAGGCGCTGGCGCGGGAAGTGAGCGGTTCGGAGGAAGCCTTTGTGGAGTTGATGAACCAGAAGGCGGCAGAGCTGGGGATGCGTTCCACCCACTTCTGCAACCCCACCGGCCTGCACGACCCGGAGCATGTCTCCACCGTGCGGGATATGGCCCGGCTGCTGCGGGCTGCGATGCAGAACGAGACCTTCCGTGCCATCCTGAGCGCCGGGCGCTACGCCGTCCCGGCGACGGACCTGCATCCGGAGGGCTTTACGATGACGAGCACTTTCTGGGCAGAGCTGGGCGATGTCTCCCTGCGGAGGGGGCAGTTCCTGGGCGGCAAAACTGGCTACACCAGCGCGGCGGGGCTTTGTCTGGCCAGTGCCGCACAGGTGAAGGGAAAACGATACATCCTCGTCACGGCGGGTGCGAGGGGGAACCACGGCACCGAGCCTTACCATATCGAAGATGCTGTCCGGGTCTACCGCCAGCTGACTCGCTGAGATATGAGCAGAATCACTAATTTTTACGAGAAATCCTTGTTGAAGCTTATCAAAAGGAGACTCTTGAAAAATTACCGCAATCTGATATAATCACATTCGTGAAAAACACAACGTCCTGCCCCTTTTCCGGCAGGGCGTTTTTGTCGGCAAAAAATCGGTTTTGTTGCTTTTGATGACCCCCAAAGGAGGGCACTGACATGACAAAAGATATGACACAGGGCAGCCCGCTCAGGCTGATCCTCGCCTTTGCGGTCCCGCTGATGCTGGGCAGCCTGTTTCAGCAGTTCTACAATCTGGCCGATACCATCATCGTGGGCCGGTTCGTCGGTGTGGAAGCGCTGGCGGCGGTCGGCAGCGTGGGCGGCCTGAACTATCTGGTGCTGGGCTTCGTCAACGGCATCGCCTGCGGCTTCTCCATCCCCATTTCGTGGACGTTCGGCGCAAAGGACTACCGTGAGATGCGCCGTTACACCGCCAATGCCGTCTGGCTGTCGATCTTCTTTGCGGCGGTGCTCACCGTGGTCACGGTGGCCATGACCCGTTCCATCCTGGTCTGGACCAACACCCCGGACAACATCATCGACCTGGCAGATGTCTACATCCGCACCATTTTTGTGGGCATCCCGTTCACCCTGCTGTACAACATGACCAGCGCCCTGATGCGCGCTCTGGGCGACAGCAAGCGCCCGCTCTACTTCCTGCTGGTGGCGAGCTTCCTGAACATCGGGCTGGACCTGCTCTGCATCATCGTGTTCCGGATGGGCGCCTTCGGTGCGGCGTTCGCCACCGTGTTCAGCCAGGCCGTGGCCGGTCTGGGCAGTCTGCTCTATATCCTCAAACATTACGGGGAGCTGCGCTGGTCCAGAGAAGAGGGGCAACTCAGCAGGACGCACTGCGCCAAGCTCTGCAGCATGGGCATCCCCATGGGCCTGCAGTGCAGCATCACGGCCATCGGCAGCGTCGTGCTGCAGGGTGCCGTCAATGGTCTGGGCAGCGACATCGTGGCAGCACAGACGGCCGGCGGCAAGGCGGCGCAGTTCCTCTGCGTCCCGCTGGAGAGCATCGGCACGGCCATGACCACCTACGCCAGCCAGAACATGGGCGCACACGACCTGGACCGCGTGAACAGGGGCGTCAATACCGCGCTGGGCATCGGCGTGGTGTACAGCATCGTGTCCTTCCTCATCCTGCGCGTGGCGGATAAGCCCCTCATCGGACTCTTCTTGGAGAGCGACCAGACCGAGATTATGGCCAACGCCCAGAGCTTCATTTTCTGGAACAGCGTCTTCTACATCCCGCTGGCGGTCCTCATCATCTACCGCTATACCATTCAGGGGCTGGGCTATTCCAGCCTGGCCATGTTCGCCGGGGTGGCCGAGATGGTCGCCCGTGCGCTGGTGGGCGTCCTGTTCGTGCCGCTGTGGGGGTACTTTGCCGCCTGCATCGCCAGCCCCGTGGCCTGGTTCTTTGCCTGCTTCTTCCTCATCCCGGCCTACATCGTGGTGTACCGCCGCCTGAAAAAGGAAAAGTTGGTGCCTCACGCAAACCTGTAAGAATCAAAAGAAGCGTTTTGCGATGACTGCATTGCAAAACGCTTCTTTTTATATTATACTGATTATAATTATGCCACAGAAAGGGCGGTGGAGCCGATGGAGCAGGAACTGGAACAGATCGAGGGTACGGTCGAAGACATCATCTACGAAAATACGGACAACGGCTACACCGTCTTTGAGATCTCCGGCGGCGGCGTCCTCACGGTGGTGTGCGGCGTGGTGGGGGAGCTGCATGCAGGCGAGAGCGTCGTCTGCCGCGGCAAGTATGAAAACCACGCCACCTATGGCCGCCAGTTCCACGCGCAGGAGTGCGAGACCGACATGCCCAAGGATCTGGAAGCCGTCTACGCCTTCCTCGCCAGCGGCTCGCTGCCCTACATCGGAGCGCGCACGGCCACGAAGATCCTCGACAAGTTCGGGGCACAGGCACTGGAGATCATTGCGAATGACCCGGCCCAGCTGACCACCATCTCCGGCATCTCGGCGGACAAGGCCGACCGCATCCAGCAGGAGTTCAAGCGGATGTT
>OOIF01002640.1_pt1 | contig 11843 bp, 7 predicted proteins | sample 1691961 | NCBI WGS metagenome assembly OOIF01 (sample SAMN06348146, study PRJEB24527) | human gut metagenome | biome: human gut; feature: ankylosing spondylitis patient; material: feces | host: Homo sapiens | place: China | collected 2015-10 | reverse complement strand
AAGCGCCTATTTGGCCGGTCTGCTCCACGATGCCGGAAAAAACAAACAGGAGTATGCGCAATACCTTTCGGAGGCTGTCAGCGGCGGGAACGCCGTCCGTGGCAGTGTCAACCATACCTTCGCCGGCGTGCGCCTTCTGCTGGATCGTTGGCACGGCGGCTGCGGTACGTTCTCCTATTCCGACGTGACCGCAGAGCTGCTGGCCTTTGCCCACGGCCCGGACTGTACGGCACAGGCCCTGCATGGCGAGGCCGCCCAAACCGTACTGGACGGCGGACCTTTGCCCGGTCCCTGCCTGCCCGCCGCCGTGCTGGAGGAGGACGAGGCCGCCCGCCTGGCCATGGAGGGCGAAGGGGCTCCGGTGGAGCTGCTGCTCACGCCCGGCTGCGAAGCCTTCTGGCTGCACCCGGGCCTGACGCCGGACTTTTTCCGCTGCCGTCGCCGGGCCTTCAGCCTGCTGTAAACCACCCGGGCAGGACAGACGATGACCGCGGCGCCACCGCCGCCACCAGCCCCGCCGCTTGCGCGCAACGGCGGGAAAGCGCATACTTTCGTCATCCTGCCGGGATCTCCCGGCCCATACGTTGACGAGACTGCCATGAAAAACATCCGCAATATCGGCATCATCGCCCACATCGACGCGGGCAAGACCACGCTCTCGGAGCGCATGCTCTACTACAGCCGCAAGATCCACCGCCTGGGGGAAGTCCATGACGGCACCGCCACCATGGACTACATGCCCGAGGAGCAGGAGCGCGGCATCACCATCATGTCGGCCTGCACCACCTGCCAGTGGAACGAGCACACCATCAACCTCATCGACACGCCCGGCCATGTGGACTTCACCATCGAGGTGGAGCGCTCCCTGCGCGTGCTGGACGGCTCTGTGACCGTCATGTGCGCCAAGGGCGGCGTGGAGCCCCAGTCTGAGACCGTTTGGCGTCAGGCCGACCACTATAAGGTCCCCCGCATGATCTACGTCAACAAGATGGACATCATGGGCGCTGACTTCTATAACGTTCTGAACATGATCCACGATCGTCTCAAGTGCAACGCCGTCCCCATCCAGCTGCCCATCGGCAGTGAGGAGACCTTTAAGGGTATCATCGACCTGGTGGAGATGGACGCCGACATCTATTACGACGAGCTGGGCAAGGACATGCGTGTCGAGCCCATCCCCGAGGATATGATGGAGCTGGCCCAGGAGTACCGCACCAAGCTGCTGGACGCCTGCGCCGACCTGGACGAGGAGATCATGATGCTGGTCCTGGACGAGCAGCCTGTTCCCCAGGATATGATCCGCAAGGCCCTGCGTAAGGGCACCATCGAGAACCTGCTGGTCCCCGTGACCTGCGGTACCTCTTACAAGAACAAGGGCGTTCAGAAGCTGCTGGACGCTATCGTGGACTACATGCCCTCCCCTGTGGACATTCCCGCTATCCAGGGCGTGAACCCCGATACCGACGAGGAGGACGAGCGTCCCGCTTCCGACGAGGCTCCCTTCTCCGCTCTGGCCTTTAAGATCGCCACCGATCCCTTCGTTGGCCGTCTGTCCTTCGTGCGTGTTTACTCCGGCGTGCTGAACACCGGCACCACCGTTCTGAACTCCACCAAGAAGCAGAAGGAGCGCATTGGCCGCATCCTCCAGATGCACGCCAATCACCGTGAGGACATTGAGTGCTGCTACGCCGGCGACATCGCCGCTGTGGTCGGCCTGAAGAACTCCACCACTGGTGACACCCTCTGCGATGAGAAGCACCCCATCATTCTGGAGTCCATGGAGTTCCCCGAGCCTGTTATCCGCGTGGCCATCGAGCCCAAGACCAAGGCCGGTCAGGAGAAGATGGGTCTGGCACTGGTGAAGCTGGCTGAAGAGGACCCCACCTTCAAGACCTACACCGATGAAGAGACCGGCCAGACCATCATTGCTGGTATGGGCGAGCTGCATCTGGAGATCATTGTTGACCGTCTGCTCCGTGAGTTCAAGGTGGAGGCCAATGTTGGCGCTCCCCAGGTGGCTTACAAGGAAACTGTCCGCAAGAAGGTGGATCAGGACACCAAGTACAAGCGCCAGAGCGGTGGCTCCGGCCAGTACGGCCATGTCAAGATCACCGTGGAGCCCAACGAGTCCGGCAAGGGTTACGAGTTCGTCAACGCTGTTGTTGGCGGCGCCATCCCCAAGGAGTTCATTCCCGCTGTCGATGCCGGTATCCAGGGTGCCCTGCAGTCCGGCGTTGTGGCTGGCTTCCCCGTGGTGGACGTGAAGGTTACCCTGTATGACGGTTCTTATCACGAAGTGGACTCCTCCGAAATGGCATTTAAGATCGCCGGCTCTATGGCCTTCAAGGAGGCCTGCCGCAAGGCTGATCCCGTCCTGCTGGAGCCCATCATGAAGGTTTCCGTCATCGTGCCCGACGAGTATCTGGGCACCGTCATCGGCGACCTGACCTCCCGCCGCGGCCAGATCCAGGGACAGGAGGCCCGTCCCGGTGCACAGCAGGTGGACGCTCTGGTGCCTCTGGCCAACATGTTTGGCTACGCTACCGACCTGCGTTCCAATACTCAGGGCCGTGGCCAGTACACCATGGAGCCCCACAGCTACGCCGAGATCCCCAAGAGCATCCGCGACAAGATCGTGGAGGAGCGGGGCAAGAAAGCCGACTAATTCAGGTCTTGCTTTTCCCGGCGGGATATTGTAAAATATACGGTGCTATGAAACGCACCGTCCATATCAATCCATTATCATTCATTTAACTGACAGGAGGATTTTCAAATGGCTAAGCAGAAATTTGAAAGAACCAAGCCCCATGTTAACATTGGCACCATCGGCCACGTTGACCACGGCAAGACCACTCTGACCGCCGCTATCACCAAGTGGCTGTCCCTGCAGGGCAAGGCCGAGTTCGAGGCTTATGACAGCATCGATAAGGCTCCCGAAGAGAAGGAACGCGGCATCACCATCAACACCGCTCACGTTGAGTATGAGACCGAGAAGCGTCACTATGCTCACGTTGACTGCCCGGGCCACGCCGACTATATCAAGAACATGATCACCGGTGCTGCCCAGATGGACGGCGCTATCCTGGTTATCGCTGCTACCGACGGCCCCATGGCTCAGACCAAGGAGCACATCCTGCTGGCCCGTCAGGTCGGCGTGCCCGCCATCGTCGTGTTCCTGAACAAGTGCGATCAGGTCGATGACGAGGAGCTGCTGGAGCTGGTGGAGATGGAAGTCCGCGAGCTGCTGACCACCTACAACTTCCCCGGCGACGATCTGCCTATCATCAAGGGTTCCGCTCTGAACGCCCTGATTTCCGAGTCCACCGATCCCAACGCTCCCGAGTATGCCTGCATCAAGGAGCTGATGGACGCTGTTGACAGCTATATCCCCACTCCCGCCCGTAACGACGACCTGCCCTTCCTGATGCCCGTCGAGGACGTGTTCACCATCTCCGGCCGTGGTACCGTTGCTACCGGCCGTGTGGAGCGTGGCCAGCTGAAGCTGTCCGAGGAAGTGGAAATCGTTGGCCTGTCCGACGAGAAGAAGAAGACCGTCGTTACCGGTATCGAGATGTTCCACAAGCTGCTGGACTACGCCGAGGCCGGCGACAACATCGGCGCTCTGCTGCGTGGTATCGACCGTCAGGGCGTGGAGCGCGGTCAGGTTCTGTCCAAGCCCGGCTCCATTCATCCCCACACCAAGTTTGTTGGCCAGGTTTACGTTCTGACCAAGGACGAGGGTGGCCGTCACACTCCTTTCTTCAACAACTATCGTCCTCAGTTCTACTTCCGTACCACCGACGTGACCGGCATCATCTCCCTGCCCGAGGGCACTGAGATGTGCATGCCCGGCGATAACGTCGACATGAACGTGGAGCTGATCACCCCCATCGCTATCGAGACCGGTCTGCGTTTCGCTATCCGTGAGGGCGGCCGTACCGTCGGTTCCGGTGTTGTCATCGCCATCAACCAGGACTAATTGAACGAAGAACTGTGACCCCAACGGCACACCATCGGTGCAGCCAAGGGTGAAATAGTATGAGATAAGGCGCAAGCGGAAACCGCTTGCGCCTTATTTTTATGCCGTTTAGGGAGATACATTCCAATCGGAGGCGGCATCTTCTTACAAAGCGAAGAACTGAGCAATGCGACGTGGGGGAGAGCGGGGTAGAAGAAAGTGCAGCAAGGCGTTCTAATAGGGGCGAGATTCTATGGAGCGTGAAGGAGAGGAGTGTATTCTTTTAGGGCAGTGAGAAAAGGGCGGGCCGGTTGGGGGGGAAGCATAAAGTGCGGAGGGCAGAGTTCGGTGTGTGATGTTTAGTATAAGATGCGTTTCTCATTCTGCATAATAGAACGAGAAACAAAAAAGGATGAGAGCAATGACACCGCTTTTGTATGCAAAATAGTATGCCCACAGGAACTTTCTCTGAAATGTACAAAACAAGAAAAGAAATATGTAAATAACGACAAAATGCGGCAGAGGATATTGACAAATGACACATTTGGGAATAAAATACGGGCATCGACATTGTAGAACGGCGAGCGGAAATATCCGCTTACCGATGCGGCGCAAGGGAGAAGGTGTCGCATGAGTAAGCGGGCAGAGAGCCGAGAGCCTGCTGCAAGTCAGAGAGAAAATCTGAAAAGGAGAAAACACTATGTCTGCTGGAGTATTCATTCTGATTCTAGTAGTGGCGATCGCAGCCTTGGTGCTGATGATCGTCAAAGCAAAGATGCATCCTGTGCTGGCGCTGTTTATTGCTGCGCTGGGTACCGGTATCGCCCTGGGTTACGGCGTCACCGGTTCCGTGGATTACATCAGCAACGGTTTTGGCGGCACGCTGGGCAGCGTGGGCATCACCATCATCCTTGGCGCCATCATTTCCATGGCCATCGAGGATACTGGCGCCGCCAAGGTCATTGCAAACTTCTTTATCAAGCTGTTCCGTGGTAAGCGCATGGAGCTGGCTCCGGCCCTGACGGCCTTCATCATGTCTATCCCCGTTTTCGGGGATATCACCATGGTGCTGACGGCCCCCATTGCCTCTATGCTCTCCAAGCGTAAGCACATCTCCATGTCCACCATGGCTTCCTTCACCGGTCTGGGCCTGTTCCTGACCCACGGTCTGGTGCCTCCCACCCCCGGCATCCTGGCCATTGCGCTGATGTTCGGCAGCGATCTGGGTATGACCATCGTCTGGGGTCTGGTCATCAGCTTCGTGGGCTTCTTCGGCACCTACTTCCTGCTGCGGAAGTGGACGGAGAAGGAGTGGATCGAGCCCAATCCTGAGTTCGTTCGTGGCATGGAGGAGACCGGTTCCGACAGCGTGGATGACATCCTCATCAAGGATCCCGGCCTGCCCCACACCGGTGAGGGCTTTCTGCCCCTGCTGCTGCCTGTGCTGCTGATCTCCGTGTCCTCCTTCGCTCAGATGTATGCCGCCGAGGGCAGCGCTATCTACACCATCTGCACCACCATCGGCAACAAGGTTATCGCTCTGTCCATCGGCCTGCTGTACTCCTTCTATCTGGGCTACAAGCAGCGCAAGATGGTGCTGGGCGTGTACGCCGACACCTACAATGAGCCCAAGGCAAAGCTGGGCGAGGTCATGCTCAACAAGTGGGTGGCCCGTGGCTTGGTGGTTTGCCTGTCTCCTCTGCTGATCACCGCTATGGGCGGCGCCTTCGGCAACGTGCTGAAGAATTCCCCCGCTCTGGAGCCCCTGTCCAAGCTCATCGCTGACAGCCCCATCCCCGCCATTCTGGTGCCTTGGGCCATTGCCGCTATTATGATGACCTCCGTGGGTTCCATGACCACCGCCGGTATGACCGCAGCCGCCATCGTGCTGCCCATGATGCCCGACCTGGGCCTGTCTTCTCTGGCCGCCGTGCTGGCCATCGGCAGTGGTACCCTGATGGGCAACCACTACAACAACTCCGGCTTCTGGGTCATGGGTCAGTTCTTCCACCTGAATACCAAGCAGTCCGTGAAGTACGTCACGGTACCCTGCGCCGTGGCTTCCGTGATCTGCCTGATCGCCGTGGTCATCCTTAACGCCGTAGGCGTCTTTGGCTGATCTCTGCGTAACTGAATCAAACGTGCATTCCCAGCCGGGGACGCTCCGTTCACCGGGGCGTCCCCGGCCGCTTTTTTCCGGGGAACCGGAACCACAGAAAGGAGAATCCTGTCATGAGTATGAACATCCGTTTTGACAACAAGGTGGCCGTCGTCACCGGCGGTACCGCCGGCATCGGCTTGGCCTGCGCCCAGCTGTTCGGCCAGTTGGGGGCCAAGGTGGCCATCTGCGGTACCAATCCTGCGAAGCTGGCTGCTGCGCTGGAGGAGCTGAAGGCGCAGGGCATCACCGCCTTCGGCGAGACCTGCGACGTGTCCGACGGAGAGTCCCTGAAGGGCTTTGCCCGCCACGCCGAGGAAGCGCTGGGCGGGCTGGACATCTGGGTCAGCAACGCCGGTGTCTATCCCCAGTACAGCATCATCGACACCCCGGAGAACGTCTGGGACAAGACGGTGGACACCAACATGAAGTCGGTGTATCTGGGCGCACGCATTGCGTATGAGGCCATGAAGGATAAGGGCGGCGTCATGCTGCTGGCCTCCTCCTTTGCGGCGGTGTTCCCCTCTGTGGGCAGCGGTGTGTATGCCGCCACCAAGTCCGCCGTAAAGTCCATGGTGAACACGCTGGCAGCGGAGCTGGCCCCCTACGGCATCCGAGTCAACGGGTATATCCCCGGCGTCATCGATACGGACATGACCCACGCACTTACCGTCAGCAACGGCGAGGCCATGAAGAGCGCCATCGCCATGCAGACCTTCGGTGAGCCCATGGATGTGGCGTGGGCGCTGGCGTTTCTGGCATCGGACTATGCCCGCTATATCACCGGCACCACGCTGGAGATCAGCGGCGGCAAGATGGGCGTGCAGAACCCCGCCAAGGCGTGGAAGGATAAGGAAGCCAGAGCGTAACGCATGAAAGGGAGGGATTTAACACGAACGTACAGAATAAGGTCATCGTTATCACCGGCGGTGCAGGCGGCATCGGCTCGGCACAGGCGAAGCTGCTGGCCCAGAATGGGGCCGAGGTCTGGATCCTGGATCTGGTGCAGGAGAAGATCGACCAGCTGGTGGAGGAGCTGAAGCGTCAGGGCGGCAAGGCCCACGGCGCCGTGGCGGATGTCACCAGCGAGGAGGAGTGGAAGACCATCGTAGAGCGCATCGTCTCCGAGAGCGGACGGCTGGATGTGGTGGTGAACAACGCCGGCATCAACATCCGCAAGACCATCGAGGAAATGGTGAAGGACGAGTGGATGAAGATGATGGAGGTCAATACCGCCAGCGTCTTTCTGGCCACCAAGTATGTTCTGCCGGTGATGCGGAAGCAGGGGGGCGGCGCCATCATCAACACCTCCTCCATCTGCGGCCTCATCGGCCACATGAACACTCCGGAGGCCTACACGGCCACCAAGGGCGCTATCACCCTGCTGACCAAGTCTGTGGCAGCCCGGTATGGCAAGGACAACATCCGCTGCAACTCCATCCATCCCGCCACCGTGGACACGCCCTTTGTGGCGGCTCTGATGGCGGACCCGGTGAAGAAGCAGGCCCGGCTCAACGAGATCCCGCTGGGCCGCCTGACCTCCGTGGAGGATGTGGCCAATGCGGTGCTGTATCTGGCCAGCGACGAGGCGTCCTTCCTCAACGGCGTGAACCTGCCCATCGACGGCGGCGTGACGTGCTATTAAAAAATTGCGGAAGGAGTGAATGGATCCTTCCGTGTGAGATTTGCCGTCTGCTGTGCGGCACTGAGGCAAAAGAAAGCGGAGGGGGAAACCATGTTTCCCCTCCGCTTTGTGAGACGATCGGTATACAGTTGGATCGCAGGACCCGTTACAGGAGGTCACCGGCGGGCTGATAGCCGTAAAGACTGCGGGAGATGTCGGCGGAGGCCTGCCTCAGATCATCCAGCAGTCCACCCCGCAGGGCGGTGCGGACACGGGGGGTCATGCCGGAGATGCTGATGGAGCAGGAGACTTGCCCCGGTGCGGAGAACACCGGCACTGCCACGCAGGACAGACCCACCTCCACCTCCTCGTTGTCCATGGCGTAGCCGTCGGCCCGGATGTGCCGCAGCTCCGCCTGAAGCTGACGGGGGTCCACGATGGTGTTGAAGGTCAGAGCCTTCAGGGGTCCGGCGAGGATGTGCTGCTGCTCATCCTCCGGCATATAGGCCAGAATACACTTGCCCACGCCGGTGCAGTGGAGGTAGTTTTTGGTGCCGATCTGGGTGTTGATAGACAGCGACCGGCTGGACTCCACCTTGTCCACATAGATGACGCTGTCCCCTTGAGCCACGCCGCAGTGGGCGATCTCACCGTATTTCAGGCTGATCTGCTCCAGATAGGGGTGGACGGTGCGGATGATGCTGTTCTGGACCTTGATGGTGTTGGAGAAGCTCAGCAGCTTCAGGCTCAGCACATACTTCTGGTTATCTGCGTTCTGCTGCAGGTAGCCCAGCGTGGTCAGGGTGTTGATGAGACCGAAGGCGGTACTCTTGTTCAGCTCCAGTGCATCAGCGATCTCCTTGACGCTGCGCTCTCCGCCGCCGCACTGTTGAAGGTATTCCAGAATGGAGAAGGCCCGCTCCACCGACTGGATGGTTTTTGTGGTTGCCATATCTTTTCCTTCCTTGTTCGTTCTGTATCATAGAACATTGCGAACCAATCTAATCCAGACCATTATAGACCTTCTCACAGATAAAGTCAACTAATACCGGAAAACAGTCAAGTTTTTTAGAAAAGCAGAAGATATCCTATTGACAAAAGGCACCATGGATTTTATAATATTTTCAGAACGGTAAACGGTATTATAGAATAATCGCCAAACCAAGCCGCAGCCTGCGGCCAGTAACATAAGAAAAAGAGATATGTCATATTTGAAGGAGGAAACACAATGGAAAACCGTAGTAAGGCGATCCTTGGCATGGAGGACAGCGCATTTGCCCGCTCCCTGTTCAAGTCCATGGGCTACACGGACAGCGAACTGAAGGAGGGCAAGCCCCTGATCGGCATTGCCAACACCTGGAACACGCTGGTTCCCGGCCACTACAATCTGGACAAGGTGGCTGAGTATGTGAAAAACGGCATCTATGCCGCCGGCGGCACCGCTGTGGAGTTCGGCACCATCGCTGCCTGCGATGGCGTGGCACAGGGCCATGAGGGTATGCACTACATTCTGCCCTCCCGTGAGATCATCTGCGACTCCGTGGAGATCATGGCACAGGCCCACCGGCTGGACGGTCTGGTGCTGCTGGCCTCCTGCGATAAGATCGTGCCTGCCATGCTGATGGCGGCGGCTCGTCTGGATATCCCCTGCATTGTCTGCGTGGGCGGTCCCATGCTGGGCGGCATCGAGTTCGACGGCCGTAAGTCCGACCTGACCTCCATCTCCGAGGCCCTGGGTATGCTGAAGGCCGGTAAGATCACCGAGTGCGAGTACAACTCTCTGGAGAACACCGCCTGTCCCGGCTGCGGCTCCTGTTCCTTCCTTGGCACCGCCAACACCATGTGCTGCGTGTCCGAGGCACTGGGCATGACCCTGCCCGGCGGCGCTCTGATCCCCGCTGCTTACGCCGGCCGTCTGCGCCACTCCTTCGAGTCCGGCCGTGCCATTGTGGAGCTGTGCAAGAAGGGCATCACCGCCCGCCAGATCCTCACCAAGGAGGCCATCCGCAACGCCATCAAGGTGACCATGGCCATCTGCGGCTCCACCAACGCCGTGCTGCATCTGCCCGCCATTGCCAACGAGGCGGAGCTGGATATGAACGTGCTGGAGGAGTTCGAGGCCCTCACCAAGACCACGCCCCAGATCGCCAAGGTCAATCCCGCTGCCAAGCCGGAGATGGAGGCCTTCTACCGGGCCGGCGGTATCCCCCGTGTCATGCAGCATCTGGGCGGCCTGCTGGATACCTCCGTCATGACCGTCAGCGGCAAGACGCTGGCCGAGAATCTGGCCGGCTACGTCTACGAGTACCCGGAGGATCCCACCATCATCAAGACGGTGGAGGAGCCCTTCTCCAAGACCGGCGGCGTGGCCGTGCTGCATGGCAACCTCTGCCCCCGTACCGCCGTGTCCAAGCCCGGTGCCATCGATCCCTCCATGCACCGCTTTGTGGGTAAGGCCAAGTGCTACAACAGCGAGGAGGAGGCCGAGGAGGCCATCCTGGGCGGCAAGATCCAGGCCGGCGACGTGGTGGTCATCCGCTACGAGGGCCCCAAGGGCGGCCCCGGTATGCGTGAGATGTTCAAGGCCATGAAGTATATGTACGGCGTGGGCCTGAGCAAGTCCGCTGCCCTGATCACCGACGGTCGGTTCTCCGGCACCAACAACGGCTGCTTCGTGGGACATATCTCTCCGGAGGCTGCCGAGGGCGGTCCTCTGGCCATCGTTCACGACGGCGAGATCCTCATCGACGTGGATGAGGGCGTTCTGGAGCTGCACGTCTCCGACGAGGAGATCGCTGAGCGCTACAAGACGCTGAAGCTGCCCAAGAAGAACATCCCCAACGGCTATCTGCGGCTGTATGCCAAGGTGGCTGCCTCTGCCGACGAGGGCGCTATCATCAAGGCGTAACTCAGCATCCGACAGATAGAAAAATGCCGCACCGGTTGCTGCCGGGCGACGGATACGTTAGGAGGCAATGTAATGTCCGATAAGAAAATCATGAAAACCATGGACGGTAACGAGGCCTGTGCCACCGTTGCCTACCATTTCACCGATGTAGCCGGTATCTACCCCATCACCCCCTCCTCTCCCATGAGCGAGAAGGTGGATGAGTGGTCTGCCGCCGGTAAGAAGAATATGTTCGGCCAGCCTGTGCGGCTGGTGGAGATGCAGTCCGAGGCGGGCGCTGCCGGCGCCCTCCACGGCGTGGCGGAGGCCGGTGCGCTGGCCACCACCTTCACCTCCTCGCAGGGTCTGCTGCTGATGATCCCCAACCTGTACATCATGGCCGGTCACCGGATGCCCGCCGTGTTCCACGTGGCGGCCCGTTCCGTGGCCCAGCACGCCAACAACATCTTCGGTGACCATCAGGATGTCATGAGCTGCCGTACCACCGGCGTCACCATGATGTCCACCGGCAGCGTGCAGGAGGTCATGGATCTGGCCGCCGTGGCCCACCTGACCACTATCAAGACCCGTGTACCCTTCATCCACTTCCACGACGGCTTCCGCACCAGCCACGAGATCCAGAAGATCGAGGTCATCGATCTGGACAAGGTGGAGAAGCTGCTGGACCGTCAGGCGCTGGAGGACTATCATGCCATCGCCATGAACCCGGAGCATCCGGTGATGCGTACCACCGTGCAGGGCCCCGACGTCTACTACCAGTCTCAGGAGGCCAACAACGGCGCCTATGACAGCATCCCCGCTGTGGTGGAGGGGTATATGCAGGGCATCAACGAGATCACCGGCCGGGACTACCACATCTTCAACTACTATGGTGCCGAGGATGCCGACCGTGTCATGGTGATGATGGGCTCCGCCTGCGAGTGCGCCCGTGAGGTGGTGGACTATCTGTGTGCCAAGGGCGAGAAGGTGGGCCTGATGCAGATCCATCTGTTCCGCCCCTTCGACATGGAGTATTTCCTGAACGCCCTGCCCAAGACGGTGAAGAAGATCGCCGCCATGGACCGCTCCAAGGAGCCGGTTGCCATTGCCGGTGCTGTGTATCTGGATGTGTGCGCCGCCTTTGCCAACCGTGCCGATGTGGCGGGCGGCAGCACCCTGGGCAACCTGCTGGGCCGCCAGATCCTGATGCCCATGG
>OOIF01002636.1_pt1 | contig 11857 bp, 7 predicted proteins | sample 1691961 | NCBI WGS metagenome assembly OOIF01 (sample SAMN06348146, study PRJEB24527) | human gut metagenome | biome: human gut; feature: ankylosing spondylitis patient; material: feces | host: Homo sapiens | place: China | collected 2015-10 | reverse complement strand
GAGAATGAGATTAAAAGGATTGCAGTTAAAGCATTTGAGGTTGCAAGAAAGCGCGGAAAAAATGTAACAAGCGTTGACAAAGCAAATGTTCTTGACACTTCAAGACTTTGGAGAGCAGTTGTTGATGAAGTTGCAAAGGATTATCCTGATGTAACAGTAAAGCATATGCTTGTTGATAACTGTGCCATGCAGCTTGTTATGAATCCGAGACAGTTTGATGTTATTTTGACAGAGAACATGTTTGGTGATATTCTTTCTGATGAGGCAAGTATGATTACAGGTTCCATTGGCATGTTATCATCAGCAAGCCTTGGTGCAGGAAAGCTTGGACTTTATGAACCAAGCCATGGCTCTGCACCAGATATTGCAGGTAAGGGAATTGCAAACCCGATTGCGACAATTTTATCTGCTGCCATGCTGCTTAGATACTCTTTCGATCTTGATGAAGAAGCAAAGGCAGTTGAGACAGCAGTAGAAGAGGTACTTAAGGCAGGCTACCGCACAGTTGATATCATGTCAGAGGGTATGACACAGGTTGGCACAGTTTCTATGGGCGATCTGATTGCAGAAAAAATTCTTGGTTAACAAATTTGGAAGGGGTTAAAAACATGAGAAGTGACAATGTAAAAAAAGGAATGCAGCAGGCACCTCATAGATCACTGTTTAATGCATTAGGATTTACAAAGGAAGAGATGGACAAGCCAATGATTGGTATTGTCAGCTCCTATAATGAGATTGTTCCAGGTCATATGAACCTGGACAAGATTGTAGAAGCCGTTAAATTAGGCGTAGCAATGGCAGGAGGCGTGCCGGTTGTATTCCCGGCTATCGCTGTCTGCGATGGTATTGCAATGGGACACGTTGGTATGAAGTATTCTCTTGTTACGAGAGATCTGATTGCAGATTCTACCGAGTGTATGGCAATGGCACACCAGTTTGATGGTCTTGTTATGGTTCCAAACTGTGACAAAAACGTACCTGGTCTGTTAATGGCAGCAGCCAGAATCAATATCCCGACTGTATTTGTCAGCGGTGGTCCGATGCTTGCAGGTCATGTAAAGGGACAGAGAACAAGTCTTTCCTCCATGTTTGAGGCAGTTGGTGCTTATGCAGCAGGCAAGATGACGGAAGAAGATGTATATGAGTATGAGTGCAAGACATGTCCAACATGCGGTTCCTGCTCTGGTATGTATACTGCAAACTCCATGAACTGTCTGACAGAGGCACTTGGTATGGGTCTTCAGGGCAACGGAACAATTCCAGCTGTTTATTCTGAGAGAATTAAGCTTGCAAAGCACGCTGGTATGAAAGTTATGGAGATGATTGAAAAGAATATTTGCCCAAGAGATATTATGACAGAGAAGGCATTTGTCAATGCGCTGACTGTTGATATGGCACTTGGATGTTCTACAAACAGTATGCTTCATCTTCCGGCAATCGCAAGAGAGGCTGGCGTAGCTTTAAACGTTGATATCGCAAACGGCATTAGTGCAAAGACTCCGAATCTGTGTCACTTAGCTCCGGCAGGTCATACTTATATGGAGCAGTTAAATGAAGCAGGCGGTGTTTACGCCGTTATGAATGAGCTGTCAAAGAAGAATCTGTTAAATCTTGATTGTATTACAGTTACAGGAAAGACAGTTGGAGAGAACATTGCAAACGTTGTGAATAAGGACCCTGAGGTTATTCGTCCAATCGATAATCCATATAGCCAGACTGGCGGAATTGCTGTATTAAAGGGTAATTTGGCACCAGATTCAGGTGTTGTAAAGCGTTCAGCAGTTGCACCAGAGATGATGGTTCATGAGGGACCGGCTCGTGTATTTGACTGTGAGGATGATGCAATCGCAGCAATCAAGGGCGGAAAAATCGTTGCAGGTGATGTTGTAGTCATCCGTTACGAGGGACCAAAGGGTGGCCCTGGTATGAGAGAAATGTTAAATCCGACTTCTGCAATTGCAGGTATGGGACTTGGTTCCAGTGTTGCATTGATTACAGATGGACGTTTTTCAGGTGCTTCAAGAGGAGCAAGCATCGGACATGTATGCCCAGAGGCAGCTGTCGGCGGTCCAATTGCACTTGTTGAAGAAGGAGATATCATCGAGATCAATATTCCGGCAAACACTTTGAATGTGCGTGTTTCTGACGAGGAGATGGCAAGAAGAAAGGCAGCATGGACACCAAGAGAGCCAAAGGTAACAACTGGTTATCTGGCACGCTACGCGGCACTTGTAACTGATGCAAGTAAGGGTGCAGTTTTGCAGGTTCCGGGAACTAATAAATAAGCTGGTTTTCTGATATAAAACATAGATAAGACAGATATAAGGAAGGGAAAATAAATATGGAGTTAACAGGTTCTGAAATTTTAGTACAGTGTTTAAGGGAACAGGGCGTAGATACCGTGTTTGGTTATCCGGGCGGCTGCATTCTGAATGTATATGATGCTCTTTACAAGCATTCGGATGAAATTACACATATTTTAACCTCCCATGAGCAGGGCGCGTCTCATGCAGCAGACGGCTATGCAAGGGCAACCGGAAAGGTAGGTGTCTGCATGGCCACATCTGGCCCAGGTGCTACCAATCTGGTAACGGGAATTGCAACAGCTTACATGGATTCTATTCCGATTATTGCAATTACATGTAACGTTGCTGTTTCACTTCTGGGAAGAGATTCCTTCCAGGAGATCGATATCGCTGGTGTTACAATGCCGATCACAAAGCATAATTTCATCGTAAAGGATGTCAATAAACTGGCTGATACAGTTCGTCGTGCATTCAAGATTGCAAAGGAAGGACGTCCGGGTCCGGTGCTTATTGATATTACAAAGGATGTTACTGCAAATAAGGCAGAATATGAGCGTAAAGAGCCAGAGCAGGTTAAACGTATTACAGATCGCATTAAGGCAGAAGATATTGAAACTGCAGTCAAGATGATTGAGGCATCAAAGAAGCCATACGTTTTTGTCGGAGGCGGTGCAATTGCATCAGGTGCAGACGCACAGCTTAATGAGTTTGTTCATAAGATTGATTCTCCAGTTGCGGATACATTAATGGGCAAGGGTGCCTTCAACGGTACTGATCCTTTGTATACAGGTATGCTTGGTATGCATGGAACAAAGGCATCAAACTATGGAGTAAGCCAGTGTGACCTTCTTGTAGTTGTCGGAGCACGCTTCAGTGATCGTGTGTATGGAAATGCAAAGAAATTTGCCGCAAATGCAAAGATTCTGCAGTTTGATGTAGATCCGGCAGAGATCAATAAGAACATCAAAACAGATGCAAGTGTTATCGGTGATGTCAAGGTTATCTTAGAAAAGTTAAATGAAAAGCTTCCTCAGATGAATCATAATGAGTGGATTACAGAAGTTAAGAGTTATGAGGAAGCACATCCGATGACTTATCATAAGGGTGTTCTGACTGGTCCTTATATTATCGAAAAAATCTATGAGGCAACACATGGCGATGCTATTATCTCTACTGAGGTAGGACAGCACCAGATGTGGGCAGCACAGTATTATAAGTATAAGGCACCGAGACAGCTTTTAACATCAGGCGGACTTGGAACTATGGGCTATGGTCTTGGCGCTGCGATTGGTGCAAAGATGGCTCGTAAGGATAAGCTTGTATTCAATATCGCAGGAGATGGCTGCTTCCGTATGAATATGAATGAGATTGCAACAGCAACTCGATATAATATCCCAGTTATAGAGGTCGTTGTAAACAACCACGTGCTTGGTATGGTACGTCAGTGGCAGGATCTGTTCTACGGACAGCGTTATTCTCAGACAGTGTTAAATGACCGCGTTGACTTTGCAAAGGTAGCAGAGGGTCTTGGAGCAAAGGGCTACACAGTAAGCACATGCGAAGAGTTTGATAATGCAGTTAAGGAAGCAATCGAGCTGAATATTCCAGTAGTAATTGATGCTCAGATTGACAAGGACGACAAGGTATTCCCAATGGTAGCACCAGGTGCACCGATCAGTGAATGCTTCGGAGAAGAGGACGTTGCTGAAAAGTTCGGAAGATAAAAACAGAATATCATAAGAATGCTAGATTATTAAGACACTGTATGGAGACATGCAGTGTCTTTTTTTGAAGATTGCGTGAACGATATATGGGAAAGTATCCAGTGATTTCAATTAGCTTAAAAGGCGCAGATGCAGCAAACTACGATGAAGCATATCGTTTGATGGTGCAAATTATAAATGATGAGGCAGAATGTTTTCAGTTTTTATTGGATAGTGAAAAACTTACCAAAATTGATAAGATGCGTTATGAGACTTTAATTGATATGGAAATGCAGCCAGCAGTGTTAGCAATGAGTTTAAAAAAGCTTACAACATTATTGGAAAAACATTATGGTCAAAAAGTTGTTGTACTCATTGATGAATATGACGTACCTTTAGCTAAGGCATATGAGAATAATTTTTATGATAAAATGGTTCTTTTACTTCGTAATTTATTTGGCAATGTATTGAAAACGAATGCGAGCCTTGCGTTTGCGGTTTTAACTGGATGTTTGCGCATTGCCAAGGAAAGTATATTCACTGGATTGAATAATTTTACGGTATATTCAATCACAGATAATGAATTTGATGAAACTTTTGGCTTTACCAGTGAGGAAGTACAGGAAATGCTCTCATATTATGGGTTAAGCAGTCATTATGAGGAAGTAAAAGAGTGGTATGATGGTTATCGTTTTGGAAATGCAGATGTATATTGCCCATGGGATGTTGTAAATTATTGTAAAGATCATAGAGAAAACCAAAATGCCGCTCCGAAAAACTATTGGATGAATACCAGTGGTAATGATGTTATCAATCACTTTATTGACAACATTAGCGATAACGGAATGCTTACAAAAGATGTTTTGGAACGTTTGGTGAATGGTGAGGTTATCACTCAAAGGGTAGATGAGATGGTGACATACAAAGATTTGTATTCTAATATTGATAATCTGTGGAGTACGCTTTTTATGACTGGTTATCTGACACAGCGTGGGTATATTGGCAATGGATATTATAGCCTCGCTGTTCCAAATCGAGAGATTCGCAATATCATAATTGAACGTATTTTGGCGCTGTTTCGTAAAGAGGTTTCCGGAAATGGAGAACTGCTCAGAAGTTTTTGCAATGCAATTCTAAGTGCGGATGCAGAAGCTGTTGAGCGACTGTTAATCGAATATATGGGAAAAACAATCAGTGTGCGTGACAATTTTGCAAGATCACTTCACGAGAATTTTTATCATGGATTGATGATTGGAATTCTCGGATTCAGACGAGATTGGGAAATCTTGTCTAATCGGGAATCTGGTGATGGCTTTAGTGATATTCTTATTAAGACGAAAGGTCAAGAGAGTCGGGTTGGAATTGTAATTGAATTAAAGTATAGCAAAAATGAGAAATCGCTTGATAAGGATTGCCAAGATGCATTGCAGCAGATTGAAGATCGAAATTACGGACAAGAATTGTGTAATCAGGGATATCAGAAAATATTGAAATACGGCATTGCTTTTTATCATAAGAAATGTTGCGTCAAGGTAGCAATGCAATCTACAAACGATTAAAAATAGATACATAAGAAATAATCAAAATGTCAAATGACCAAAGCATTTTTATGTATCTTCAATGTCCTTATTCTGAAAAATTTTATAAAAATAATAGGCGAGGTTCATTCTGGTCTTTTATTTTTTTCAGGCAAAATGATAGAGTAAATTGTAAGTGGGTAGTCAATGAAAATTAAATAAAAAAGCAAAGTTGCTGAAAGAGCTAGGAAAATCAATGAAAATTGAGTAGAAAACACAAAGTTATTGACAAAACATACTGGTAAAACTATACTCTTAATTAAGATAGATTTGTAAATACTCTGGAAAAATGTGGTAGTTTGACATTTAAAAGGAATAGTCGTCGTTAATATATAGGTGATGATAAAATAAAGACACAAAACAGTAATCAAAAAGAAAAGGAGAATTTATGAAAAAGAACACAAAATTTAAGGTAAGAATGGCGGCAGCTTTCTCTATGGGTGCAGTGACAGCATTATCGTTTAATGCATTTTATACGGTAAAGAATGTTGTGGCAGAGGAAATGTCAACGGAACATGTAATAAAGGAAAGTAATTATACACTTGCAGTCGAAAATTACGATGATACTTTTTCTGTAGAATCAACAGGAATTGACAGCTTTGATTCAGAGACGGACTGGGATTGGTCCTATCAGACTTCGCATACAGTTTCTGCATTTGCCAAAGGACCTAAGGGCTACTATGTCCGCTTAGGTGATTTCGTGTATTATTGCGATTTTGAGACACAGACATTGATTGCACTATGTAATCGTCCGGATTGCCTTCATGACAAAGAAACAGACAGCGAGAAGCGAAGTGAATGCACAGCATATGTGGCTTATGGCAGTGTGAATGATGGATTGCAATATTATGATGGAAAGCTGTATGCCAATACATCATCGGTTTATTTTGATACAGAAATGGATGCGGATTACCGTGAAAAGGAATATCTGCTGGAGCTTGCACCAGATGGAAGCAGTCGTGAGCAGATGGATTACCAGATGGAGAATGCATATAGTTTTGCCTTTCATCGTGGCAGCTTGTATTACATATCAAGAGAAACTAACCCGGAAACACTCATTGGCACCGAAACCGTTAATCGTCTTGAGTTAGGGAAAAAAGAACCAGAGACAATCGCAACACTTTCCAGTATGGATGCAGTGCTTCGTGTATATCCATATGGAGATCTTGTATATATTCAGACGAAGCTTGCCGATACAGAAGAATCCAGTCTCATCATTTATGATACAAAGACGAGCAAAGCACAGGTGAAAAAAGCAAATTGGCAGAGCATGTTCCTTCCAACTGAGAATGATACATTTCTTCAGTGTACGTTAAAAGAGGATGGTCTATATGCAGAGAATGTCAATGCGATGCTTGAATCAACAACAGAAAGTAAACTGTTGACGATGGATTCTCTTAAAAACCTTGGCTTTGATGCAAATACAACCGGCGATTTATATAGTTGGATTTCTACAGACGATACGCACTTATATGTGTATGGAATGACCGAGATTGACCCGATTGTTGCAGCCTTTAATAAAGAAAGTGGAGAACTGGAAGCGGCATCTGTCTTGCCGGGAATGCCACTTTTCCAGTGTATCGGTGTGGACGATGAATATTTATTTTATCAGTGCGCTGAGCTGGACGGAGGAACAGACAGTGTATATTGGGTGAAAAAGTCGGATTTCCTTGAGAATGGAGCAACATTTAATTGTATGGAGCCATAATCTTTTTTCAAGAATCATTATCGAAATCAATTTTATTAGAACAGGTTTTATTAGAATGTTTTATTAAAACAGATTTTATTAAGACAGATTTTGCTAGAATATGTCAGAACAGATGTGGAGGGAAGTGAGAGAGAAGATGGAACTGGAGATAAAAGATGTAATACACACCTATCCAAATAAGAAAACAGCGTTGAATCGAATTTCATTGACGCTTACGCCGGGAATTTACGGACTGCTTGGTCCGAACGGAGCCGGAAAATCTACGTTGATGAAAATCATTACCGGAAATATGCAGCCGTCAGGTGGTAAGGTACTGTTTAATGGAAGCGATATCAAGGAATTGGGCAGAGCTTATCGTGATCGCTTGGGTTACATGCCTCAGCAGCAGGGGCTGTATAATCAGTTTACCGGACGGCGTTTTTTGTGGTACATGGCAACGCTAAAGGGCTTATCGCATCGGGAAGCAAAATACAAGATTAACGATCTGCTGGAACAGATGAATCTGACAGAAGTATCAGATCGAAAGATCGGCGGATATTCTGGCGGTATGAAACAGCGTCTGTTGATTGCACAGGCCGTCATGAATAGCCCGGATATTCTGGTGTTAGATGAGCCGACAGCAGGTCTTGACCCAAAAGAGCGAATTAACATTCGTAATTTTGTCAGTGAACTGTCAAGAGAATGCATCGTAATTTTTGCAACGCATGTCGTTTCCGATGTTGAGTGTATTGCAAAAGAGATGATTCTGATCAAACGCGGCGAGATTGTCCGTCAGGATGAGGTCCCAAAACTGATTGCAGAAATGGATGGACTAGTTTGGGAGTTTGTGGCACAGGAAAATGAAGTGGTGTCGATACAAAAAGAATATCTGGTAAGCAATTTGTCAGTGGGCAAAGAAGGCATTATCGTTCGAGCAGTTGGAATCGACGAAGAAATCAAAAGAGAAAAACATGCAGTAAGGGCAGGCATGGAAGAAGTATATTTGTATCACATGACATCAGAAGCAAAAAGAGAAAAAGACAAATAATGTGTCATGGGGGAAGTTACGTATGAAGCAGGTATGGTATGAATGGAAAAAAATGATATCGGATAAAAGCGTGCTGTTGGTAGTAGTATTGAGCATGTGCATTGTGCTTGGATATCAATGGAAAAATGCTGATAGTTATGCCTGGCAGCGGAATGAATCCTATCGGGAATATTATGAGGATGCACTTACAACAGTAGAGAAAATGGATGCAGAGACAGCCAGACAATGGCTACAGGAAGAAAGTGCATGGCAAAGCTTTCTGCTCTCGGCAGCATATGGAGATTCCGATATGGCATTCGAGCTGTTACAGATGAATGCACCAGAGGTTGATTGGAATAAACGCCTTCAGGAAAACGCGAACGAAAAGACAGATATCCAGCAGACACAGCAGAAGTATCAGGCATTCACTGAACTATTGGAACGTGTCAATTATGCAATATCCTATGAGGAGTTTTTGGAGAGCGTAAAAACACAGGCACAGTCCATGTCAAAGCTATCATTGTTTTCGGATGTGGATTCTTTTTCTCAGAAAAACATACAGAAAACCGCAGAAGCGTATGAAAAGATGAGTGCAGTACAGCCGGGGCTAACCTATTCCGATGCGGCAGATGCATGGTCAGACAGCGCATTGGCAGATGTGATTGTGCCTGGGTTGCTGTTGTTTCTAGGCTGGGCAATTTTTCGGAAAGAAAAAGAGTCGGGGCTGTATCAGTTGCTTGAAAGCACGAAAAGAGGTCATCTGGAGATGGCACTGGCAAAGACCATTGTTTATTTTTGCTTTGCTGTGTTGCTTGCCATTTTGTTATATGGAAGTCAGATTGTACTTGCCATTTTGATGTATGGAACGGGAGATATGACGCTGACCCTTATTTCCATCCCAAGCTTTCGCAATTGTCCATATCCCATAAGCATACAGCAGTATTTGATTCTTTATTTGGGTGTTAAGGTGTTAGCTGCATTGTTTTATGCATCCGTTATCATGGCAATGCTTACAAGAAGATGGCGATTTGGCATTGCAGCGAGCGCATGTGTGGTAGTTATTTGTCTGGAATATCTTGCCTACAAGCAGATTAACAGTGTATCCAAATGGAATTCGTTAAAATATTTGAATCTGGCAGCTGTGATTGATGCGAAGGCATGGTTTTGTGAGTATCATAATCTCAACATTTTATCACAGCCATTTTCTGTGGTAACAGGAAAGCTACTGCTTGTGCTGTGTGGCATCATTCTACTGCCAGTGGTGTCCTGCATTAGTTTCAGCAAAGAGACGAGAGAATCAGGAAAGCTGCCTCGTTGTTTTCAATTAGTGGCAAATAGCATGGCAAAGCTTTGTGCACAGCATAGGGGATTATTTTGGCATGAAGGCTATAAACTATACAAATTGGGCGCAATGGCAGTTATAATTGTCTTACTTTTATTTTTCAGTACTCGCCTGTTGCCGGATATTGAGTCACACAAAGGAAATACAGATCAACAAGTATATCAATATTATATCGAGAAGTTAAGCGGAGCGTACACGCAGGAGAGCAGAGATTACCTGCAACAGGAACAGCAACTCTTAAATATGGAAGATGAAGAAGCCGTTCAAAAGAGACAGCAGTACGAACAGGGAGAACTCTCAGAGGACGAATATGAAAAATGGCAGATGTATCGCCAGCTTTTGAGCGATACCAGAAAAAAAGGCTTCCAGCGTGTAATGGAGCAGGCTGCGGTGATTGAAAAGCATCTTTCGTTGGGAGAAAAGGCTGGATTCGTAGATGTTGACCAGTTGGCCTATTTGTTTCAGGATAATAAGAAACAGGCAATTTTTGCAATGATTTTTGCAGCTGTTTTTCTTCTGGGTGCGACTGCGTTATTTGGCATTGAACGACAATCCGAAAGCAGTCTCCTTTTGCAGAGTACAAAGTTTGGAAAACGCCCGGTTGCTATGTGTAAGCTGATGCAGATGATAGTGCTGGCATCCGTGATCATTGCAATTTTGTATGTACCGTATGATTCTGTATTATTGAAAAATATCGAGCGCATTCCAATGGAACTATCCTTAAATACCGTTATCGGTTATGAAAAGTTTGAACTTTCGATTTCAATTCGTCATGCCTTTTTAATAAAAACTATATTGCAGTATTTTACGGTTATCAGTGTTTGCATCGTCGTTTCGCTGCTTGCCTATCGTTTAAATCCTGCATCGGCAGCAATTCTTTGTTTTTTGTTCTTTCTGATGCCATGCTTTTTATATTGGCTGGGGATTGATCTGTCAACATGGACATGGCTGGGGCTGTTTCTTCCAGAGCTTATTTTTGCAAATGGAGGAACAGCGCGTTATTATATGGAAGCGGTGATTGTCTTGCTTATAGATATGAAAATCGTCTTTTATTTCTGGGATGCGGAGATTCGGACAGGCAGATGATAGGATTTTGTATTTGGACGTAAATAAGAAAAGAAAGTAATATCAAACGCATAACAGGTCGGTTGATTCCGGTCTGTTATGCGTTTGAGATGAAAACGAAATATTGGCAATATATTGGTTAATTTTGCGGAACGTCCTCTAAACTGTTATAAATAGGAACGTAATCATACCCCATGAGAGAATCAACAGTCTCGATATATTCTCCATAAAGATAAAGGTCATATGTCCCATCGCCATTTGAGATTCCATAAGAATTTTCATTAGTTAAGGTAAAAATCTCATTATTTTTTGCTTCAGATGGAGTGGAAACGCCTCGTAAAGTGAAATAATAAGAAAAAAGATAAATGCTGACACTAATGACAACCACAAAAACAGAAAGAAAATGCTGGCGCTTCTGTGAGTGCGTTAAAAGCTGAAATCGCTTTTCCAACAAACATATAGGCAATAATATACTTTTATTAAGAGAAATTTGCAAACAATCGAAACAATACAATATTTTTAACGATAAAATTTACAGTTTTATTGATGCGAATCGCATTGCACGGAAGGAGGCTTTTATGTTAAAAATAATTAAGCATCAAACGTCATTTATACTAAGACAAAATATGTCGCTTGCAGTATTCTTCGTTCTTTTATCAATAGTATTTTTGAATTTTAGATCAAATGTTCTGGCTTTTCAAGGCAGTGATATTATTGAGATGTATCATCCTGCAAAACTGCTCGCGTTGAGTTATGATCAAGTTTATGATAATATGGATATTATGCTGCTTTTGATTCAGCTATATCCCATCCTTATCGTTTGTCCGGCTGGTTTTACATTGCTTTCAGAGAAAAAAAGAAAAACTGATTGTGTGCTTATTGCTCGAATTGGAGGCACTCAATACTATTTGGGCAAAATAATTGCTGCTTTTTTTGCAACTATGATCGTTTTTACGATCCCTTTTCTTATTGAATTTGGCCTTAATTGTGTGTCTTTTCCATTGGCTGCTAGTGGAGATTTTGTAGACCTAAATCGCTATTCGCCTGATTATATAGAACTGACGAGTAATTACATGTTTCCAGCTCTTTTTCATATGAATTCATATCTTTACACCTTCGTTGGAATTCTCTTTTGGGGTGTTACTTCAGG
>OOIF01002626.1_pt1 | contig 11919 bp, 9 predicted proteins | sample 1691961 | NCBI WGS metagenome assembly OOIF01 (sample SAMN06348146, study PRJEB24527) | human gut metagenome | biome: human gut; feature: ankylosing spondylitis patient; material: feces | host: Homo sapiens | place: China | collected 2015-10 | reverse complement strand
CAAGCTCGATGACCTTCTTGACGCACTGGAAGGCTGCGTTGCCGCCCTCCACGCTGACCTTTGCCATCTCGAACTTGCTGATGTCCTCGATCAGATCCAGATGCAGCACATCGATGGTGCCGGGGGTGAACAGGGCATCCGACACCTTCTCGCAGCGGTGGATGACGATGTCCTCGCGGCCAACGAACTTTTTGGCCTGCTCCATCACCTTCACATCGCCCACCACGATGGGGCGGCAGTAGCTGTACTGCTCCGGGTCAGCCAGAGCCTTGATGGTGATCTCCGGGCCGGAACCGGCGGGATCGCCCATGGTAATACCGACAATGGGTTTATTCATAGCAGCCTTCTCCTTGCTTCAGCGCGTTTCAGTGCAGACCCTTGGCCTCGTTCTCGGCCAGAACCTTCTTGATGGCCTCCATGCCCTCTTCCGGCACATAGTTGAAGGGTGCGCGGCACTTGCCAACGGGGTGACCCTGCAGGGCAACGGCGGTCTTGATGATGGTGTTGGGGTTGCCGTACTTGAAGGTCTGCTGCAGGATGGCAATGGCGTCCTGTGCAGCCTGTGCGCCCTCCAGATCCCCGGCCTTGAAGCAATCGTAGATCTTGGCAACGGTCTCCGGCCAGATGTTGGCACGGCCTGCAATGCCGCCTGCGCCGCCCTCTTTCAGGCAGGTCAGGATGGCGCCGTCGTTACCGGCCAGAATGGCAACTTCCTTATCCAGCTCGCGGGTCAGGCGGATGTAGGCCTTCAGGTTCTCGATATCGCCGCTGGAATCCTTTGCGCCTACGATGTTCTCCACGTCACGGCACAGTGCCTGCACGGTCTCGGGCAGCAGCTTGTTGCCGGTGCGGGCGGGGATGTTGTACAGGATGATGGGCAGGTTCACAGCCTTTGCCACGGCGGTGTAGTGGTCGTACAGCTCCTTCTGGGAGGCCAGTGCAAAGCTGGGGGTGATGATGGACAGTGCGTCTGCGCCCAGCTCCTCGGCACGCTTGCTCAGGCGGATGGTCTCGGCGGTGGTGATGCAGCCGGTGCCTGCGTAGACCGGCACACGGCCCTTTACCTGATCGATGACAGTGGCAAGGATCTCTTCCTTCTCCTGGAAGGACAGGGCGTAGGCTTCGCCGTTGGTGCCCATGGGGAAGATGCCGTGCACGCCGCCTGCCAGCAGGCGCTCCACCTGCTCGCGCAGAGCCTGATGGTTGACCGTCTGCTCAGGGTCGTTGTTCATGGGGGTGATTACGGGAGGGATGATGCCTTTGATATCGCTGGTCTTCATAAGTCTTTACTCCTTTTCTGTTACATGATCTCCTGATACAGCTTGCGTGCGTCGTCGGCGGTAACGGGGCGCATATTGTTCACCAGCAGGCGCTGTACCTGCATACCGGCGTTGACCAGACCTTCCAGATCCTCGGCAGGCACGCCGAACTCCTTGAGGCTGGTGGGGATATCCAGATGCTTGACGATGTGCTCCAGACGGGCGATCATCCATGCAGTCTTTTCCTCCACGGTGGTGCAGGTCTTTTCCTCGTGGCAGCAGCGGTCGTAGGCGGCAGCCAGACGCTCGCGCACGGCGGGGTGCTCGCTGTTGAAGCGCATGACCGGTGCCAGCAGGATGGCGTTGGACACGCCGTGTGCAATGTGGTACTTGCCGCCCAGCGGGTAGCTCAGTGCGTGCACAGCGGTGGTGCCGGAAGCGGTGATGGCCAGACCGCCGTAGTAGGCTGCGATCTGCATCCGGTTCTTCTCTGCCATGGCTTCGGGGTCATCGCAGGCTTTTTCGATGTTGTTCAGGATCAGGTCAAGGCCTTCCAGTGCGTACAGATCGCTGAAGGGGTTGGCCTTGTTGCTGGTAAAGCACTCGATGCAGTGTGCCAGCGCATCCACGCCGGTAGCGGCTGCGATCTTGCGGGGCAGGTTCTTGATCATACGGGCGTCCAGAATGACGTAGTCCGCGATCATGTTCTCGTTGACGATGCCCACCTTCAGCTCCTTTTCGGGCACAGCCACGATGGCGTTGGGGGTGACCTCGGCGCCGGTACCGGCGGTGGTGGGGATCAGCACGATGGGCACGCACTTCTGTGCCATGCCGGGGTTATCCAGCAGTTCCTTCACGCCGTAGGCGTCGGTCACCAGCACGCTTGCCAGCTTGGCAGCGTCCATCACGGAGCCGCCGCCGCAGGCCACGATGAGGTCTGCACCGGAGACCTTGAACTCGTCCACCAGCTTCTGCACAGCCATGTAGCTGGGCTCCGGGGGCAGCTCGTCCAGCACATAGTACTCTGCGCCGGAGGCCTTGACAGCCTCTTCCGGCAGGGCAAACAGGCCTGCGCCCTCAATGCCCTTATCGGTGAACATGGCTACCTTTTTTGCGCCGCGTGCCTTGATGATGGCGGTGATATTGTCCATAGCGTTCTCGCCGCCGTAAACTGCGTGCGGCATTTTAAGATTGTACTGGGTCAGCATACTGATCAACCTCCTGAATGATGTTCTGATCTATAAAAAGAATGAAAATCTCGAAAAGCTTTTTCAGCGGCTCTGGGCTGCGGTGGGGTTATACAGACCCACGGTCTCCCGCTTTGCGCCCAGCACGTCCTGCTCCGAGAAGCGGACGTACTTGATGCCCTGCCGGGTGCGGGCAGCGTAGGCCAGATGCAGCATGCCGTCCCGTCCCTGCATCAGGTAGGGATACTCGTACTGCTTGTTGTTGGTCTTGTTCTCATCGCCCATGTAGCCCTCGCCGCGCTCCATCCAGCGGATGATGGGGAAGGTCAGGCCGCCGTCCTCCGAAAGCGCCACCGCCACCGGGCAGCGCAGGCCGGGCCATGCAGCCTTGCCGGGCACGGGGTTCGGGGTGCAGGTGGGGTTATAGGCAATGGCGATGCGGCCGCTCTGCAGCTTGACCGCGCTGATGCTGGAGTTGTTGTTGGGCAGCGGGGTGGGTGCGGGCACCGTCCAAGTCTCGCCCCAGTCAAAGGACTCGCTGCGGTGGATGCGGTAGGCCTCGCGGTTGCGCATAAAGGCCACCAGATGCCCCGGTTCCAGCTCGATGACATTGGCATGGACATGGCCGTTGCTGCCGGGCATCATGACCATGCGCCAAGTTTTACCCTCGTCGTCCGAGATACGGAAGGCAGTGGGGTCGCCGGACAGGCCCTCGGCAGAGTCGGTGCACAGCCAGTTGGCAAAGATCCAGCGGCCGTTGGACAGCACCTGAATGGGCTGGCGGCAGAAGGTGCCTTCCTCCGGGAACACGGTGGTGTAAGCGCCCCATGTTTTGCCGCCGTCGGTGCTCTTCTGGCAGCGCACCACAGCGGTGAACTGCATATTGTCCTTGCCCTCTACACGGTCCAGCTGGGCGGTGTACATCGCCCACACGGCGTTGTCCGGGCCGTAGAACAGCGAGGGGTTCTGCTCGCTGCGGGTGGGGTCGCCGGAGATATCCACCGGCTCCAGCCACTTGGTGCCGTCATGCGGCAGCACTGAGCAGATGATATGCACATCTGCGCTGCCCTCATAAGTACCGGCGAACCAGCAGCAGAGCAGGTCACCGTTGGGCAGCTCCACCATGGCAGGTGCGTGGGCGGTGGGCCAGCCGCCGGTGGGCAGCAGGGCTTCCAGCGTGCCCATCTCCTCGTTCTCGTACACGGTGCCGTCCCAGGTCAGGCCGGGCAGTTTTGCATAGGTCATGGTCGTTCTCCTTCTGTTACATTTATCTTCTGTTCCAGCCGCAAAGGGCTGTCTGCTTCCATTCTCAATGCTTTGCAATGCGGTCTGCCAGCTCCACCAGCAGATCCTCCTGCCCAAAGCCGCCGGACTTGGTAATGACGTAGCGGGTGCGCCCCTGATAGGTGAACCGCGCCAGCACGATGCCGCTTTCCAGTTCGCACACCGGTTCCAGCTCCCGTGCGCCCACGCTGTTCATGCATTGCAGCAGGGTGTCGCCGCCGGTGAGCAGCAGCGTACCCAGATGTTCGCTGCCGAACAGCGCCCCGAACATCTGCCCGACACTGCCGGAAATGCCCACCCGCAGGCCGTCCAAGTCGATGCCCCGGGCTGCGGCGTAATCGGCGGTAAGCTGGTTGCCCCCGGCGTCATTCGTTTCAATGATGCAGCGGGGGTTTGCAGCCAGCATCTGTTCAATTTCTGCCAGCGCAGCCTTGCCGTCGGCGCTTGCCCAGTAGCCGGGCTCCAGCTTCTGCCGGGGGGTCAGCCGCAGGCGGGTAAAGCCTGCCTTTTCGGCGGTGTCCATCTGCCGCAGGGTGATGGGGTTCACGCTGCCGCAGAGCACCAGCAGCCGGGGGTCCAGCTGCGGGGTCTCGACCACGCTGCCGTCCGAAAGCCCCAGCAGCTCCGGCAGAAAGGCGGCAAAGCCTGCGCAGCCTGCCAGCACCGGGGGTGTTCCATTCTGGAACAGCTGCCGCCCGGCGGTTTCCAGATCTGCGGCGGTGGCAGCGTCATATACCAGAATGCCGGTCTTGTCCGCTGCCGTCTCACCGGGGCGCAGGTTCTGTGCGGGGATCTCAGTCTGCAAATGGATCAGCTTTGTCACCTCAGCGCAGCGCACCGGTTCGAAGGGGTCGATGCCGAAGGGGCTTTCGTTCACCGGCACACCGTCGATGTAGTGGACGCCCTTTTTTGTGGTGCGTCCGATCTGCGGGAAGGCCGGCAGAAAGGGCAAATTGCGCGCGCCGCTTGCCTTGAGCAGGGCGGCGAGCTCTGCGCCGATGTTGCCGCGCAGGGCGGAATCCGTCTTTTTATAGATGCAGCCCACGCCGTTTTCCACCGCGCTGCGGGTCAGCTCTTCAACGGCCTTTGCAGCCTTTGCGGCGGGCAGATGCCGCGTTTCGGTATCCACCACCAGCACGGTGCTGCTGCAGGCGGAAAGGTCTGCCTGACCCACCACGACCTGCGTGGGGATGCCGTGTGCCGCAAGCTGTACGCCGGTATCCAGCGCACCGGTAAAATCATCTGCAATCATCAGCAGGCGAAGCATTGTTCGTGCCCCCTCACTTGTTTTTGTGCTTTCATTATGCCGTATCCGCCGCGGGAATGCACCCGGCGCAAGCGGGAAAAGCGTTTCATTTTAGCACGTTTTCAATTTTCTTTTTGTTTTGTTGGTGAAAACGTTCTATTTTGAAACCATATTCTGTTTTCTTTTTGAACCAGACCGTTTATAATAGTTTCAAAGAGAAACACGGAGGGACGTTTTATGGTCGAGACTCACACCCGCATTCTGGGCATTGCCCCCTACGACGGAATGCGCACCGCCATGGAGCAGGCGGCGCAGGCCTACCCCAACGTTGAGCTGGAGGTGTACACCGGCGATCTGGAAGAGGGACAGGCCATCGTGCAGCGCATGGCCCCCAACAGCTACGACTGCATCATCTCCCGCGGCGGCACCGCCACCCTGATCCGGCAGGTGACCGACCTGCCGGTGGTGGATATCCATATCTCGGTGTATGATGTGCTGCGCACCATGAAACTGGCGGAGAACTACACCAGCCTGTACGCCATCGTGGGCTTTCCCAGCATCACCGAACCGGCCCACACCCTTTGCAGCCTGCTGAACTTTGATCTGGACATCCTCACCGTCCGCAGTGCCGAGGAGGTGCGCCACACCTTGGAGCGGCTCAAGCAGGGCGGCTACCGGATGGTGGTCTGTGATATGGTCACCCACACCATTGCCCGGGAGATGGGCTTTGACGCCTTCCTGATCACCTCCGGCATCGAGAGCCTGCACAGCGCCATCGATCAGGCGGTGAACATCAGCACATGGTTCGGCCAGCTGCGGCAGGAGAACCTGTTTCTGCGCAGCATCACGCAGGAGCAGGGTGGCCGGGTGGTGGTGATGGAGCCGGACGGCAGCCTGTTCTATCATAATATGAAGGACATCTCCCCGGAGCTGCACCGCTGTTTGCAGACCCATCTGCGGGAGATCCCTGCCACGGGCAGCTTAAAGTTCTACTACACCGAGCGCAGCCAGCTGTACAGCATCACAGCACAGGTGCTGCTGATGAACAATGTGCAGCGGTATCTGTTCTACTGCGTGCCCTCCCGCATCCCGCTGCATTCCAGCCGCCCGGGGCTGCGGTCGCTGAATCAGGGCGAGTGCGAGTATCTTTTCTCCAACAGCTTTTACAGCCTGAGCGGTGCCATGGGCACGCAGGACGCCGAGATCAACGCCCTTGCTGCCGTGCGTCAGCCCCTGTTCATCTGCGGCGAGCCGGGCACCGGCAAAGAGCAGATCGCCCGCTACCTCTACCTGCACAGCGCACTGGTAAACCGCCCCCTCGTGGTGGCAAACTGCGCTTTGATGAACGATAAATCATGGGATTTTCTGCTCAACCATTATAACTCGCCCCTGAACGCCAACGGCAACACGGTCTACTTCCAGAACTTTGAGGCTATCCCGGAACAGTGGAGCGCCGAACTGCTGGCCGCCATCGAGGAGACCGGTCTTGCCCGCCGGGTGCGGCTGCTGTTCTCCCGCTCGGTGCGCCCGGAAGAGCCGGTCTCCCCGGTCACCCGCCGCTTTATCGAGCGGCTGGGCGCACTGACGCTGGAGCTGCCCCCGCTGCGCAGCCGGTCGGACGAGATCCCGTCCCTTTCCAGTTTGTACCTGAACAGCCTGAATCTGGAGCTGGGCAAGCAGATCTCCGGCTTTGAGCCCCGCGCCATCGAGATGCTGCGGCAGTACCCGTGGCCGAACAACTACACCCAGTTCAAAAACCTGCTGCGCTCCCTTGCCACCCTGACGAACGGCCCCTACATCCGCAGCAGCAGCGTGGCCGACCTGCTCTCCAAGGAGCGCAGCCTGCGCAGCGCCCCGGCAGCGCACCCGGCGGCGGTGGTCAGCACCGACACCTCCCGCACGCTGGAAAGCATCATCGGCGAGGTGGTGCAGCAGACGGTAGCCGCCCACGGCGGCAACCGCGCCGCCGCCGCCCGGCAGCTGGGCATCAGCCGCACGACCCTGTGGCGGTACCTTGGAAAAATCGAAGCCGGGGAGCCTGCCGACCCCACCTGACGCTTTCGACTTGCAGACCACACCGCCAGCTTTCAACTTGAAGCTGGCGGTTGTTTTCTGCGCAGACTCACACAGAAAAAGAGCGTTGATTTCGTCAAAGCATCACCACTCCATACAGCATGGCTCCGGCAAAAAGGTCAAGGGCTTTGCTGCCGAAAAATTAGTCTCCGTAAACATCCCCACTTTTTCTTGACAACGCTTTGCAGGCGTGCTATTTTAAATTTCGTCAATTAGCCAATCCTAACCATCTGAGGGGCTTTGCCCCGCAGGTTTTTCTTTGCGCGCAATGTTAGGTAATGCTAACTACATGATCTCTATCCCCTGCCAGTGTGATGAAAGGAGCATTTTTTCATGAGAACCAAGAAATTTCTTTCCCTGCTGCTCTCGGCGGCTATGGCGTTCAGCCTGCTGACCGCCACTGCCTTTGCAGCAGCCCCCGCCGAGGAGGAAAACGGCTTTTTCGATTTTCTGCTGGGCAAAAAATATACCTACCTCTACGCTGCCCTGACCTGGGACGAGTACTGGGCAAACGAGAAGGTCTATGCTGCCGGGAGCACCGCCTCCTCTGCACAGCTGGACAGCCACGAAGAGCAGGACCTTGGCGCGTTTGACGCGGTCTCCCGCGCAACCGTCAACCACGGTCTGCACCGTGGCAGCTTCCAGAGCACTGCTGTCATCTACGCCAAGGACGGCAGCAGCTACACCGTTTCCCACTGGTCGGACGATGGCAAGACCATCTATCTGGCCGATGGCACCACCGTGGGCTGGAACCGCGGCACTATTACCAAGGCCGACGGCTCCACCGTGCAGATGGACCACTACGAGGTGCTGGGCACCAAGTATGTGCCTGTGCGCGTAGCTACCAGCGACCTTGCAGATTTCTGCTCCAAGTACACCGTGGTGGAAAACGGCGGTCAGCTGGTGGGCGGCTACTCTGAAAAGAACCTGACCGCCTACACCCTGACGGCTGCGGTGGATCAAAACACCAACGGCCTGAAGTACGCAGCCAAGAGCGGCGACGGCTACACCTTCTCCGCCGCACACAACGGCACCGGCTCCGGCGTGGCAGAAGCCGCCCAGAAGGCTGCCGAGGGCCTTACCGTGAATCTGCGCAGCGGCAGCGACGTGGGCAGCTTTGGCGAGTTCATCCGTGTGGACCTGAACGGCAACTACGGCGAACTGGGCTCCCGGATGCAGTCTGTGGTGTGGACCTACTACGGCAGCGACAGCACCTACACCCACGCCAAGGCCTCCTACGGCACCAAGTTTGCAGCCGACAACTGGATGCACAAGTCCATGGGCATCCAGCTGGGTCTGAGCGATTCCGCCCGCTGCCAGCTGCCGGAGGGCACTGACGGCACCGGCTACTGGACCGTCACCATCCGCGCACTGGGCTACGCCGATACGGTGGTCAAGTTCCAGACCACTGCCGAGAACCTTGCCAAGCACGAGCTGGCAAGCGATGCCGACCGCGCCGCCCTGCAGGCTGTGGTCGCTGAAGCACAGAGCAAGGCAAAGGCCGCTTACACCGCCGACAGCTATGCCAATCTGGAGACCGAGCTGGCCGAGAGCGTGGAGCTTTTGAGCCGCGAGACCCTGTATAAGGCCGCTGCACTGGAGCAGGTGACCCACCTGACCGATGCCGTGCAGAACCTGAAAGCTGCCTGATCCGGCAAAAAACAGAACACCCAAAAAGCAAGGTCGCTTTATGCAGGCGGCCTTGCTTTTCCGTGTCAGGAGGAGTTGGAATGAACAAAAAACGATGCAACACACTGCTGCCGCTGGTGCAGCTGCTCCCGGCGGTGGCGGCAGCGGCAGCGGTGCTTTTTGCCCTGCCGCGCACCGTGCCGGTGCTGGCTGCCGTACCGGAAAGGCTGGCAGTGGTGATGGAGCAGCCGGTGGAAGCCGCTTGCCCCGAAGCGGAGGAAGAAGCCCTGCCCAAACTGCCCTATGCCGACGGCGTATACGTCGGCTCTTCCCGGGGCTACGGCGGTGCCGTCCGGGTGCAGGTCACCATGGAAAACGGCAGCATCACGGAGGTGGAGATTCTGGACGCTTCCCACGAGACAAAGCAGTTTCTGCGGCGCGCCAAGCGGCTTTTGACCACCGTAGTGGATACCCAGAGCTGGGAGGTGGATGCCGTTTCCGAAGCCACCTACACCAGCCGGGGCATTCTGGGCGCGGTGCAGAACGCCCTGACCGGCGAGGTGGTGAACAATCCCCTGCCGCCGCAGCCGAAGCCCGCCGCACCGCTGGTGGTGGAGGAATTTACAGCACCCTCCACCTATCTTGACGGCATCTACACCGCCGAAGCCATAGGCTTTGAGGGCAAAATCACGGTACAGGTCACGGTGGCAGAGGATAAGATCACCGATATCACGGTTCTGAGCGCCGAGGATGAGGAAGAATATCTCTCCCGGGCAAAGCGGGTCATCCCCGCCATTCTGGAGGGGCAAAGCCCCAATGTGGATGCCGTTTCCGGTGCGACCTACTCCTCCACCGGCATCCTGAACGCGGTCAAGCTGGCACTGGCAAAGGCAGCTATCGCCCCGGCAGAGGAAGCCGACCCGGAGCAGGCAGCATCGGAAGAGACGGCAGAATCAACAGAGGAAGCCGCGCCATCCGAAGCACCGGAACCCGAGGAAACGCCGGTCACTGCGCCCACCGTGGAGGTGGTGCAGCCGGAGGAAAAGAGCGCCGTTTCCGCGTGGTTCAAGGAAGTGTGGCAGCAGCTTTTCCCGGCAGAAACACCGGACGATTCTGAACCGGAACCGGCATCTTCTGCGGAGGTGCTGCCGGCATCCGAGATGGCGCTGCCGCCCGAAGAGATCGAAACCGAACCTGAAACGGAAGGAGCAGCGGAATGAAATACAAGAATTTTCTCCTCCGGGCGGTGAATCTGCTGCTGATTCTGGGGATTCTGTGGCAATACCAGCAGGTGGCGCTGGTCCGGGCTGCGGCGGTAAGCCAGCGCAAGCTGGAGATTGCCGAAGTGGAAGCCTACAATACTTCCGTTTTGCAGGCGCAGAGCGCAGCACAGGCAGAGCAGAGCCAGAGCGGCTACCGGGACGGCACCTATGAGGGCAGCGCCTTTGGTTTTGGCGATATCATCCGGGTGTCGGTGACTATCCAGAACGGAAAAATGACCGATATTGCGGTGCTGGATGCTTCCGGTGAGGACAAGCCCTACTATAAACAGGCGCTGCCTTTGCTGGACGAGATGCTGGCAGTGCAGTCTGCCGAGGTGGATACCGTTTCCGGCGCTACCCTTACGGCAGAAGGTCTTATCGGTGCAGTAGAGGACGCACTGGGAAAGGCGGCAGGATGATGGAAAAAACACAGGCAAAACCTTTGACGGCGGCGCAGCAGCGTCAGCGGGACAAAAAGCGCCGTACATGGCTGCGCGCCGGGGTGCAGCTGTTCTTCTTTGTGTCCATGCCGGGCGCATTCGTGGCCGGGTTTTCCGGGGTAAAGCAGCTCTTCCTGCACATCGGTGCGGGCGAGGTACTCTCGGCGGACAGCTTCACGCTTTCCCTGCTGGGGCTGTGCGGCTTCACGTTGCTGTTCGACCGGTTTTTCTGCGGGTACGCCTGCGCCTTTGGCAGCTTGGGCGATGCCGTCTGGGCACTGTCCGGGCTTGTCCAGAAAAAGCTGTTCCACCGCAAAAAGCCGCTCCGGCTGCCGGAGCGGGCGGTGCTTTGGGGACAGAAGGTCAAATATCTGCTGCTGGCAGGACTGGTGGCGCTGTATGTGACCCGGCAGGAAAAGCTGCTGACCGGCGCAAGCCCGTGGGAGGTGTTTTCCCGCCTGACGGCTCTGCATCTGCCGCCGGAGGGCTTTGGTGTGGGCATCGGGCTGCTTGTGCTCATTTTGCTGGGCATGGCAGTGCAGCCCCGGTTCTTCTGTCAGTTCCTCTGCCCCATGGGAGCGGTGTTTGCCCTGCTGCCGGTGCTGCCATTTGCGCGGCTGCACCGGCAGAGCGACGGCTGCATCCCGGGCTGCAATGCCTGCAAGCAGCAGTGCCCGGTGTGCCTGAAGCTGGAGGAAAGCAGCCTGCGCAGCGGGGAGTGCATCGCCTGTGAAGCCTGCGTGGGCACCTGCCCCAAGCAGAACATCCACCGGTGGGATTTGGCTCTTTGCAAGCACCCGTGGCTGCCGGTGCTGGGCAAGGCGCTGCTCTTCTTCCTGCTGGGCTGCTGGCTGGGCTTCTGCCGGTTTATCTGAAACAAAAAGGGAGGCTGCTGCACAGTATTTGTGCAGCAGCCTCCTTTTGGCTGGGAGATCTATTATTTCGGTACGCCGGAGCGTCTGCGGACGCTCCGGCGTTCCATTTTCACGGCAAAGGCTTCTGCTCCAGCAGGTCTGTCATGCTGCGCAGGCTGATGCCAAGGGTGGAAAGGTTATGCAGCATCGCGCTGGTAGCCGGGGGCAGAATGCCCAGTGCGCCCAGAAGAATGAGCGCGGAGTTGAAGCTGAGGACAAACCGGTAATTGCTGCCCACCCGCTTTTGCAGGGCGTTGGCAATGGCTTTTAAGGTCACCAGCTCTTCCAGACTATCGGCGCGGATAGTCACATCTGCGATCTCCCGGGCGATGGCGGCACCGGAATGGATAGCGATACCGATATCTGCCGCCGACAAGGCAGGAGAATCATTGATGCCGTCGCCGATCATCACCACCGTATGTCCTTCGGCCTTGGCGTCACGGACAAAGGCAGCTTTATCCTCCGGCAGCACCTCTGCAAAGCAGCGGTCCACCCCCACCTGCGCCGCAATGGCGCGGGCAGTGCGGTCACTGTCGCCGGTCATCATGACGGTCTGGGTGATGCCCAGTCTCCGGAGCTTATGCAGCACCTGTGCCGCCTCCGGGCGCAGGGGGTCTGCGATGCA
>OOIF01002624.1_pt1 | contig 11920 bp, 10 predicted proteins | sample 1691961 | NCBI WGS metagenome assembly OOIF01 (sample SAMN06348146, study PRJEB24527) | human gut metagenome | biome: human gut; feature: ankylosing spondylitis patient; material: feces | host: Homo sapiens | place: China | collected 2015-10 | reverse complement strand
GGGAATATTCAAGCATTAAAGAACGACTTGAAGCTGGCAGACAGAGCATTGCGGAGCGAGAAAGAGAAGCTGCGAAGCGCAAACGTCACGATAGAGGAATGTCAAGATAAAATACGATGCTTAACACAACAACGGGATTATGCCCGGACACATCAGAAAATCGTAGAGATACCGGTAGAAAAGCCGGTACTCTATGAAAAATGTGAAGCCTGTAACCGGACAGCCTATCAGAATGCAAAAGCAAAATACGAAACACAAAAAGAGCGACTTGCAGGACAGTATAAAGCAAAAACGGTAATGTTCCAAACAACCTTGTTCCTTCTTGCATGGTATTCGCTGACAACCACTCTTTTTCAGGCAGTACAGTCAGATGTGTTCCTTTCCGATTGCAAATCATTCTTCCATGATGCAGCATCATTCATACAAACTTTTATCGGTTGGACGATTGATGCCGGGCAATCTGTGGCACAAATCAGCACAAAAATTCCAAATGAGATTATAGCCGGAATCATATATTGGTTATTGATGATATTGGTTGTTGGAATATGTGTGGCAGGGACAGGGATACTGGCAATACTGATAGAAATAAAGGTTATAGAATTATATAAGAAAAACTGTTGGGATGTTATTACCCTACTGATGATACTGACAAGTGCGGCTGTCATCATTTATTTTGGAGAAGTAATTAAAAAAGCATTATCAATAAATCTGTTGTTCTTTTGGTTAATTTTACAAGGAATATATCTTACAATTCGACGCTATATAAGTCAAGATACTGATTGACTGGATATAAAATATTTGATAAAATATAAATAGAAATACAGCAGATCAAAGGAGGTAAAACTTATGAGAGCAAAGAAAGTGATTGTAGGGGTAGCTATTAGTGCAATGTTAATTTCTTCATCAATTCCAGTAATGGCATTTTCTGTTACAAACGGGAATAAGACATTTGATAAAAAGTGGGAATTGAGCACTACATCTGATGGCGGAAAAGGTGTTTTGACTTATGGTTATAATACTCTTGCTATTAATGAAGATTATGCACACGCATATCATTCAACTAAAGATCATTACGCATATGTCAAGAATGGAAATGGTTCTTTTTCGGGTTCAAATGTTGGTAAAGGTAATTGGTCTAAAATTGAGGTTGCTCATAAAGGAAATAGTATTACCTACGGTAATAGCTACTAAACAAAGGTTCGGGATAATGGCTGAGTGGTTGGAATTCCAACCACTCTTTTTTGTGGAGTGTATATAAATGAAGAAAAAAATAAAATATATAGGAATTGTTTTGGTTATTTTGTTCTGTTGCTATAATTTATTTTGGTACTTCGGGAGTTATAAACCATATAACGAATTTCAGAAAGACTTCCCTGAAATAGAAGAATCTGGAGTAAAAATTTACACAGATAAAGATGGATTCCAGTATAGTGTGTCTGTCCCTGATTATTTGCTTTGGAATGGAAATCTTGCGATAGCTGAGTCAGATGTTCGATATGCACTAATTATTTGGATAAAACCATTTCACCAAGGAATAAGTCAAGGCGTGCTATTTAATGACTATAAGGATTTGAATACTCAAATTATGTTGTCAAGTAGCAAAAAAGCTGAAGATCAAGAAGATCAATGGATTGTTGATGAAAATAGCACAATATTGACTACGATATTTGAAAAAGCAAATAAAGTATGGAATCTGGGGTTGAAATAAATGAAAGCAATTAAAAACTTATGTTTGTTTTGTTTCCTGATTTTTGGAATACTTATGCAATCTGAAATATTTCAAGATCAGCTTTGGAACTTTTCTACAGCATATTTTACGTCATCACGCTATGAAGTTGCTAGTGAAGATATGTCGCAGTTTCTGAAAGATGTATCAGAAACTGCAACGGAGAATGATGTACATATTTTTTCTCAGTACAATGAAATCAATAATAAATACCTTTCAACACTTCATATTTATGGCGATGATAAAGTAATCAGACAAACATTAAAAAATACTGCAAACATAGAAGAATCAGAATATACCGCTTTAGTTTCCGGAATTACGAAAGTAAAATTTCATAATCTCTCAGAATTGCAAAGTACCTCTGTGGGTTATGAAAACTTTATCTCATACATAGGAAATGAGGACAATATTATCTCTGCATATCAGAAATTATCAGAAAAATATAGCTTAACTTATCCAGAATATTGGAATTCTACGGAAAAGGACATGATTTTTATTATATGGGGTATGATTATTGCATTGATGATTGTTCTAAATGTAATTGAAGTGGTTAGGCGAAAAAAAGAGGTTGTTGTACGAGTTTCCTTAGGAGAAAGTGCTGGTTTCATAGCATTTAAGGCTGCTTTATTCGATGTAACTTTTGACATTGCATTATTTATTGTTGCAAAAATATTGCTGTCAAATTATATATCGGGAGCATATGAGAATAGACTCGTCACAATTTTATATTCCATTGGAATTATTCTTTCCACTATTCCATATTGTTCTTTTTGCTTTTTTGATATTAGAAAGGCATTCGCAAATGCAACACACAAAAGAGGAGTGGATTTTTTAATTTATTCGTTAAAATTTATAGCAGGGGTAGCCGCTGTTTTTACAATTACCACTAATATTAGTAGTATTCATAATAACCTATTTACAAATGAACATTTGTTAGAAGAATATTATGATGCAAATTATTTTACCGTAAAGACTACTGATTTTAATGCTGAAAAAGAAGAAGCTTTTTGGAATAAACTATACAAGAATGAATATAACACATTAAAGCCTGTAATATGCTTGAATATTTTAAATGATAAAAATGATGTGATATATGTAAATAATCATGCAAAAGATATGTTACAAGGTTTTACGAAGCAGATAAATGCAGTAGAGAATGAATCTTCTGATTTGATTATTTTCATTCCAAAGAATAGATATTTTGCTAAAAACAAGCAATTAGCCTATGACTCCTTGAGCCATGTTTTAAATCATGATAATTTACAACAATTAAATATTCAGTACATAGAGTATAGCGAAACAGAATACTTTTCCTATTTAGATACAAGTAGAATAAATGGTATCGAAAAAAGCAAAAATCCGATAATTATTTATCAGGCAAACAAAGATTTAGCAGTCAATGGTGGGTATCTTGAAAGCTATAAAGCAGGAGCAGTTTTATTTCAATGTGATGAAAAACAGCTAAGAAATATCAGCAAAAAGTATGAAGATATGCTTGGAAATTATCAGCTAGTAATTACAAACGTACATGAACAGTATTTATATAATCACACATTTTTAATAAAACTCGTGGGATTTTTAAGTTCTCTTTGTACGATTGTATTGCTTTTAAATATTATGATTATTGTTACAGTAAGTAGACTAGAGTTCCGAGAAAATGCAATGAAAATTTCCTTGATGAAAATCTTTGGATATAGTTTATTTGAACGGCACAAAACACTTCTTAAAATGATTGTAGTGGAAAATTTTGTGATATTAGTAGGTATGCTTATCTATTCTTTATTATCGGTACAGACTGAAGTAGGAATTAGCATTCTTGTTAGTTCATTTATGGCACTAATAGAATTTACAATTATTTTCTTTAATATCACAATTGTTGAAAAAACAAACATACCGAAATCATTAAAAGGAGGTTGCTTATGATAACAATTGAAAATCTATGCAAAGCATATAATGATAAAATTTTGTTCAAAAATTTTCATTTGGAAATTCCAGATAGCCGTTTTTTGGTAATTAGTGGCGAAAGTGGATGCGGAAAAAGTACTTTACTTAATATGATTGGAGGTATTGAAACTCCTGACAAAGGTTCTATTATTGTGAATGGTTTTGATGTGGCAAAAAAAGGAAAAAAGCAGAAATATTTCAAAGAAGTTGTTGGATTTTTATTTCAAAATTTTGCCCTTTTGGAAAACAAAACAGTAAAAGAAAATCTAGAAATAATAAAAAAATCAGGTAGAACGGATATTTCAATAAATGAAGCTCTTGAAAAAGTTGGTTTACAGAAAGTAATTAACAAAAAAGTCTATCAATTATCTGGTGGCGAACAGCAGAGAGTTGCGTTAGCTCGTTTAATGCTAAAGAAATGTTCGATTGTATTAGCAGACGAACCAACTGGTTCCTTAGACAAAAAAAATAGTGAGATTGTTATGAATATATTGCATGAGTTAAGTGAACAGGGAAAAACAGTTATTGTTGTAACTCATAGTGAAGAAATTGTAGCACAAGAAAAGCATGTTCTATATTTATAATTACCCATAATAGAAGAATATGTTCTTTCGGGAGACACCTCCTCTAAGAACATATTCTTTTGGTTAAAATTGATTATAAAGATACTTTTGCAACAGTGTACAAAGGGAACATGATAAAAAACTTAATAATGGACTGCCGATCTTACACATGATACCGCCCTACCGAGACTATGGGCGGTATTTTTGTATCCAGGCAGGGAAAGGAGGAACCATTCGACCGGGTCTGATAAAATATCAGGCCCATTTTTTATACCCAAAACAGGAGGTACTTTGTACATGGCAGATGATAAGAACATAAAAACCCCGGATATTCCGGCAGTAGATACCGGGCCGGGAACCGGACAGCCGCAGGCTTCCAAAGCCGGACCGGAGAAACAGGAGCCAAAGGCCGCACCACTCCCGGAGGCAGACAAGAAACCGGAACCAGAAGCGGCTTCCCCTAATGTATCTGTTTATAACTTCTCTGAAATTATGAAAGGGAAAAAGGCGGAGGAACGGGCGGCTCATACCCCGGAAAAATCCAGCCCGGCACCATCAGAGAAAGGAACGGTTAAGGAACCAGAAAAAGCGGCGGCTCCCGGGAAATCTGAGAAAGCCCCCACGAAAAAAGTTCCAAAGGCTGACATTCCCGGCAAGGCTGAAAAAACAGCCGAAAAGCAGGAACCGCCCAAACGCCGGGGTCGTCCTCCAAAGGAAAGAGCTTCTAAGGAAACGGCTCCGAAAAAGGAACCCGTTCATAAAACCGGGAAAGCTCTCGCCCCGAAGAAAGCAGAAAAAGAATCCGAAGTGAAAAAGGAACCGCCGAAAAAAGAGGTTTCTAAGGGATCTGTTTCTGCCGCACCCCCGGAAAAAACAGCCGGAAAGGCACCGGAAAAGCCCAAAGGGGCACCCCGCCGGGGAAAGGAACAGATCGTCTATATCAAGCTGGACGACCTCCATGCCTTCAAGAACCATCCCTTTGAGGTAAGGGACGATGAAGAAATGCGGGCCATGGTTTCCAGTGTCAAGGACAAGGGCGTTACCCAGCCTGCTATCGTGCGTCCCCGGGAGGATGGCGGCTATGAGATTGTTTCCGGCCACCGCCGCCAGAAAGCCAGTGAACTTGCCGGATATGCAGATATGCCTTGTATCGTCCGTAACCTGACGGATGATGAAGCCATTACCCAGATGGTGGAGGACAACTTAAACCAGCGGGAAGAAATCCTCCCCAGTGAGCGGGCAAAGGCATTGAAAATGCAGCTTGAGGCAATCAAACACCAGGGCTCCCGCACTTCGGGCCAGATTGACCCGAAGGACGCTGGGAAACGCTCCAACGAGATTGTGGCCGAGCGGAACAAGATGGCAGTCAAACAGGTTCAGCGGTATATCCGGCTCAATGAGCTGGTGCCGGATCTGATGAAGCTGATGGACGAGAAAAAGCTGGGATTTACCACAGCGGTAGAACTGTCCTATATCAGCAGGAAAAACCAGAACTACATTGCGGTAGCCGTAGACAGCCAGCAGTCCTCCCCGTCGCAGGCACAGGCCAAACGCATGAGGGAGCTGGACGAAAAGAAGCTGTTAAACGGCGACGTGATTGACGGCATTATGATGGAGGATAAAAAGGAGGTAGACAAAGTGATTTTAACAGGTGCAGAACTGGGGAAATATTTCGGAAAGGAAACTACCCCGAGGGAAATGAAAGACCAGATCATCAAGCTCCTTGACGACTGGAAAGGCCAGCAGAAGGCACAGGAAAAACCGGATAAAAAAGCCGAGAAAGAAAAGTAAGGCAGGCTTCGGGCCACACTGGCCCGAGGTTAAGACCCTGTGGGGCTCTGCCCCACGCCCCGAAGCTCTGGAGATATAAAATTATTCCCCGTCGCCAGTTATCCATTAGCATAGCCGGGAAAATCAGTCAAGGGCATACGCCGCCGGAGGCGGTGCCATAAGGCACCCTTGACGGATTTCTCCCGGTTATGCTTTTACACAGTCAAGCGACGGGGATATAAATTCTCCAGAGCCGTCCCCCTTTCCGGGGAAAGGGGCGGAGGGGAAAGGCGGCCCTTGCTGATACCCATTTTATATAAGAAGAAACGGAGGTTATTCAATGAAACGACCCTTAGCATATCTGACTGCCGCATGGAGCGGACAGCCGGAAATCGACATGGAACTGGCGGCGGGCTACTGCCGCCTTGCTTATGAGGCGGGATTTTCTCCCATCTGTCCGCTGATTTACCTTCCGCTGTTTTTAGACGATGGCGTACCCGAGGAACACAAGGCCGGGATTGACATGGCCCGGGATATGCTCCGCCGTTCCCATACGCTGATCGTCTGCGGGGAAACAGTGGATGAAGATGTGAAAAATGATATTGCCGTCGCCGGAAGGCTTGGTATTGCGGCAACGACTTTAGAGGGAGTCCTGGCAGTAAAAGGACATGGCAGAAATGCCTGACATTAAGCTAGGAAGTCTGTTTGACGGGATCGGGGTCTTTCCCCTTGCTGCCTCCCGGTGCGGAATCCGCCCGGTGTGGGCCAGCGAGATTGAGAAAGCCCCGATTTCCATTACCAGACGGCACTTCCCGGAAATGGAGCACCTGGGGGACATTACGAAGATTGACGGCGGGAAGATTGAACCCGTCCATGTGATCACCTTCGGCTCCCCCTGCCAGAACCTTTCCTTAATCGGCAACCGCTCCGGTCTTGCTGGGGCAAAATCCAGCCTGTTCTATCAGGCGTTTCGTATCATACAGGAAATGAGGGATGCCACTGACCACTTATATCCAGTTATCATTGTTTGGGAAAACGTCATGGGAGCGTTTTCTACAAATGACCGGATGGATTTTAGAGCCGTCCTATCCGCTTTCGCAGACACCGAAGTTCCAATGCCTCCTGCGGGAAGATGGGCAGGAGCCGGAATGGTGCGAGGGGGCACGCCTGACGTGTGCTGGCGGCTCATGGACGCCCAGTATTGGGCAGGAACCCGCAGGCTGGCAAGAAGGCAGCGGATTTTCGTCGTGGCCGATTTTGGAGGCCGGCGTGCCGCAGACATATTATTTAAGCCCCGTCCAGTGCTCCCACTTCCTCCGCCTTGCCGAGAGGGCCGGGACACCGCCGCCAAAGGAGATCGAGCAGCTTCTTTTGAAACAGGGCGGCCATTACCCATCGTCCACCCCTTTCAGTGTTTCCGTATGCGGGGAGCTTCCAAAAGGCAGGAAAAAGAAGCCTTCCGAAACAGCTTCGGATTACCAACTGACCCTTTTCCCACTCTGTTAGCCAGTGATGTGACGCCATTCTCTTTCTGGTATGAGGGCGACCCGGGCGGCGGCTGTGTGCGGTTTTTAACGGAAACCGAAAGTGAGCGTCTGATGGGACTGCCGGAGGGCTGGACAAAATACGGGGCGGACGGCGGGGAAATCCGTTCTTCTTTCCGCTACCGGGCACTGGGAAACGCAATCGCTCTCCCTTGTGCCGATTATATCATGGGCGGGATTTATGAAGTGCTGGCAGGACAGGCCGGAAAGGAGGGATAATCCATGTTTGAAGCCTATCTTACGAATACCGCCCTTTACCCGCTTATGGGGATTGAGGTAGGGACGGTGCTGAAATTTCCCGCCACCACGCAGGAGGTACAGGACGCCCTTGCCAAAATCGGGATTGACGGGAAACGCTATACCGAGGTTTTTATTACCAGCTTTGACAGTGATGTGCTGGGGCTTTATGACTATCTGAATGAATATGAAAGCATTGACGAACTGAATGAGCTGGCACACACCCTCTTGGAAGTACAGGCACAGGGCGGTCTGGAGGCTTTTGAAGCCGCCCTTGTTCTTGGAAAGCATACCGGGAGCGTGAAAGACCTGATAAACCTGGCACAGAACCTTGACCTTTACCGCTTTTACCCGGGCATTGACGGGGATGAGGCACTGGGGCTGATGTATGCGGAGGAACTGCATACCATTGAGATCCCGGAACACATACGGAATTATTTTGATTACGAAGCATACGGGCGGGATATGCGGCTCAATGAGGGCGGCGTGTTTGCCCCCGGCGGATATGCGGCTGCTGATCCGGGCACCTTCCGGGAGTATTACCGGGGAACCGCCGACATACCGCCAGAGCACCGGATTTTTGCCTATCCGGAAAAAGCCCGTTCCGTCCCTTCCATTCTTGACACACTGAAACAGTTCCAGAAGTCCCCGCCCGCACCCCATAAGGAAAAGGCCGGGATTTCCCATGAGGAACGGTAATACTTCGGGCCATCATGGCCCGAGGTACAAAGGAGGTGGAACCGATCAACTATTATCCCATCAATGAAGCTGCCGCCCGCCGGGCAAAGGAAATGAACAGCTTCTACGATTATAAAGAAGGCAGTGCCACAGAAGAATACCGGGGCATGGTAGACAAGGCCGCCGCTCTGGCAGAACGCCAGAAAGCCCGGGTTGCCCCCATGTACCATGAAAAAATCGACCGTCTGCTGGACACCTACGCCAGAAAGCTGGCCGAAAACATGAACCATGGCTATGCCATCGATGCAAGGGTTCCCTCTGTGATGATTGCGGGGCCTGCAAATTTCCCAGTTGGGAAAAAGGAAAAGCAGAACCAGGCCCGGCACAGCAACATGGAGGAATGGCGGCATATCCAGGGGCTTTTAGAAAAAATCCAGAGTACAGGCATGGGCGGGATCAGTGCCGATGACCCGGCAGCCATTGAGAAGTTGCAGAAAAAGCTGGACGGACTGGAACGCTCCCAGCTCATTATGAAAGAAGTCAATGCCTACTACCGGAAACACAAAACGCTGGACGGCTGTGCCCTCCTTTCCCCGGAACAGATTGAGCAGTTGAAAGCTGCCATGGCTTCCAGTTACAGAAGCAGCCCGAAGCCCTTTGAAAGCTACCAGCTTACCAACAATAACGCAGAGATACGCCGGGTAAAGGAGAGGATGGAACAGCTTTCCAGACAGGCAGAACGGGAATTTTCCGGCTGGGACTTTGACGGCGGCCATGTGGAAATGAACCGGGAGGACAACCGCTTGCAGGTCTTTTTTGACGGAAAGCCGGATGCGGACACCCGGGCCGAATTAAAGGGGAACGGGTTCCGCTGGGCTCCCAGTGTGGGGGCATGGCAGAGACAGCTTACTGACAACGCCATCCGGGCGGCGGACCGCCTGGACTGTATCAAACCGCTGTCCGGCGAAAAGCCCTCCCAGTTTCAGAAAAAGCCGTCTATCTTGAAGGCCATGCAGGAACATGACGCAGAGCCCCACCGGGAAACAAACGCCCCGGTAAAGAAACAGCCGGAACGCTGACACTTCGGGTCATCATGGCCCGAAGCCCTGAAAGGAGGGATACACCATCAGTAAATCCAAAGGAAAACGGCTGGCAGAACAAAAGGAGGTGCGGGAGCTTCTGGCCGTCCTGAAAGAAAACAACTATTCCAGTGCCAAAGACCTCTTAGCCGCCCTCCGCCATGTGGAAGAACTGGAAAACCAGCTTGCCGGGGCGGTGGAACAGCTTTCAGCCATGCGGGAGGAAGTAGAGAACTTGCAGAAAGCCCCGTTAAAATCGGCCCTGCAAGCCTCTGTCCATACACTGGAAGAAAAAGCCGCCTCTTTGAAAGAACAGATTTCCGCTTTGAAGGAATCCATTCTTACCGGATGCAGGCAGGCACTTTCCGAAGCCCGGGAGCATGGGATTTCTGCCCTTGACAACCTGGCCCGCTTTTTCCATCTGCGGCAGAGCTTTGAAGGAATCCGGGACACCATACAGGAGGCCATTCAGACCGATACCCGGGCCATAGAAAAAATCGAAGCCATGGCGGCACAGTACCATGAAGCCGGAAAACATCTGAAAAATGCCGGACGGGTGCTTGCCGGAAAGGAGGCTGTAACAGAGGCAAAGCCCATAGGAAAGGCCGCAAAAACCATTGCCGCACCGTTCCGGGCAGACAGGGCCTGTCTGACGGCTATGAAAGGAACCGTTGAAAAGGCTCTTTCAGGACTGGAACGGCTGGAACAGTCGGCTCCTAAAAAGCCTTCCATCTTAAAAGCCATGCGGGAGCAGTCTGAAAAGATACAGGCGGAACCGGCAAAAACAGAGCCCTCCGCCAGACGTGCCGAGCGGTAGACCTCGGGCCATAATGGCCCGGGGTTTTCTGCCTCAAACAAACCAGCGGGGGCCTCCCGTAAGAAAGGGAGCCCTGACGGAAAGGAGGTTGTATGCAGGAAGAAGTAAACCAAAAGACCGTTGCCCTCTCCATACGGGCGGCGAAGCTGTCGGGAAAGGTTCTGGCTTCTGCCTTTCAAAAGGTACTGGGGGATGTGAAGAAGCACCACCAAAGGGCACTGACCCCGCAGGGCCGCCAGAGCGTAAAAAAGCTGATGAACCATTACGGCAGCAAAAGCTCCATGCCCTATGTGGGAGCACCAAAGGATTTTGACCGGATCGCCAGAGAGTTCCATGTGGACTATGCGTTTCACAAAGTAAGCCCCGGACACTATCTGCTATTTTTCAAGGCAAACCAGGCGGACGCTGTGACAGCGGCATTTCAGAAATACAGCGACAAGGTGCTGAACAAAAACAAAGACCATGCTTCCATCCTCGGGCAGCTCCGCCATTTTACGGAGCAGATACAGAAAAAGCCAAAGGAGAAACAGCACACCAGAGAGGCGGTGAAAGAAGGACGTTGAGTGACCAGTTAAAAAAATATCTGCTCCCGAACCTCCCGTATCTCTTTGTGTTCTGGTTCTTTTCCAAAGTGGGGACCGCCTACCGGACCGCCCCGGGAAATGTATTTGCAGAAAAGCTCATGGGGATGCTTGCCACCTTTCCAAAGGCCTTTGAGAACTACTGGCCGGGGCTTGGAGGTCTGGATTTAGCGGCCGGGCTTTTGGGGGCTGCGGGAATGTACCTTCTGGTACAGTCCAAAATCAAAAAGGCAAAAAAATTCCGACGGGATGCGGAGTACGGCACCGCCCGCTGGGGAACAAAGGAGGATATAAAGCCGTTTGCGGACCCGAAATTCCAGAACAATGTCATTTTAACTGGGACGGAATTTCTTACCATGAATACCCGCCCGAAGAATCCGGCCAACGCCCGGAACCTAAATGCCTGCGTGATCGGCTCGTCCGGTTCGGGAAAAACAAGGTTCTGGCTCACTCCCCAGCTCCTTCAGGCCCATTCCTCGTATGTGTGCGTAGACCCCAAAGGCGGCACCCTCGACCAGTGCGGCCGCTTTTTGCAGAGACAGGGCTATAAGGTGCGGGTATTCAACAGCATAGATTTTTCAAGATCCATGCACTACAATCCGCTGGCTTATATCAAGACAGAAAGCGATGTGCTGAAATTCGTGACCGCCCTGATCGCCAACACCAAAGGGGACGGCAAGGAGGGGGACGAGTTCTGGACCAAAGCCGAAACGCTTCTGTATTGTGCCCTTGTTTCCTATATCGTGTTTGAGGGGCCGGAGGAAGAACGGAGCTTAAATACACTGGTGGAAATGATAAACAGCATGGAAGTCCGGGAGGACGATGAAACCTTTAAGAACGCCGTAGACTATATGTTTGACGGGCTGGAAAAAAGGAATCCCCAGCACTTCGCCGTAAGGCAGTATAAAAAATACAAATTAGCCAGCGGTGTTGTATGCTCTAAAAGACTTCTTAATCAAGCGGTTGGGAAGTCTCTTAGAA
>OOIF01002612.1_pt1 | contig 11950 bp, 10 predicted proteins | sample 1691961 | NCBI WGS metagenome assembly OOIF01 (sample SAMN06348146, study PRJEB24527) | human gut metagenome | biome: human gut; feature: ankylosing spondylitis patient; material: feces | host: Homo sapiens | place: China | collected 2015-10 | reverse complement strand
CTTCTTGATCCACCCTGCTCGTTCCACTGAGTTACAAAATCATCAAACGCTTCAATGCCAAGACTTCCAGATATAATTTTTACAAATGTTTCATCCTGTAATGCAAGAAGTGTAGACCAACGCTTCATCATTGTCTTTGTCGGTGCACCTGTATAAACACTCATCTTCATTCCAGCATCACGCAGCTCAGAATAACGTGTCCATGAACCAAACTTCGGTCCCCAACACATTGCATACTGGAATGCCGTCAAATCATCTGGATTTGCACTTCCAGTCTTGTCATATCCTTCATCTACGTAACGCTTAATACCAACATAGTAACGATATGCCTCTGGCATAAGCTCTTCTGGCTTTAATTCTCCTGCAAATACCTGTCCAATCGTTGTGTTATATCCAATTGCCTTATTCAAATATGGATCAAGAAGTGCATATGTATAATCACACTGATTAATACCAGTTTTTGAATTTACTCCCCATACTTCCAGACTGTCAAGTGTTGCATCTGGGCTATTGATACGGTCATTGTTAAAGTTAATCAATTTAATCAATGCTTCTGGATGCTCACAGTTTGCATTTACTGCATAAACATAATCGAAATTTGTATAGGAATATGCTGTTGCATCTCCACCTTCCACTGAAGGTGCATTGATAACCATCCATCCACAATCATTATTATTTGCAATCGCATCGCGGCCAGCTCCCCATGATATACCATCTGTTCCATAGAACAGTCCGCATGTTCCTGCTGCAACTGCCTCACTAATTGCATCAGTGTCTGATACACCAAATTCTTCGTTAATCAAACCTTCGGAATACATAGCTGCCAACTTCTCAAGAGCATTTCTAGTTTCCTGTGATGTTGGCTCATAGGATACTGTTCCGTCATCATTTGGCATCCACATATATTGAAGAATAGATCCTCCAAATGCATTGACAACACCTTCTATTGTTCCATATCCAGCATAATCAGACATCTCATTACAAACACCAAGTCCCCATGTATCATCAACACCATTGCCATCTGGATCATCATTCTTAAATGCGCGGGCAACCTCAACAACATCATCAAGTGTCTTAGGAACATCTAAGCCTAACTTATCCAACCAATCTTTGCGAATCCAAAGGAACTGACTTGGAATACGCTCTGCATTACCGCTAGGGATACCATATAAAACATCATTTCTCTTTGCTGCTTCCAAAATTTTTCCACCGTCTGAATTCAGATTTTTCTTTGTCAGCTCTGATCCATACTGCTCTAGCACATCGTCAAGCGGTGCCAGTTTTCCAGCTTCTGCTAACTGCGAATATTCAGCTACTGGCAAATATAAAAGATCTGGAAGATCATCTGATGCAATAGCAAGCGTTACCTTCTGGCTATACTCATCTCCACTTGCACAAATCTGAAAATCAAGTGTAATTCCAAGATTATCGCGATATGCATTATAATACACGTTATTATACTGATTTTCACCATCTGCATAATTTACAGTTGCCGGATTCTGGTTTTTCAGGACAGTCAGCGTAACTGGCTCATCCATAGCCCACTCTGTTAAATTTTCTGCATCTTTTGTCTCATCTGCCATTGCAAAATTTGCCGGAATTGCCGTTGCTGCAAGCATTGCTGCACACATGAGGGATAAATTCTTTTTCTTCATATTAAAAATCCTCCTTTATTTTATGTGTATCCACACATTTTTACATAATTAATACAAACTCATATCAACCCTTTACGCTTCCCACTGTAATACCAGTAACGAAATATTTCTGAAGGAATGGGTAAAATACCAAAACTGGAAGGGTACATAATACAATACCCGCAGACTTTATTGAACGACCCTCCAGATCTGCCAGAGCTGGGTTTGCTGCAATCTGTTCTGGACGAAGATCCGAAGTTTTGAAATTTAATACATGGTATTGAAGAAACGTCATAAGCGGATAATTGTCAGTATGATTGTTGTAAATCATACCATCAAACCACTCATTCCAATGTCCTACAATAATAAACAACGTTACCGTTGCCAGAGAAGGCAGTGATAATGGCAAATAAATTTTTAAAAGAATTGTCAGCCAGCCTGCTCCATCCACAACAGCTGCTTCCTCAATCTCATCTGGAATACCTCTAAAGAAGTTAAGCATCAGAAGTACATAAAACATCGTGACTGAATTAGGAAGAATCAATGCCCATATGGTATCCAGCATATGAAACTGCTTAATCACAAGATATGTAGGAATGATACCGCCATTAAAAATCATCGTGATCAAGAAAAAAGCTACATAGAACTTGCGGCTCTTAAAATGTTTCTCACTCTTTGATAGCGGATAAGCTACAGAAATCGTCATAATCAGATTTAAAACCACACCTATCACAAGTCTCTTTACTGTTACTAACAATGCTGGAATCAATCCACTCTTTTGAAGCATATAAAGATAGGAACTGATCGTAAACTCCTTCGGAAGGAAGGTAACTGCTCCTGCATTTACCATATTTCTTGATGAAAATGACAGTGCAACAATATTCAACATTGGAAGAAGACATAAAAGTGCAAGCAATGTCAATAATATATAATTAAATACTGCAAAAATCCGCTGACCTTTCGTTGGTTTCATGTTTTTTCTCCCTTCTTTAGAATACTTGATATCCTGCAAACTTTTCAGCAGCCCAGTATCCTGCAACAATCAGCACACACGATACAACTGACTGGAACAATCCAACTGCTGTTGCCGGGCCAAACTGTGCTCCCAAAATGCCCATTCGGTAAACAAATGTATCAATTATATCTCCTGTTGAATATACAAGTGGTGAATACAGATTAAAGATCTGATCAAAACCTGCACGAAGTACATTACCAATAGAAAGAACCGTCATCAGCAATACGATTGGAAGAATACCAGGAATTGCTACATGAAGGATCTGACGGAATCGACCTGCACCGTCTAGTGCCGCTGCCTCATAAAGTGCTGGTGAAATACCAGTAATGGCTGCCAGATAAACGATTGTATTCCATCCAAATGTTTTCCATGTATCTGTCACAACCATCGTAAATGGAAACACCTTTTCATCTCCAAGGAAATACACTCGGTTCAATCCAATAGTTGCCAAAAAATTATTCACAATTCCATCCATTCCCAATACGTCAAGAAAAATACCTGCTAAAGCAACCCATGAAATAAAATGTGGTAAATACACGATCGTCTGCAATGTTCTCTTGTAAACAATATTTCGAACCTCATTCAGCAAAAGTGCTACTGTAACTGGTACAATAATACCTGCTACAATTTTCATAATTGCAATAAACAGTGTGTTGTAAATGACTCTTGGGAATGTTGAAAGTGAAAAAATATACTTAAAATTTTCCCATCCGCACCATTCCTGTTCAAAAATGCTATACAGCGGCGAGTAATCCTGAAAAGCAATACTCAACCCTGCCATTGGAATGTACTTAAAAAGCACTACCATCACCACCGCTGGCAAAAGCATCAAATGAAATGGCAGTTCTTTTTTGAAACGTTTTCTTAATTTTCGTCCCGTTTTTGTGCTACTACTCATTTGTTTACGCCTCCTTTTTTCTTTTATTATACCCAAAATGATACTTGTTTTTCCTGTTTTATCATGATATTCTTTCTGCATAATGTTGTTCTCACAGAAAGGCAGATTGTTATGATTATTGCAGTTGATATTGGAAATACAAATATTGTAGTTGGAGGAATTGAAGCTGATCACGTTTTATTTACAGAACGCCTCTCTACACGTACCGATAAGACAGAGCTTGAATATGCTATTGATTTTAAGCTCATTTTTGAACTTCACTCTATTTCTCGCGCACAGGTGGAAGGCAGCATTATCTCATCTGTTGTTCCTCCTTTATCGAATATTATAAAGACCGCGCTGACAAAATTAATTCCTAAAGAACCGCTGATCGTCGGACCTGGCGTAAAAACAGGTCTTTCTATTCGTATTGACAATCCAACCCAGCTTGGCAGCGATCTTGTGGTGACAGCCGTTGCCGCTATAGCTGCTTATCCAGTTCCTTCTATTATTATTGATATGGGAACTGCAACGACTTTTTCTGTTATAAATGATAAGCGCCAGTATATAGGCGGTGCAATTGCCCCTGGTGCCGCTGTCGCACTAAACTCGCTATCATCTCAGACATCTCAGCTTCCTTTTATCAGTTTAGAGGCGCCAAAGCACGTGATAGGCAGCAATACAATTGACTGCATGAAAAGCGGTTCCCTTTTTGGCAACGCTGCAATGATTGACGGCATGATTCGCCGCATCAAAAAAGAAATTGGCGAGAACGCTATTGTAGTAGCTACAGGTGGGATCGCACCGGCAATCCTTCCATACTGTGAGGAAACTATTTCCTACGATCCTGACTTAATGCTTAAGGGGCTTGCACTAATTTATAAAAAAAATCAAACTCGGTAATCACATATTGCATTCCAATTTTTAAGGTGATAAAATCTTTATAGGCTTGCACTAATATTTGTATCGTTAATTATGCAGTCAAAAATAAGGAGGTATTTGCGATGCGAAATGAAGAACTTCTAATCCGCTTAACCCAAACTCAGGGCATCGCTGGATACGAAAAAAAGGTACGCGAATTGATTGAACAGGAAGTGCGTCCATACGCAGATGAGCTGATTGTTGATCCGCTCGGCAGTCTGATTGCCGTTAAAAAGGGCAAAGGCGGACCACACCCAAAAAAAATCATGTTTGCCGCTCACATGGATGAAATAGGCTTCATGGTAAAGAAAATTGAGGAGGATGGACGTCTTTTAGTATGCAATGTCGGTTGGAACTGGACTGCTTCTGCCTACAACACGAGAGTCGTTTTTAGAAATGGAATCTATGGTGTTGTTAGCAGTATGAAAAATATTGAGGATGCACACAATGATCCTAATGCACTATTTATTGATATCGGTGCCAAATCCAAGGAGGATGCGCTTAAATACGTCCATGTTGGTTCTGTATGCGGATATTGCGGCGAATATCTTCCTCTTGCAAATGATCTTGTCTGCTCAAAGACATTTGATGACAGAGTTGGCTGCTTTCAGTTAATTGAAGCACTTCGTGAAAATGACGGAACTTATCCTAACGACATTTATTATGTATTTACCGTTCAGGAGGAGGTTGGCTGCCGCGGCTCTAAGACAACTGCTGCCTTTATTAAACCAGATATTGGCATCGCTGTTGACGTTACCCCGGCACATGATTATCCTTGTGATCTGACTGGAAGCAATGCAATCGGCGAAGGTATTGGCATTAAAGTGGCTGATCCATCTGTTCTGTGTGATGAGGACGTCATTGCTGTCATGGAGCAGTGCTGCCGTCACAAAGATATTCCATTCCAGTATGAGGTTATTGATAAAGGCGGCTGCGATGCTTCCAGTATGAATCTTTCAAACTTTGGTGTCCGTTCCGGCGGTATTTCTGTTGTCACTCGTTACGCTCACTGCAGCAGCAGCGTTATCTCAAAGGAAGATGCAGAGTCTGGCATTCGTCTTTGTACTGCATTTTCAAAATATGAATTTCAATTCTGATTTAAGGGGGAACAAGCGTTATGATACATACCACTTCTTGGCCATATGCCAATGAAATAGGTATCACAGAAAAGCTTAGCTGCGATCTTCTTGTTCTTGGCGGCGGACTGGTGCAATCAGTCTGAATCATCCACTTCGCAACCGCGCGAAGTTTGTGCCGATTATTTCACAATAAAAAATCACCCGCTGCCGATCATAAAATCAGTAGCGGGTGATTCTTTTTTATTTCACTTTTAATTCATTTTTGAATAACTTTTCAGAATTATTCAGCGTCAGCTGCCTTCTGGTTCTCTGGAAGTCTTGTGCTATTTCCTGCCTGGAATGCTTCAAGTCTCTCATCAACAACTTCCTGATATCCCTGATCTGCATACTGCTGTGCATAATCCTCATACATTGCATCAAATTCTTCTGGCTTGCACATTGTCAGCGCATCTCTGAACTCCTTGTACAGCTCACCTAAGGTGTTCTGATACTCGGACTGTGCAGCGATTACTACTGAGAACTGGCAGTCACTTAAACCATACTGATCAGCGATTGCAAGACGATCATAGTAGTACTTAATGATATCATCTGTGAAGTTCTGCGGCAGATCCTGCGGAGTATCAGCCTTGATGTTCTCTTCAACAGTATCAAATGTTCTCTTTTCCTTTACGATACACCAGTAGTCCTTGCTGTTGTTGAAGCCCTGCTTGTAATCACCATTATAATCACTAACGGTAACTGGGTTGCCTTCTTCGTCTAAGTTGTAGTTCTCGCCCTCGATACCCCACTGGAAGGTGTACAGGTTTTCTGGCTGGCTTAACCACTCCATGTACATCCATGCAGCCTTTAACTCATCCTCAGTTGCTGTGTTGGAGAATCCAACGATCATACCAAATGGGTTCTCTGCTCTCCATGCTGGAACTGTTACGATTCCATCCTCACCAGACTCATCTACTTCACTGCTAATTGGAGTGATTGCTAACTTTCCATCTGGATTCTGATCATAGAATGCATTCAGGAAATCTGTGCTTGCACTTACATATCCGCTGTAGCTGTAGCTCTTGCCATTTACGAAGTTTGCCTTTGCTGTCTCAGAGTCGATGATATAATACTCTGGATCAGTAATACCAGAATTGTAATCCTCATTTGCTCTCTTTAACAAGTTGTAGTTTGGCTCCCATCCAAGTGCTGGAATGTTGTAATCGCCGTACATAGCCCACTCTTCCTCGTTGCAAGGATAAGTTCTGTATGCCTGATTCTGGTCAGATCCAACACCAGTCAGCATTGCACCGCCGCCTGGATGCTCACAAAGACCTGCCTCCATGATCTTGTTCATAGCATCAAGATACTCTGAACGCTTAGTCGGTACATGATCATATCCTACCTGCTCCAACCAGTCCATACGAACAAATGTCTGGAAAGAATAAACGGTATCATAATATGGTCTCTCAGCAAGTGCAAAGTATGTCTCACCGCCAAGTGTGCTGTACATCAGACGTCCACCCTCTTCCATGGATGCATAATAGGTAGGAGCTACCTCCTTGAAATCGTCCATGCTAAATGTTGCCAGATAACCATCATCTGCCCACTGAGCTACCTTCGGATAATCATACTCCATCAGAATTGTAGGAAGATTCTGATCAGCTGCAAGAAGTGCATAACTTGTCATAACATCAGTTCTTGTGATCGGAACATACTCAACAGTAATGTTATACTTATCACCGAAGTTTTCCTGAATCCACTGTGTCCAGTAGTTGTTTGTTACATCCGGAACACCCTCAACACCTCTGTCATAAACTGGAACACGTAAAGTTACATTCTCTGCAAATGGCTCCCAGTTATTCTCTACCTGATCTGACTCAGTTTCCTCACTGCCAGCCTCGGTAGCTGCCTCTGTGCTTGCTTCCTCTGTGCTTGTCTCCTCAGCCATAACTGGAAGTGCGCCAAAAGCCATGATTCCTGCGAGTGAAATTGCTGCAAACTTTCTCATAATCAAAACTTCTCCTTTCTCTTAAGACAGCTTACTGCATCTTTTAGCCATCTTTTTTCTCATGTCTACATAGTAGAACTATTATAAAAATGATTCTACTTACTTTTTTACTGTTTTTTCCTAATTATGATCTTTTAACTATAATGTTCATTTTGAAACCATATTTTTATTATATTATTCACAATGTTAATATTCTTTACTTGATTCATACTAACGATTTCACTTCATTTTTTCTCTTATTTACTGTTTTTATTAACAAAATAAGACAGCAGACATTTTATTGTCTGCTGCCCTGTCTCAAAATCTTATCTCTTAGCGAACTGCTTATTTTTATTGATTTTCCTCATGAAGAAGAGGCTTCATGCTCTCCATCGCAATTAAAAGTGTTGATGTATTATGTAAAAGTGCTGATGTAGTTGGCTGCAAAACACCTGCAATACCTCCCGCAATAAGTGCTGAGTTAAATCCTACTATTACCTTATAATTGCGATAAATACGCTTCATCAATCTTTTTGACAACTTGCGAAGTGTTACAACCTCAAACAAGTCCTCTGCTGCGATTGTAACATCAGCTATTTCTCGCGCCAGTTCGGCACCATCGCTTATAGCAATACCGACATCAGCAGCAGACAATGCCGGTGAATCATTTACGCCATCTCCAACCATGATAACTTTTCGCCCTGCTGCCTTTTCCTGTTCAACAAAACGGGCCTTATCTTCTGGAAGTACCTCTGAAAAATACTGATCAACGCCAACTCTGCCTGCAATTGCTCTGGCAGTTCGATCACTATCTCCCGTCATCATTACTACCTTAGAAATTCCGCTTTCCTTCAGCGCACGAATCGCATCAGCGGCCTCCTCACGGAGCGGATCTTCAATGCAGATTACTGCAGCAAGTTCACCTTCAATTGCAAGATACAGATGAGAATACTCCAGCGGAAGCTGTTCAAACGACTTCTCCTTACCTTCTGGAATATGACACTTTTCATCCTCAAAAACAAAGTGATGACTTCCAATAATTGTCTTTTTTCCTTCAAGCTGCGTGGAAATACCATGTGCCACAATATACTCTACTTTTGAATGCTTTTCCTCATGGTCAAGACTCTTTTTCTTTGCAGCATCAACAACTGCCTTTGCCATAGAATGAGGAAAATGTTCCTCCAAACATGCAGCCGTGCGAAGCAGTTCATCGATCACCTTTCCATCTACATAAACCTGCTGTACCGTCATCTTATTCTGGGTCAGCGTACCCGTTTTATCAAATACAATTGTATCTGCATCTGCTATGCTCTCTAAAAACTTTCCGCCCTTTACATTAACGTTACGGTTTCTTGCCTCTTTAATTGCGGACAACACTGCAATTGGCATTGAAAGCTTGAGTGCACAGCAAAAATCTACCATCAGCACAGAAGTAGCCTTCGTCAGATTTCTCGTAAAGAGATAAGTCAGTCCCGTTGTCAGGAAGGTATACGGAACAAGCTTATCTGCAAGGCGCTCTGCCTTTCCTTCCATAGATGATTTTAATTTTTCTGACTCCTCAATCATGACAACTATCTGCTCATAACGGCTCGCACCTCCAAGCTTCTTGACATTAACTGTCAGCTCGCCTTCCTCAAGAACTGTTCCTGCATACACAGTTGTTCCTGCATACTTTCTAACTGCTGCTGACTCGCCTGTCATAGATGCCTGATTCACCATGCCTTCTCCGCTCTCAACTGTTCCATCAAACGGGATGACATTGCCCATATGGATTACAATCTTATCATTTTCTTTGATCGTGGATGCATCAACAAGAATCTCCTGCTCACCAGTAAGCATCCATACCTTAGATACATTTAAAGACATGCTTCTTGCCAGATCACCAACAGACTTTTTATGTGTCCACTCCTCTAAGATCTCGCCGATTCCAAGAAGGAACATAACAGAACTTGCCGTAGACACATCACCTCTTGCAATGGAAATAGCAATCGCAGTCGCATCAAGCACTGGAACTTCAAGCTTTCCTTTTACAAGTGTTTTTACACCCTTCCAAATATAAGGAATTGCTGCCGCAAGTGTAATGCATGTACGGATTGGCGCCGGCACAAACAATTTCTTCGTGCAACGCCAAGCAACCGTTCCAACAAGCTTATCCCAATACTCATTGTTCAATGCTCTTCCTGAATGTGCCAGATAACTTTCTGGTGCCTCAATCTCTTCTATATGGCACTTTCTTAAATAAGAAAGAACTGTTGCCCTGTCAGTCTTATAGCAAAGGACCACATCAGCGGTACGTTCATTGACGCGCACTGAAGTGATCCCCTCCTTATTAGACAGAGCATATTCGAGCAGATCAGCTTCCTTTACTGTCATGTGCTTCACAATGGCACGGACACGGATTCTGCCCTTTATTTCATGCTTTATCTTAAATTTCATTATTCAGCCTTCTCTTCTGTCTTTGTCTCTTCCTCTGCTACAGTCTCTGCTGCCTCGTCCTGACCCTCAGCCTCTGCTGCATCCTCTGCTGCTGCGCGCTCGTCATTGATCTGCTGTGCTCCGGCATAAATATCCTGTGCATTCTCCTGAATGTTGGATACAACATTTAATACGCAATCCTTTGCGCGAAGTACAGCTGCTGTTGCCTTTGTATATAAATTCTTAGCATCCTTGCTGGAAAGTGCTTTGATACCTGCAGTTCCGAACAGAACACCTGCTGCAAAAATACCACCCTTTTTGTAATCGAAATCTTTTAAACTCATGCTTTTATCCTCCTGTTCAATGATTGTGTAAAAGGCAAGCAAACCTTCTCGATTTGCTTGCCCCTTATTATAAAGAATATGTGCCAGAATTTCCACAGTCTTATTGATAAAATTCATCATCAGGTACTAGTAATTTTTAACAAATTTCATCAACCTATGCCGGTGTGATGCTCCGAATGGCCTGTTCTTTCTTGTATCCACATACAGAAAGCCCTGCCTGAATGATTTGATTCCAAGCTTTTTGTGAGAGTACAATGCTGGAATTGTCATCAAATTCGATTGTGCATGCACTTCTTGATGTGCCGCCTGGCAGCTCATCCATCGCCTCCTCACACTCTTCACAAGAAACCTTGTACATGTTGCGGCGGTTGATTGCCCCGATCTCCTCTAGCATATTGATCATGCGATAAACCGTCGCTGATCCAATGCTTGAATCGATCTTTGATGCTTTGTAATAAATTTCTTTACAGCTGGAACACTCTTCTTCCAGTATGATATCTAGTAACAGCATCCGCTGCTTTGTGATCCTGCAGCCCCGCTGTCTGAGTCTGTTCAGGATCGCCTCTTTTTGCATATTTCCTTGCTGCATAGGCTGACCATCCTTTACGTTTCTCTGCTTAGTGACAATGACCTCCACAGTGACTGCAGTCGCCTCCGCACTGAAGTGACTTTCCAGACTTCTTATCTTTTACCATACTGCGAACGATCAGTCCAACTACACCAACTACAATTGCTCCAACAATTACTGTTCCCATAATTACCTAGCCTTTCCAGAGCGCACATATCTATTTCATTTTTTACTTGCCCGTTGCGACCTGAAGAGTCTCGCTCTCTTTATAAGGTCTGAACAGCAGATAGATAAATGCGATAATAATTACGATTGCTACTACTGTTCCAATACCAAAGCCAGCACCTGTAAAGAGACGACCGATCTGATTGATTACTAAAGCTACCAGGTAAGCAAATCCACACTGATAACCAATTGCAATCCAGAACCACTTGGTGTTGTTCATCTCTCTCTTGATTGCACCCATTGCTGCGAAGCAAGGAGCACATAACAGGTTGAATGCCAAGAATGCATAACCGCTTACTGCTGTGAAGGAAGCTGCCATTGCTGCATATACGCTTACACCTTCCTGTCCGCCGTAAAGGATACCCATTGTACCTACAATGTTTTCCTTTGCTACAAGACCTGTAACAGATGCAACAGTTGCCTGCCAGTTGCCAAATCCCTGCGGAATAAAGATCCAGCTGATTGCCTTACCAATAGTTGCAAGGATACTTGAATCAATCTGATCTTCCTCAAGCATCTGGAATGCACCATCAACAAATCCAAAGTAAGTAGTAAACCAAATTACGATAGTGGAAAGAAGGATGATTGTACCAGCCTTCTTGATGAAGGACCATCCACGCTCCCACATGCTGCGGAGAACGTTGCCGACGGTCGGCCAGTGGTATGCCGGAAGCTCCATAACGAACGGAGCCGGATCACCGGCAAACATCTTGGTTTTCTTCAGGATGATACCGGAGCAGATAATTGCTGCGATACCAACAAAATATGCACTTGGTGCAACCCACGGAGCACCGCCAAAGATAGCACCTGCGAACAGAGCGATGATCGGAAGCTTAGCTCCACAAGGAATAAATGTTGTTGTCATGATTGTCATACGACGGTCACGCTCGTTCTCGATGGTTC
>OOIF01002604.1_pt1 | contig 11980 bp, 7 predicted proteins | sample 1691961 | NCBI WGS metagenome assembly OOIF01 (sample SAMN06348146, study PRJEB24527) | human gut metagenome | biome: human gut; feature: ankylosing spondylitis patient; material: feces | host: Homo sapiens | place: China | collected 2015-10 | reverse complement strand
CGGGCCTGCGGGGAAGAGAATCTGCCGCCCGAGAAGATGGGCAGACACGAGCAGGCGGCGCACATCCGGGCGCTGAACGCACAGCGCAGGGCGAAGTTCCACTCGAGGGGGTAAGAGCTTTTGAGCAAGGTAATTGAGATCCGGCAGAAAGGTGACTTTAAGAAAAGTCTGACCTTTTTCAGCCACATCAAGAGCTTGAGCGTGCGGCCGATCCTTGAGAAATACGGAAAGCTGGGTGTAGAGCGGCTTGCAGATGCCACCCCGAAAGCCACCGGAAAGACGGCGGCGAGCTGGAGCTACGAAATCAAAATGGACAAGAGCGGGGCCACGCTGTGCTGGAAGAACAGCAACATTGTGGACGGAGTGCCCATTGCGGTGATCTTACAATACGGACACGGCACAAGAAACGGAGCCTATGTGCAGGGGGTAGATTACATTAACCCTGCCTTGACTCCGATTTTTTCTGCTCTGGCCGATGAATTGTGGAAGGAGGTAAAGAGCCTGTGAGCCAGGAAGTGGATGAGCGCGTAGTAGAAATGCGGTTTGACAACGCGCAGTTTGAGAAGAATGTGCACCAGACCATGCAGAGCCTTGAAAAGCTGAACGACAGCTTACGGCTGGACGGCGCAGAAAAGGGCTTTGAAAAGATCGGCGATGCATCGGCCAAAGTGGACTTTGACGAGATGCAGGGCGCGCTGGACAACCTGAGCGGAAAGTTTTCGGCCGTAGAAGTGATGGGCGTTGCGGCCCTGAGTCACATTACGAGGCAGGCCATTGATACTGGCGAAAGACTGGTAAAGAGCCTTTCCCTCGATCAGGTGACGAGCGGCTGGAACAAGTATGCCCAGAAGACTGCCAGTGTGCAGACCATCATGAATGCGACGGGTAAGAGCATTGCAAAGGTGAACGGCTATCTGGAAAAGCTGATGTGGTTTTCGGACGAGACAAGCTACAGCTTTACCGACATGACACAATCCCTTGGACAGCTTACAGCATCCGGCGGCGACATTGAGAAAGTTATCCCGATGATCATGGGTATGGCAAACGCCACGGCCTATGCAGGCAAGGGTGCAAGCGAGTTCTCCCGCGTGATCTATAACCTGAACCAGAGTTACAGTCAGGGCTATCTGAGCCTGATGGACTGGAAATCGGTAGAGCTTGCGGGCGTGGCAACTGCTGAGCTGAAAAAACAGATCATCGAAACCGGTGTAGCGCTTGGCAAGATCAAAGAAGGCGCTGTGACGGTTGGCACGTTCAGCTCAACGCTATCGACAAAATGGGCTGACAAAGAGGTGATGGAGACCGCCTTTGGCAAGTTTGCCGAGTTCAGCGAAGCCGTGAAAAAGATGGTGGACGCGAATCCCGGTATGCTGGCATCGCAGGCCATTGATGCCCTGGCTGACCAGTACGACGAAGTGACCGTGAAGGCCTTTAAGGCGGCACAGGAGGCAAAGAGCTTCAGCGAAGCGGTGGACGCCACGAAGGACGCTGTGAGCAGCGGCTGGATGGAGACCTTTGATATCCTGTTTGGCAACTACGAGGAAGCAAAAGGATTCTGGAGCGATCTGGCGGAAGAGTTCTGGAACATGTTCGCAGGCGGTGCGGCCGGGCGGAACAACTGGCTGAAGAGTGCCTTCGACTCTGGCCTTGACCAGCTGCTGGGAACGGAAGGCTTTGGCGAAGCCGGAGACAACTACACAAACCTTTTGCAGAAAGCACTGGTGAATCAGGGACTGCTGAGCGAGGAAGGCATTGAAGAGGCAGGCAGTTTCCAGAAGGCGTTGGAAGAAAGCGGTGTGACGGCCCAGCAGCTGTACGAAGTGCTTGGGGAAGCGGCTGAGCATTACCATCAGCGTGCCGCCATGAGTGACAAAGAGCTGGATAAGCTGGGGTTTGACCGGGACAAGGTGGACGCGCTGGCAAATGCCTACGACTCCATGGCGGAGCAAATTCAAAATGGCAGTGTGAACCTGGACGACCTTGCAGGCAATATGAACCAGCTGAGCGGCCGGGAGCACTTTTTTAACGGCATCCTGAACGTGCTGGAAGGCATCAACAGCGTGTTGAGCCCGATCCGGGACGGATTCGGTGACGTATTCATGACCGACGGAAGCCCATTGTACAACTTCCTGAAGGGGTTTGACGAGCTGACCGGGAAAATGGCGCTGAGTGAAGAAACTGCGGAAAAGGTGCAGAAAGTATTTACCGGCGTATTCCGTGTATTGAGCATCGGGCTGAAGGGCGTGAAGGCGGTTGGCAAGACTGCTTTTATGATCCTTGGAAAGCTGCTGGATCTGCTGAGCCCGATGAGTGACCTTTTGCTGAACATTGGAAGCTGCATCGGCAATCTGCTGACATGGGTGGACGAAAGCCTTGGACAGGCAGAGAGCCTTAGCGATGTGCTGGGTATCCTTGTGGGTGCTGTTGCGGCTCTGGTGAGCCCCATTGCGGACGTGGTGAAGGGCGTGAAGACCCTTGTGCGCGGCGGAAACATGGAAGAGGCAAAGAAGCAGTTCGGCGCATTCGGCACCGTGGTGGATGCTGTGGGCAGTGTGCTGGACAAATTCAAAATAGGCAGTGTTTCGGCAGGAAACGTCATCGGTACGGCGTTCCAGCTGCTGGGCGGCATTCTGCTGGGAGCCTTTGAGGGTATTGGTGCACTGATCGGCCGTGCATTCAACGGGTTCAAGGGTGCCGGGGACACGGTGAGCGAGTTTGCCGACAGCAAGGTACCGCTGCTGGAGAACATCCGGGACGTGGTACTGAGCCTGCCGGAGAAGGCAGAAAAGGCGCTTGCGGACTTTGGCGGAACACTGACCGGCATTATGAGAAACATCAGCGGTGCGTGCAGGAATGCGCTCAGCGCGGTGAAGGATTTCTTCAACCTGCAGGATGGAGTGGATCTTTACCGGCTGCTGGCGCTGATCGACGTGGGCGTACTGGCGGCAGCAATCTACGGTGCAACGGTGCTGCTGAAGAAGGCAAGCGACAACTTCAAGAAAACGCTGGCAAACCCGATCGGTGATTTCTTTAAGAGCCTGACGGGTGCCGTGAACACCTGGACGAAGGCAAACACCACGAACAACCTCGCAACTGCAGCGAAAGCCATTGCAACGGCGGTGGCGTTAATCAGCGGGAGCATGTATCTGCTGGCGAAGATCAACGACCCGACGCGGGCGGTGCAGGCTTTGGCCAGTGTGATCTCGGAATTGTTCAGCATGGTGGTGGCGCTGAAAGTGTTGGCAGCCACTGACCTGACAGGCCTTGACACGGCGAAACTGATCGGGACCGTTGTAGCTATTAGCATCGGCATGGCGGCGCTGACGAACACGGTTGCAAAGCTTGGAAAAATGGACGCGGCCCAGGCAGAGAAAAGTGTGGAAGCGGTTGGACACATTGCAGCGATGCTGGCCGGAATGACCGGACTGCTGGCGCTGTTCAACAAGCAGCTCGGCGGCGTGAAGGGTGCGGGCGGATTTGTGGCTGCGGCTGCGGCGGTGGACATGATCGCACTGGCACTGATCCCGCTGGCAAAAGCGGAAGCAAACGGCCTTGACATTGACGGGGCCGTGGAAGCCATCAATGGCGTGGCCATTGCCATGAGTATCCTGACCGTAGCAGCAGGCTTTGCGCAGAAGCTGGCGGGAAAAGCAGACGTGAGCACCCTTGACAAGATCATCAAGTATCTTGTGAAGCTGGGCGGAATGCTGGTTGCCATCAATGCAATGGGAACGGCGCTGCTGATGGCGGCAGGGGCTGTGGCGATCTTTGCAAGCCTTGGTGACCGCATGATGGACGGTATCCGGGGCGCAGGGCTTGTGGTGAGTGGCATTGCGGCATTGCTGGTGCTGATGGCAAACACGAAGGTGAACCCCCTGCGGATGAAAATGGGTGCAGAGAGCATGGTGATCGCCAGCGCTTCGCTGCTGGTGATGGCAGCTGCCGTAAAACAGATGGGCAAAGCCATGGGGACGGACGCCGGCGGCGCTGGTATGGCCGGTGTGAGCTTAATGCTGATCGGGCTGGCAGGCGCACTGTATCTGCTCGGTAAGCAGGCTCCCGAGAGCACGGCTGCGGCGGTGGCAATGGTGGCCATGGGCGCGGCAATGATCGAAATGGCACTGGCTATCAAAATGCTGGCGGATGTTGACTTTGTAGATATTGTAAAGAGCGTGTTCAGCCTTGCAGCAGCACTTGGCGTACTGATCGCAGGATGCTGGGGGCTGGGATTTGTTTCCGCAAATCTGGCATCTGCAGCCGGTGCCTGCCTGATGCTGGCCACTGCACTGTTGATCCTGACACCGGCCTTTAAGGGACTGGCCAGCCTGACGGCAGGAGAAGCCTTTGCGGGAGTGATCGGAACCATTGGCATCATGCTGGGCTTGTTTGCCGTTGGTGCCATTACACCGGTGGCGGCAGGCATGGTGGTATTTTCGGCATGTCTTATCAGCCTTGGCAAAGCCTTCAGTGCATTTGCGGGAGGCATTATCAAGCTGAGCATTGCCGCGGCGATCCTGACAGTGCTGAGTGCATTTGCAGGACCGCTGCGCGAGGTGATCGTGAATGCAGCAGACGACATTGAAGCGGCGCTGACAGCAATCCTGACAGCCATCTGCAATACTATCAATAACTGCGCGGAGCCGATCGGCGCGGCGCTGCTGACCCTTTGCAAAGTGCTGATCCAGACCGTGATCGACCTGATCGGCTGGGCATGGAGCGGAGAAGGTGGCGAGGGAAACGGCATTGAAGGCGCGCTGGAAGAGCTGTGGAGCCAGTTTGTGGAATGGCTTGGCGAGAAAAAAGACGAAGCCGGGGAACTGATCGGCAAACAGCTGAACCCGGCGAACTGGTTTACCGTGAAAGGCGGACTGCTTGGAAGTTTGCTTGACTCTGCTGACACAGCAGCGGATGAGAGGGAAATGACGGAATACGGCACCTATATGGCCGAGGGCCTTGCAAACGGCCTGACCGGTCCGGAAAGCACGAACGTTGTTACCGGCGGTATAGCGACACTGTGCAGTACCGTAGAAACATTCTTCCGCAATTTCTGGGGCATTCACTCGCCCTCTACACGGATGGCGACCTTGAGCGAATACATCCCGGAGGGCTTCAAGGAAGGACTGACCGGAACGGACGGCACGGCTGCCATTGGTGACGGTATCAGCGGAATGCTGGATTCTGCCGGAAGCTGGCTGGATAAGTTGTTCCCGGGGCTGTTGAATAAGGCAAAGAACTACGGCAGTCAGTTTCAAAATGCACTGCTCAGCGGCAGTGAATATCAGGGAATGCCGGGCTTTGACAAATGGTATGAAAAAGAAATATCGGCCTACCGCGTGAAGCAGCCCGGCGGCAAGACCGGACTGACTGCCGAAGACCTTGACGCGGATATAAAGAAGGACCCGGACGATGACGGGAATAAAAAACCGACAACCACCGGCAAGAAAAAAGGCTCCTCCGGCACGAAGAAGACCGTGGCCCAGCAGATCGAGGAAAAGTACAAGCCGAAGCTGGAAGCAAACAAGGCGGCACGGGAAGCACTGGACAGCGAGTACGAGCTGTGGCAGACCGAGAACCAATACAGTGCGGACGAGGACACGCTGCTGGCGAAGAAGATGGAGAACGCGGCGGCAGAAATTGCGAACCAGACCGACCGGGTGGCCATTGCACAGGCAAAGTACGACGAAATGCTGAAGCGCTGGGGCGCGGACAAGACAGAGACCAAGGAAGCCTACGCCAGCCTGCTGAGCGAAAAGACCAGCCTTGCGAAATTGCAGGCAGACCAGTACACCGGCCTGTTTGAAGACATCACGAAGCGGTATGACACCGACCTTGGTACACTGGAAAAAGAGTATAACCTCTGGACGGCCCAGAACAGCAACACTACCTCAAAGCTGGACAAGATCGATCGGGAGACTGAGTACCAGAAGGACGAACTGGAACTGAAGCAGAAAAAAGAAGCCAAGGCGAAGGAGCAGTGGGAGACCCTGCGGAAGGAATACGGCGAAAGCGACCTGCGCACAAAAGAGGCCTGGAACGACTATCTGGATGTGCAGACCGAGAGTTTGCAGCTTCAAAATGACATTGCAAAGCAGTCTCTGAACAAGCTGGATGCGCAGCTTTCCATCATCAAGGATGAACAGAGCCGGATGCAGAGCCGGATGGACCTTCTGACCAGCATCTACGGCGATGGCAGCCTGAAGGACCGTGAGGACGCCTACAAGCAGGCGGTGGAGCAGTACGGCGAAAACAGCGCTGAGGCAAGAAAAGCAAAGTATCAGGGCATTACCACCAGCATCCTCGGCACAGTGGAAGCGCTGCAGAACATGAATGCCGAGCTGGAAAAGACCCGGCTCATCCAGCAGCAGCTGGCGGACGGCAAAGACCTGAATGGCAATCCGCTGAGCAAAGACGACGTGAACGACCTGAAGGACCAGTTGCTCTCCTCCCGCAGTTCTATGGTGAGCTTTGCAGGGGCACTGGCAGATGCCATGGGCCTTGAGGACAGCGCTAAAAGCGCGGTGGTAAAGCTTGCCAATGCCATCCAGAAGAACTGGGTGCCCATCAGCAATGCGTGCAGCGAGGTGTGGACGAAGGTCTCCGGAGCCATGGGCGAGGAGATGACAAACACCCTGAGCACCGTATTCAAGGCGGCATTCAGTGAGGAAGGCATGGAGATCGGGACGGAATTCGTCTCGGCCATTGCATCCGCCATGCAGGGAGACTACGCCGGTGCCATCATTTCGGCGGCAACGGGACTGATCGATCTGCTGTTTACGGACACCGGAAAGCAGCTGACCGGCGGAGCAGGAGACATGCTGCTGAAGCTGTTTTCCGGAATTCAAAATGGAGACCTTGCTGGAAAGCTTGCCAACATCGGGACAGCCGCGGCAAATGTCGGCAATTCCCTGAGTGGACTGCTGCCCATGCTGGGACAGCTGGGAACGACAGGAGCCGGTGCAGGAATGGCAGTTGGCGGCATTGGCGAAGCACTGGGCGGGCTGGGCGCTTCCATACTGGCGGTGCTGCCAGAACTGCTGATTGTGGTGGGCATTATTGCAGCCATCGCGGCATTGATCGGCGGTATTGCATGGTTTATCAGCAGCCGGAAGAAGGAAAAGGCCACCGGTGCAAAGGACGTTGGCTCGGAGATCGACAAGGGCATCAGCGATGGCGTGAAGGAAGATGCGCCCATTGTGGACGATGCCGTGAGCGACATGACCGAGAACGCCATGGACATTGCGAAGGGTTCGCTTGGGGCCATCAGCAAGGTGATGGGCGACGACTACGAGTACACGCCTCAGATCGTGCCCGTGGTGGACCTGACCAACGTGCTGGAAGGTGCGGACGAGATCGACAATGCCTTTGCGGCGACAAAATCGCTGAGCCTTGACGGAGACGTGAGCCGGAACCTTGCAAACAAGATCGATGCCGAAGTGCAGCTTCAAAATGGACTGAAGAGCGCCGGAAATGAGGACACGCTGCGTGCCATCAACGCACTGGCCGGGCACATGGACGGCGTGGCCGAGAGCATTAAGGGCATGAGCGTGACCATCAATGGCAGAAAGGCCATTGGCTACATCGACGACCGGATGGGACGGCTGACCGCAGCGAAAGTGAAGTGAGAAAATGGCAATCATCAAAGAGCTGAACCCCGGTGATACCCTGAAAGTGTACGAGGACGGCGTTGCAGCAGAGTTTGTGGTGGCTCAGCACAACTACGAAAAAGACCTGAACGGCAAGGGTAAGACCATGCTGATGCGCACCACCTTGCTGAAAGACGCAGTGCAGTGGGGCAACAACAAGAAAGATGTTTCGTGGAAGAACGAGCCGACCCTGCGCAACTGGCTGGAAAACACCTACGCAGCACGGCTGAGTGAGGACACACTGAAGACCATCGTGCCGGTGACGATCCGGTATGATTATGGTTCAAGTGAGAGCGGTACGCTGGAAGAACAGCGGTTCTTTGTGCCAAGGGTAGTAGACTTCAGCGGAGATACGGCGCTGTTTACGGGAATCCGAAGATTTTTTGAGGATAGTCTGAGCGGCGGCAGGGCGGATATTACCGAAGGAAGCAACATCTACGAGCTGTGGACGTACGTGTTCAGCACGCGAAGCAGCAAAAACTACGAGGATGGCGATAACACCCGCGGAGAGGTGCTGAGCCTTTACGTGAAGCACGGCAGAGGTGCCGACCCCGGGTCGCCGGGGTACATTAACACCTACTGGGATACGACAACGGGGCAGTGGGGCGTTTCCAGCTCGAATATTCTCGTATGTTTCTGCGTGGACGAGAACGCCACGGTGGACGACAATGGATGTCTGACATCCAACAGCGGACCGGAGATCCAGAGCAACTACTTTGGCATGAACGGCGTATTTGGGCGGTGGGGAAAGTTCGGGCTGCCGTACCGCGTTTATGATGCAGAGGGCGACACCATTACCGTGACCGAAAAGCTGAACGGCGAAGTGCACAGGACGTTTACGGCAATTCAAAATGGAGTATACCGCTTTGAAATATCACAGAAAGAGCTGGAAAGCTTTGACTGGAACGCCGACTATATCCTGACGGTAGAAGCCAGCGACGGCCGGACCACTAACCGGAAAAGCTGCAGAGTGAACCGCATCCGTTCATCCGGGTACGTGGTGTACATCGGGCAGATCAAAGGCACGGCGGACGGACAGAGCTACTACTGGACAGAGCGAAACATTCTGGACGATCCGTTCAACGAGAATGCACCGGTGATCCTTGACCCGGAAGTGACACTGGAAGCCAACGAGATCAGCTCGTTTACCTTTACAGTGCCCATCTCGAACCCGTTCTACGACAAGCTGGAGCTGAAAAAGCCGGTAGTCAGCATAGAAGAGGACGGCCGCGAGATCTTTATGGGCTATATCACCGAAATGGAAAAGAACTTTGAGCTGGACATGGAAGTGACCTGCGAGAGCGAGTTTGGATACTTGCAGGACAGAGACTGTCGGGTAGAGAACAAGTTCTACACGGCGTCCGAACTGCTGGCACTGGCGTTGACCGTAGAGGATGACCCGGAAGAACACGTCGGCTTCAAGGGCGAAGGCAAGGTGTTCCTGCCCGGAAATGTGACCGTGGAAAAGCCGGAAAGCGACACGGATAAGGAGACCAAGGCCATCAGCGACTGCTGGAGCGTACTGACGAACAGCCTGACCGGAAAGTACGGCGGATATCTGCGCCTGCGCAAAGAAATCAAAATGGTGGACGGCGTGCGCGTTTACACAAGATATCTGGACTATCTGGCAAAACTGAACGACAAGACCGATCAGGTGATCGAGCTTGGAAAGAACCTGCTGGACATTTCGTACTACATCAAGGCCGGGGACATCGTGAACTCGGTGAAGGCATACGGCTGGTACACGAGCGGATGGCTCTTCTGGCAGACCACGAACCCCATCTCGCGGGAAGCGTACAACGGAGAATCCATCAAGAAGTACGGCCTGTGCCAGCGCGTCCTTGTGGTGGAAGGAACCGATTCCACGGGAGACAGCCTTTTGAAGAAGGCCACGGACGAGCTGAAAAAGTACAGCGGTTTCACTGGAAGTGTGCAGATCAACGCTGCAGACCTGTGTGATATTGGCGTGGACACCGACCGGCTGGACTTTATGAAGGAGACGTACGTGCTCTCGGAACCGCACGGTATCGATGACTGGCTGCCCTGCACGAAGGAAGTGATCCCACTGCATGAGCTGGATCAGAAAGACTTTACCTTTGGTGCGACCACGGCAAAGCTTTCGTCTTTGCAGGCAGGCAACTTTGCGACGGCGGGCAAGGCATGGAACGCGATCCAGTCCACCATTGGCTACATCAGCAAGTGAGGAGGATCAATGTACCATTCTCTTATTATAAATGTAGGCGACGACTACATTGACACCTGGGACGACTGGAAGCTGATCCCTTCCTCGCGGCCGGTGATCGCACCGCCCATTGAGCGGACGAAATTCGTGACTGTGCCCGGCAGAGATGGCGCATTGGACTACAGCCGTACCCCTGCAAACCGTCCTACCTACGATGACCGTACCGGAAAGATCGAGTTCTACCTCGAAAACGACTATGCCGGCTGGGACTGGGAGACCGCGTACACGACCATCTGCGAGACCTTGAAGGGACAGCGGGTGCGGTTTGCGCTGGAGGACAATCCCAGCCATTATTATTCGGGTCTCTTGTGGGTGAGCCAGTTCAAAAGCGACAAGGGGCACTCGAAGATCACGCTGGAGTACAACTTGCACCCGACCATGTACACCCTGAAGGTGGAAGCCGTGGCGCTGAACGTATACGACCTGAAGCTGAACAGAGGCATGGAGTACCAGCTGCTGGTGGGCGTTGGGCCGACGAATACGTTCTACCGCAAGATGAACGTGACCGCGAAACCGCGGGACGTGGTGAAAATTACTCAAAATGGAACCATTCTGGCCCTGCGGAAGGGCACAGCGGTGGTGACGGCAGAGTGCGGCGGCGTGAAAGCCGAGTGCGCCGTGACGGTAGGCACTTATGAGAGCTTTACCATTGAGCGTGCACTGGACGGCGTGAGCGAGACGAACCCGGTGGGGAGCATCGTTGCCGGCATGAGCTATCAAAACGTGTTCAACGTAGGCGACAGCGAGAAGGAAATGCTGGAACTGACCGTAGAGATGGGAGGCACGGATGTGACCGGAAGTTGTGTTGTCATGGCAGAGGACAACGCGAGCGCACAAATCAAAATGGCATCGGTGACGGGAAATATCAAGATCACAGCGCATGCTGCAGCAAAGCCGGTGGCGGCGATGCTGTGTGCAGATACCCTGCCTGTGGAGGTAAAGCCGCTGAAACGGGTAGAAGGAGCATTCCGGCTTGGAAGATGAAAGGAAGGATGATATTTGAGTTTGGAAGCGTACTCCATTTTGAAAAATGGAAACGAAAAGCTCTCGGAGCATTTCAAGGTGCGCGAGTTCTACTGCCGTGACGGCAGCGACCCGGTGTTCATTGACACGGCGCTTGTGGAGGTGCTGGAAAAGATCCGGACGCACTTTGGCAAGCCTGTGACAATCACGAGTGGATTCCGCACGGCAAGCTGGAACGCAAAGCAGAAGAATGCCGCAAAGTTCAGCCAGCATCTGTACGGCAAGGCTGCAGACATTCGGGTGCAGGGCATCGGCGTGGAGCGGGTGTATGCCTACGCGGACAAACTGCTGGGCAACGCCGGTGGCTGCGGCATTTACCCGCCCGGTCTGGGACGCACCAACGGCTGGGTGCATGTGGACGTGCGCAAAGCCAAGAGCCGCTGGAAGGGGTGAGCGCCGATGGAAAGCATCATTGCCGCCATCCTCAGCGGTGTTGTGACCCTGATCGGTGTACTGATCGCAAACTCGCGTTCCAATGCCGTGATGGAATACAAAATTGAGGAGCTGACCCGGGAAGTCCGCAAGCACAACGGTTTTGCGGAGAAGATCCCGGTCATCCAGAGAGACATTCAGGTGTTGAATCACAGAATGTCCGACATCGAAGTACATGAATACGAACACGAAAGGAGCAACGTATGAATTTCAACATTACTGCAGGCACCATTGCACGTACCGCCGTTCTGCTGCTGGCTCTGACCAACCAGATGCTGAGCGCCATGGGCAAGAGCCCGCTGCCCATCGAGAGCACCACTGTGGAGCAGCTGGTGACGGCTGGCATCACGACCATTGCGGCACTGGTCGCATGGTGGAAGAACAACTCCTTTACGAAGGAAGCCATTGCGGCCGACAAGGAGTATGACCGCTTGAAGGCAAAGAGCGGGAAGTAAAAATGATATTTTGGGCAGGGCAGGAGCGGAAAATGTGATCCACACACGTATCCAACACTGAATGTTTCTTCTGCACTGCCTGAAAATAGTTCATCTGGCACTCACCGAAGGCAGGAACTGCCGAAAATTCAAAATGGAGTGACCGGTAATATGAAGAAAGCCCCTGCAACGATCGTTTATGGCTC
>OOIF01002601.1_pt1 | contig 11985 bp, 9 predicted proteins | sample 1691961 | NCBI WGS metagenome assembly OOIF01 (sample SAMN06348146, study PRJEB24527) | human gut metagenome | biome: human gut; feature: ankylosing spondylitis patient; material: feces | host: Homo sapiens | place: China | collected 2015-10 | reverse complement strand
CCCTTCCCCTCTAAAAGCGGCCTTGCTTCTGTTCTTGTCTGTTATTATAGCTATCTGTGTTCAAATCCGCAATTCACAAACCGTCCATACTTTTGGGCGCTTTTTCTCAGCTTTGTCGATACTTTCCACAAAAATTTTAGCACGTTTTTGTGCACTATTTCAAATTGTTCATTTTATTTATCTGTGACATGAAATGAATTCACGATTCACAAAAGGGTTACAGGGTGTCCATCTCGGCGTCGGCAGCAAATTCGGCCTCGGCGCGCACCTCTGCGGCCTGTCCCTCGGCTTCGGCAGCAGCCACCGGCTCTGCCAGTGCCTTGCGGATGGCGGTGACGTAGAACACCATGGAAAGTGCCGTGCCGATGCACCAGCCCACAGGCCATGCCATCCAGATGCCGGTGGAGCCCAGCGCGGTGGCGCTGAGCACGGCGGCAATGCCCACGCGTAGGATCAGATCGGTGAAGGTGGCGATCATAAACCGCACCATCAGGCCGCAGCCGCGCAGGATGCCGTCTGCCACCAGCTTGACCGACACCACAAAGTAGAAGGGAGAGAGGATGCGCAAAAACAGCATACCGGTGTCAATGGCAGGGCCCTGCGGGTCGTTCATGAACAGCAGCAGCAAAAAGCGCCCAAAGAAGAAGTACAGCACCACCAGCGGCACGCACAGCAGCCACACCAGATTGCGGCCTGCACCAAAGCCTTCCTTCACGCGGTCCATCTTGCCTGCACCCATGTTCTGGGAGGTGTAGTTGGAGATGCCGTTGCCCAAGGTGGTAAAGGAGGTGATGACCATGTTGTTCAGCTTGACGGCGGCAGAATAGCCTGCAATGACGCTGGCACCAAAGGTGTTGATGATGCTCTGCAGGATGATGTTGCCCACCGAGACAAAGCTCTGCTGCAGAATGCTGGGCACAGCCACCACGGCCACCTTGCCCAGCATATTCCATGAGAACAGCTGCACAGGACCCTCGTTGCGGAAGGCGCGGATGCGGCGGAACACCACCACCATGGCCAGCACGCAGCTGACACCCTGACACAGGAAGGTAGCCCATGCCACACCGGCAATGCCCATTTTAAAACCGGCCACGAACAGGATGTCCACGCCGATGTTGGACAAAGAAGAGACTGCAAGGAAGTAGAAGGGGGTCTTGCTGTCGCCAAGGGCAGAGAAGATGCCGGTGGCAATGTTGTAGAAGAACATGAAGGGCAGCCCCAGAACGTAGATATCCAGATACAGCGCAGAACCCGCAAGGATCTCCTCCGGGGTGTTGATCAGCTCCAGCAGGGCATCGCAGCCAAACAGACCGATGCCCATCAGCACCGCGCACAGCACGGCAGAGCCGATGAGGGAGGTGTAGACCGAGGTCTTCATCTCGCGGTATTCCTTTGCGCCAAAGTAGCGGGACACGATGACCGAGCAGCCGATGTTGCAGCCAAAGGCAAAGGCGATGAAGATCAGGGTGATCTCGTAGCTGTTGCCCACCGCAGCCAGCGCATTTTCACCGATGAACTTGCCTGCTACCAGACTATCCGCGATGTTGTACAACTGCTGGAAAATGATGCTGCCGAACATGGGCAGACAGAATTGCCACAATACCTGTGACGGCTTGCCCACCGTCAGATCCTTATTCATTGCAAAAATCCTCCTCTATAACGACTATAAATGGGAAAACAGCGTAAACGCCGCAACCAGTATAGAACCGAACTGCCAAAAAGTAAAGAGAATTTTTGGTATATCTGCCATATAAAAAACACATGGTAAGCATAACGTATCCCCGCTGCCGCAAGGGGGCAGACTGTAAACGGGTTTTCCACGGCGGTTTGCGTTCCCGTTAAAAATTTAGGTCTGCAAACATCCGCACCGGCTCTTGCACCGGGGCGCAAAGCGTGGTAGGATATTGACGGTTAGTTATATATAACTATCTAAATAGAGCAGTTCCCCCTCTGCCCGCCCGGGCAGTATGGGAGAGGAAATGATATTCAGGAGGGTTTCAAGATGAATTATCTGGAAATTGAATCTGTTGTAGGCCGCGAGATCTTAGACTCCCGCGGAAACCCCACCGTAGAAGCCGAGATCACGCTGGCGGACGGCACTGTGGCGCGCGGCTGTGCCCCTTCCGGTGCATCCACCGGCGAGTTTGAGGCGCTGGAGCTGCGAGACGGCGACAAGAGCCGCTACTTGGGCAAGGGCGTGACCAAGGCGGTGGAGAACATCAACACGGTCATTGCAGACGCAGTGGTGGGCATGGATGCCTCCGACATTTACGCCGTGGACGCCGCCATGATCAAGGCAGACGGCACCAAGGATAAATCCAATCTGGGCGCAAACGCCATTCTGGCGGTGTCCATTGCAGCCTGCCGCGCAGCAGCTGCTTCGCTGGAAATGCCGCTGTACCGTTTTCTGGGCGGCGTAAACGGCAACCGCCTGCCCGTGCCCATGATGAACATCCTGAACGGCGGCGCACACGCCGCCAACACCGTGGACACGCAGGAGTTCATGATCATGCCGGTGGGCGCCCCCTCCTTTAAGGAAGCGCTGCGCTGGTGCGCCGAGGTGTTCCACGCGCTGGCTGCCATTCTGAAGTCCAAGGGTCTGGCTACCTCCGTAGGCGATGAGGGCGGCTTTGCACCCAACCTTTCCAGCGACGAGGAAACCATCGAGACCATTCTGGCTGCCATCGAAAAGGCGGGCTATCTGCCGGGCAGGGACTTTATGCTGGCAATGGACGCCGCTGCCTCCGAGTGGAAGAGTCCCAAGGGCAAGGGCTTCTACAAGCTGCCCAAGGCTGGCACCGAGTTCACCTCTGCCGAGCTGATCGCGCACTGGAAGAGCCTTGTGGAAAAGTACCCCATCATCTCCATCGAGGACGGTCTGGACGAAGAGGACTGGGAGGGCTGGCAGCAGATGACCCGCGAGCTGGGCGGCAAGGTGCAGCTGGTGGGCGACGACCTGTTTGTGACCAACACCGAGCGTCTGGCAAAGGGCATCCAGCTGGGTGCGGGCAACGCTATCCTGATCAAACTGAACCAGATCGGCTCTGTCTCCGAGACCTTGGAAGCCATCAAAATGGCACACAAGGCCGGTTACAACGCCATCAGCTCCCACCGCTCCGGCGAGACCGAGGACACCACCATTGCGGACTTGGCGGTGGCGCTGAACACCTGCCAGATCAAGACCGGTGCCCCCAGCCGCACCGAGCGTGTGGCAAAGTACAACCAGCTGCTGCGCATTGAGGAGCAGCTGGGCGAAAGCGCCGTCTACCCCGGCATGGAAGCGTTTTAAGCAGGACGATTTGAAATGCCCTCCGCGTTGCTCTGGGCATTTTCAGCGGAAATAGTATTTTTGATTTGTTGCTCAGAAACGCCTGCGGGCGTTTCTGAGCAACTTTTTCACGGGAAGGGGTCGTAAAGGCAGACGGCAGCTGCTTCCAATTGTGACCCCTTCTGTGAAAGTGCGTTTGGAGCGGCCCGCAGGCCGCGACAAACGCGAAATATAAATAATATTCCTTGAAGGATGGCCAAAGCGCACGCGGAGGCCATTTTCAATCGTCTTTCCAGCATTTACCACCACAGCATTTGCAATCCTGCGGCGGGCTGGTTCGTATATAAGGCAGACCGGCACCCGGCAGCAGTCGGGACGGAATGAAACGAAAGGAGCAAACCTTCCATGTTTCAAAGCCTTGGGCCGCTGCTCAGCCTTTTGGGCGGCGGCAGCTTGACTAAGCTGCTTCTGTTTTTACTGAAGGGGCTGTTCGGCTGAAATGGACGGTCTGAAAGGAGAATACCATGCTGATCGTATTGGAGCATCTGCTGGGTCGGATCAACCTGCCCGGTATGTGGTGGATCATCGCAGAGCGCTGGCTGTGATGTGACGCCCCGCAAAGCCGCTGCACTTTTTGTGCGGCGGCTTTTTTGCTGCGCGGGACAGTCTGGAATGCCCCGCCGGACTAAGCCCTCTCAGGCGCTGACCGGCAGAAACAAAAAAGCTCCCCCGAGGGGGAGCTGACAAAACCGTAAGGCTTTGTCTGAGCGGGTCTTATTGCAGCGCTTCGTCCAGCACCTGCAGCAGGTGCTGGATATCCAGCGGCTTTGCAATATGGCCGTTCATACCGGCCTTCAGGGCGTTCTGCCTGTCCTCTTCAAAGGCGTTGGCAGTCATGGCAAAAATGGGGATGCCCGCCTTGCGGGGGTCGGGCAGGGCGCGGATGCGCCGGGTAGCTTCGTAGCCGTCCATCCGGGGCATCTGGATGTCCATCAAAATCAGGTCGTACTGCCCGGGCGCAGCCTGCTCCATCTTTTCCACCGCTTCAACGCCGTCCTCGGCGGTATCCACAAGGAAGCCTGTTTCCTTCAGGATCTCCACGGCGATCTCCCGGTTCAGGGCGTTATCCTCCACCAGCAGCAGGCGCTTACCGTCAAAGCTTGCCTTGGGCTGCAAAGCGGGCGTCTGGGTCGGCTGCACCCGGAAGGGCTCTGCCAGCACCTTGCGCAGCTCCGAGAGGAACAGCGGCTTTTCACAGAAGGCGGTCACGCCCGCGGCGCGCGCCTCCTCCTCGATATCCGCCCAGTCATAGGCGGTCAGGATGATGATGGGGCAGCTGTCTCCGATGACCTTGCGGATCTGCCGCACGATCTCGATGCCGTTCATATCCGGGATGAGCCAGTCGATGATATACACACTGAAGGCATCGCCCTGTTCCACGGCGTACTTGGTGCGGATGACTGCTTCCTTGCCGGAGATGGTCCACTCCGGCCGCATCCCGATCTTGGAAAGCATGGTGCTGACGCTCAGACAGGTGTTGGTGTCGTCATCTGCCACCAGTGCCCGCAGCCCTTCCAGCTGGGGCAGCTGTTTGATCTCCGCCTTCTGCCCGCTGAGGGGAAAGCAGAGATTCACGATGAACTCGCTGCCCTTGCCCGGCTCACTTTCAAGGGCGATGGTGCCGCCCATCAGGTCCACGATGTTCTTGGTGATGGAAAGGCCCAGACCCGTGCCCTGAATGCCGCTGACGGTGGAGCTTTCCTCCCGGGCAAACTCCTCAAAGATGTGCTTCTGGAACTCCTTGTTGATGCCGATGCCGTTATCCTTGATGCGGAACTCATAGTTGCCGCAGCCCTTGGGCGCACCGGGCTTCTGGGCGATGCGGATGCTCACCATGCCGCCGGTGGGGGTAAACTTGATGGCATTGGAAAGGATGTTCAGCAGCACCTGATTCAGCCGCAGCGGGTCGGTGATGATGTCCTCGTCCACCACGTCCATGGTGTCGATGAACAGCGACAACCGTTTGGAGCTGATATTGGGCTGGATGATGGAGCGCACATCGTGCACGAGATCCGGCAGGTGCACTGCCTTTTCCTCGATCTTTACCTTGCCGCTCTCAATGCGGCTCATGTCCAGCACATCATTGATGAGGGAGAGCAGGTGCTGGCTGGAGGTGGAGATCTTTTTCAGGTAGTCCAGCACCTGTTCCTTATTCTCAACATGGGTCGCCGCCAGCGAGGTGAAGCCGATAATGGCGTTCATCGGGGTGCGGATGTCGTGGCTCATGTTGAACAAGAACTCCCGCTTGGCGCGGTTTGCCGCTGCCTCGTGCCGGACGGCAAGTTCCAGCTTTCGGTTCTGTTCCTCCAGCTGGGCGTGATACTTCTGCTCCTGCTCTTTCCGCTGCTGCTCCGCAGCCGCCGCCGAGCGGCGGCGCAGCGTTTGCAGCACTGCCACGCAGCTCAGATAGAGGATCAGCGCAGCCAGCAGCGTGCTGCTGGTATTGCGGAACACCGATTTTTCGCTGATATAGAGATACAGGTCAAAATCCCGTCCGTTGCTGTACATCCCGAAATAACAGCCGGAATTTGCCCAGTCGCGGGTGTGGGTCAAGGTATCGGGCGCACCGGCTTTGCGGATGCCCTGCACCAGCGGGCTGTTCGTAGTGTACAGTCCGATAAGCTCCGGGTCGTTTGCGGCGATCACCTTGTTGTCCTGCACGATAAAGATGGTGCCGCTGATGTTCTTCGGGTAACCGTCCAGCACACTCTGGATGGACAGGGCTGCGCCCTCCACAAACTCCGGCGGGGTCACCCGGTAAGCCAGCAGCACGGCGTCCCCTGCTGCGGCGCGGCGGGTGGCAATGTCCACCGCCGTGCCATCCTGTAACAGAATGCGCTTGAGGTAGGTCTTTTGCGGGTTTTGCAGCACGTTCAGCGCGGCTTGCTCCCGCAGAGATTCCGCAAACTGCGCATAGCCGATATTACCATCCGTATATTCGCACAGTGATTCTCCATTTTCATCCAGTACGGCAATGCCGGTAAGCCAGAGGGACTTCGTTTCTGCCCGGAGGCTTTCGAGGTCGTAGAAATCCAAGGTATCATTTTCGGCCAGCTGCCGCACCGACACTGCCATCCGGCGCAGTGCCCTTGCGGTGATGGTATCGTTATGTTTTTCGTAGCTGGTGGACTGCACCTTTACAAAGTTGATGGTGCGGTCAAAGTATTCCTCGGTAGTGCGCATGGACTCCTGCCCGGAGAAGAGGGTCACTGCCAGCAGAAACAGCACGCCCATCAGCAGGTAGAGCGCCGCCACCCGCATATTGGGCGTGAACGTTTTCTTGTTACGGTTCAAGGGCGTCCACCTCCAGATACTTTTCCGGGTCCGGCAGATACTTGCCTACGATCTGCTTCAGTGTGCCGTCGGCGCGCATGGCGGCAAGGGTCTCGGTCAGCTTTTCGTCCAGCCCGCGGGTGTCGTTCAGCGCAAAGGCTACGCCGATGCCGGTGACCAGCAGCGGCTCTTCCAGAATGCGGAAATTGGCATTACAATCCTGCATATACTGCAAAATGGCGGTCTCGTGGGCGGCAATGGCGTCCACATAGCCGCAGTTCAGCATGGCGTACTGCACGCTGCGGTCCTCGGTGCTCAGCAGTTCACCAAACTGCGGGATGCGGGGGTCGGTACCGCCGAGGAAAATCTCCTCCGGCTTGGTGGTGCTTTGCACCATCATGGTCTTGCCCGCAAGGTCGGCAAGCGTTTCAATGCCGCTGTTGGCATTGACCGCCACCACCTGACGGCTGACCATATACGGCCCTGCCCAGCGGTACAGCTGCTCCCGCCCGTTCATGGAAAAGCAGCCCCAGATGCAGTCGATAGCACCGCTTTCCACCAGATTGGTTTTCTGCTCCCAGTCAATGATTTCAAACCGTACCGCATAACCCATGCGGGCAAAGGCCTCGGTGGCAATGTCCACATCAATGCCGGTGGGGGTGCTGTCATTGTTCAGGTAGATAAAAGGCGGGTAGTTATCGCTGCCCACCGTGAGCTCAGGCAGCGCTGCCGCCGTCTGCATTTTGCCGCAGGCGGTCAGCCCGGCCGCAGCAGCCGCCGCACACACCTTTAAAAAGGTGCGGCGGGGTATTTTATAGTTGGATCGCTGTTTTGTCACGCGTAGTTGTCCTCACATTACCATTGTAAAATTTCCTGTTTCAGTTCTCCCTGCACATCCAGCAGACACTGTGTCAGCAGTGGGTTGAACGCCCCACACTCGCCGTCTGTGATCATCTGAACAGCGGTCTCGTGCGGGAAGGCTTTTTTGTAGCACCGCTCGCTGGTCAGCGCGTCGTACACATCCGCCATGGAGACCAGCTGCGCGCTGATGGGGATATCGTCCCCCTTCAGCCCGTCCGGGTATCCCCTGCCGTCCCAGCGCTCGTGGTGCCAGCGGGCGATCTCGTAGGCGGTCTGCAGCAGCGGCTGCTCGGCAAAGTTTTCGGTTTTGTGCAGCATCTCTGCGCCCAGCATACTATGGGTCTTGATCACCGCAAATTCTTCTGCGGTCAGCTTGCCGGGCTTATTCAGGATGGCTTCGTCAATGCCGATCTTGCCGATATCGTGCAGCGCCGACGCCAGCGCGATGTTATCCTGCTGCTCGGGGGTCAGCTCGTAGCGGTCGGTCAGCTCCATCAGCCGGTGCAGCAGCGTCTCGGTGATGACGCGGATATGCCGCACATGAGAGCCGGACTCGCCGTTGCGGAACTCCACGATCTGGCTCAGCACGCCCACCAGCACATCGGTGTTCTTTTCCCGCGCGCGGATCTGGTCAGAGACCATCTGCACCAGCCGCCGCTGCTTGGCGTACAGCTTGATGGTATTTGCCACCCGGCGGTAGACGATCTTGGCGTCAAAGGGGCGGTTGACATAGTCGCTGGCGCCCAGCTCGTAGGCCTTGCGGATGGCTTCTTCCGAGTCGTCACTGGAGATCATGATCACCGGTACATCCTCAATGGTGTGGTTGGTGTTCATGGTGCGCAGCACCTCAAAGCCGTCCATGACCGGCATATTGATATCCAGCAGCACCAGCGCGATCTGCCCGGCATTTGCCCGCAGCAGTTCCAGACACCGCTCGCCGTTCCCGGCTTCCAGAATATGGTAGTCTTCTCCCAGAATACCGGTAAGCACCATGCGGTTCATCATGGCATCGTCCACCAGCAGGATAGTGGGCTTTTCCTCCAAGACTTCCTCCTGTGGAGCCAGACGGCTGCCCTGTGTGTCCACCGCCACGGCGTCCTTGCGGCTCTTGGCCTGATACATCAGAAGGTCTGCCCGGCGCACCACGTTCTCCATAGGGTCGGCAAGGGTCTGCATTGCGCCGCCGATACTCAGCGACAGCCGGAAGTGGGGGTAGCCCGGCACCACCGTTTTCTGCGCGGCATCGCGGATCTGCTCCAGTTTTGTTCTAAAAAAGTCTGCCGGGATGCCAGCCAGCACCAGCAAAAACTCATCGCCGCCGTAGCGGATCAGCAGATCTGTTTCCCGGATGCAGGAGCGGATGGTCTTTGCAACCGTTTCCAGCGCCATATCTCCGGCGTGGTGACCGTAGGTATCGTTGCAGATCTTGAAATCATCGATATCCATCAGGGCGATGCCCGCCGGGCCGATGTTATTGCGCACCACTTCCTCGTAATAGCGGCGGTTGTAGGCGCCGGTCAGGGCGTCATGGTTCAGCTGCTGCTGATAGCTCTTTTCTTTTTCCATATTCCGGGCGGTGGTCTGGGCAAACTGCGCTTTTTGCTCCTCCATCTGCTGCATCATCCGCAGCAGGTTGCGGTTGGCGGTTTCCAGCTCCTCCTTCTGGGCGCGGTTCTGCTGTTCCAGCTTTTCCCGCAGCTCCATATAGGGGGTGATATCCGTGATGGTGCTCACGATGCAGCTATCGCCGCGCCACTCTACCCGGTTGGCTGCGCTGGTGACCCAGCGGTAGCCGTTTTTGCCCAGCAGCCGGAACACACTGTCGCCGTTCTGTGCGTAGGTCGTGCTGTTTTCCGCGTTCCGGTAGCGCAGCCCGCTTTCCAGATCGTCCGGGTGCACCAGCGCGGTGTAGCGGTTATCGAACTTTGCCGCAAATTCTTCCCGCTCCCACCCCAGTATCTCCAGAAAGCGGTCACTGATATAAATAAAGGGATAGCCGTTTTCCGGGTCATCCGCACAACAGTGGAAGCCGCCCGGCACATTCTGTGCATAGCGTTCCAGCCACAGACGCTTTTCTTTTATTGTCGCACTTGTTTCCATTTTGTTTTCCCTGCCTCTTTCTCTGCGCACCGCACCTTGGCAGCACGCAATCCCCCCGTTGCCGCAATGTCAAACTTCATCTTCCTGTACACCCTGCTTTTGGGCGTACTATAACATTTTGATTTTATCATCAAAACTGCCTAGTTGCAAGCATTTTTTCCCAATTTTGCCAATGGAAAGACAAATAAGACAGATTAAAAAAGGGCATAAGACAGCCCTCTTCCCTGAAGAAGCCGTTCTTACGGTATTCGATTCGTTACAGTTTCAGCCTGCAACAAAAAAGAGACAGACCTCCCTTTCGGGGAAGTCTATCTCTTTTTTATCCGGTTTCTTCTGGTTTCTATCAGCCCTGCTTTTTCCAGCGGCGCATGACGCCCATGCCCAAGGCATAGGGGCCGGTGTGCACCGCGATGGTGCAGCCGATCTGCAACAGCCCTACCTCACACTGTGCGCCGGGGTACTTGGCGCGCAGGGCGGCGCGGGTCTGCATCCACAAACGCTTGCCCTCGTCGGCATCGTAGCCGTAGCCCACCGTGATGCGGTAGTCGTCCGGGGTACCGCCGTGGGCATCCAGATAGTTCATCAGCTGTTCCAGCGCCTTTTCAAAGCTCTTCTGACGGCCGCGAGCCACGCCGCCGGAGAAGATCTCGCCATCCTTGAACAGGATCATGGGCTTCAGCCCCAGCATATTGGCGGCGCGGCCGGTCACCTTGCCGATACGCCCGCCCTTTTGCAGATATTCCAGCGTTTTTAAACAGAAAAAGATTTTGCTGCCGCCAATCATCTGCTGTGCCTGCTGGCACAGGGAGGCAAAATCCATCCCTTCTTCCAGTAGCTGGGCACAGCGAATGGCGATGATGCCGCTGCCGATGGAGATGTTTTTCGAGTCGATGACACAGCATTCCAGCCCTTCGTATTCGTCGCAGAGCAGCCGAAGCAGGTTGCAGGTTCCGCTTAAATTCCCGGAGATGCAGACTGCCAGCACCTTGCGGTAGCCCTCCTGCGCCAGAGCAGTGACAAGATGCTGGAAGTATTTGTCGCACTTTGCCTGCAGCTCGGCCACGCGGGGCGTGATAGCAGCAATCTGCTCCGCCGCCGTCATGTGGGTGACGTTATCGGTCTTGTTGTTTTTCACCAGCGTCTGGTCGTACAGCGAGCCGACGCGGACCATGAAGAACTCGTCCATATTGCTGCCGAAGATGGCGGCAAATTTTAGGCGCTCGCCCAGGGGCACAGTTTTTTCTTTGGCCAACGCCAGCACGCGGCTGTCGAAGTCCAGCCAGCTCAGCTCACGGTTGATGAAGATGCTCTCGGACTTTTCCAAGGTGATTCCTCCCTATTTATGGTGCCTTTTCGGCGGGCGTTCCCGTCTGTGCCAGGCCTGCCCATTTTTCTGTCATTTGCTCTGATATACCGGGGACATTGGCCACATCCTGCAGCGCCGCAAAGGGGCCGTGCTCTTCCCGGTAGGCAATGATGGCTGCCGCTTTGGCCGGGCCGATACCGGGCAGGGTCTGCAAGGTTTCGGCATCGGCGGTGTTCAGGTCCACCAGCTGTGTCGGCGCACTCTCGGCGGCGGCTTCCGTCTGCGGCAGTGCCGGCATATACGCGACTGGTGTGCCGGGCTGCCAGATCGGGGCAATCAAGAATAACGCGCCCCATACAATGCCTGCCAGCACCGCCAGTGTGGCCAAAAACAGCAGTACTTTTCGGTTAGGCTGCTGTTTTTGCATACATTTTCCCCCACGATACTGTAGTTCTGTTTATTATAGCATACTGTACAGATAATTGCACTTGAATTTCGCAGGTTTTACATAAATTATACGATTTTATCGGTGGCGGTGCAGGTCTGCATCCGGGTCAGGCTCCACCATCACGGCATCCGTGCCAATGGTTTTGATGCTCTGCCACGGGATCACAAGGTCATCGTCGCTTCCCAACAGCCCCAGGCAGCGGCTGCGACCATGCAGCACCACAGCGGTAAGGCGGGCAGATTTTTCCTCAAACTCAATATCATCGATGCGGCCCAGGTTTTCGCCATTGGAAAGGCGTATCACATCCTTCCGGGCCAGGTCACGCAGCGTCATGGTCCACTCCCCCTTTGGTGTGCGATTTTTCGCCGCTTTATTGTATGCGGTAAGGGTGGAATTGTTTCTTGGACAAATCGGTGAATTTATGGTATACTGATATACTTAGAAACCAAGTAAGGAATCAATACTTCTCTTTTGCGGAGGGTTTTATGTATAAAAATATTATTTTTGATTTCGGCGGCGTGGTCGTGCAATTCAATCCCAAAGATTTTCTGATGGACCACTTTATGAACAAACGCGCCGAGGAAATTGTGTACGAGCTGACCTTTGGCAGCCAGGAGTGGCAGGACCTGGACCGCGGCACCATCACCCGTGAAGAGGGCAACGCTGCGA
>OOIF01002598.1_pt1 | contig 12000 bp, 6 predicted proteins | sample 1691961 | NCBI WGS metagenome assembly OOIF01 (sample SAMN06348146, study PRJEB24527) | human gut metagenome | biome: human gut; feature: ankylosing spondylitis patient; material: feces | host: Homo sapiens | place: China | collected 2015-10 | reverse complement strand
GCTATTAATTCAGCTCTTATTGATTTTCACGTAATCTCTAATGATGCTGTGTCAACTTCTAATTTAATCATTGGTATTTTAATGGCTGTACTTGTTGCACTAATTTTGTTGGGCGGTGTAAAACGTATCGGACAAGTAACAGAAAAGCTTGTTCCTTTTATGGCATTATTATATATCGTTCTTGCTCTCGGTGTTATCGTAATCAATATCCGCACAATTCCTACAGTATTTGCTTCTATTTTTGAAGGTGCATTTAAACCATCTGCCGTAACCGGCGGCATTGTCGGAAGCATGTTTACCAGTATGAAAAAAGGAGTTTCCCGCGGTATCTTCTCTAATGAGGCCGGACTTGGTACTGGTTCCATCGCCCACGCATGTGCAGACACAAAAAAACCTGTAAAGCAGGGAATGTTTGGTATATTTGAAGTATTTACTGACACAATTGTTATCTGTACTTTGACTGCTCTTGTTATTCTTTGCAGCGGCACCACGATTGAATATGGAGCTGCAGCTGGTGCTGAGCTTACCATTTCTGGATTCACCTCTGTTTACGGAAGCTGGGTTTCCATCTTTACCGCAATTGCAATGTGCTGCTTCGCCTTTTCTACTATTCTTGGATGGGGACTCTATGGTGCCCGCTGCATTGAATTTTTATTCTCAGAGAAAGTCATTAAACCTTTCATGGTAGCGTATTCTCTCGTTGCAATCCTTGGTGCAACAGCAAATCTTGGACTGATGTGGAGTATCGCAGAAACCTTCAATGGTTTAATGGCAATCCCTAACTTGATTGCACTGTTTTTACTATCTGGAACTGTTGTCCGTCTGACAAAGGAATATTTCGCAACGGAAGGTGCAAAATAAAGAAAAATCTTAGCTTAACTCAAACATACCGTGATACAGCTGATAATATTTTCCCTTCTGCTCTAAAAGATCGTCGTGATCACCTCTCTCGACGATCTTTCCTTGTTCAAGGACCATAATTGCATTAGAATTGCGTACAGTACTAAGACGATGGGCAATGACAAATACAGTTCGTCCCTCCATCAGCTGATCCATTCCGCGCTCAATCAATGCCTCTGTACGTGTATCGACTGATGAGGTTGCCTCATCAAGAATGAGCACCGGCGGATCAGCTACGGCTGCACGCGCAATGGCAAGAAGCTGACGCTGACCTTGTGACAGATTGGCACCATCTGCCGTAACAAGTGTATCATAGCCATGTGGAAGACGACGGATAAAGGAATCGGCATTTGCGATCTTTGCAGCCTTTTCAATTTCCTCCTGCGTCGCATCAAGCTTTCCAAAGCGAATGTTTTCGGCAACAGTGCCAGTAAATAAGTGTGTATCCTGAAGAACTATGCCAAGGGAACGGCGAAGCGCATCTTTTTTGATGTCGCGCACGTCGATTCCATCATAAATGACAGAGCCACCCTGCACATCATAGAAACGATTGATCAAGTTCGTGATTGTAGTTTTTCCGGCTCCTGTAGAACCCACAAACGCAATCTTCTGCCCTGGCTTTGCATACAGACTGATCTGCTTTAATATCATGCGATCATCATCATATCCAAAATCTACATGATCAAAACGCACATCACCCTTTAACTCAACAAGAGTGCCATCGTTCTTTTGCCATGCCCAAAGACCTGTTTTTTCCTTGCATGGAACCAGCACTCCATTTTTCTTTTTCACGCGAATAAGATCTGTCTTTCCTTCGTCAATCTCTGGCTCCATATCCATTACTTTAAATACTCGCTCTGCTCCGGCGAGTGCAGCAAGTAAGAAATTACTCTGCTGCGTAAACTGGTTGATTGGAAGCGCTGCCTGACGCACAAATACAAGATAACTTGCCAGACTTCCTAAATCAGTATGACCATTTAAGGCTAACAGGCCACCAAGCACAGCGACAATCGCATAATTGATATAGGAAATGCTTACTACCATAGGAACCATCGTTGCCGCATAGCCCTGTGCACCAGTTCCTGCTTTTCTCAGTTCTTCGTTCTTTGCACAGAATTCCTCAAAGCTTTTCTGCTCGTGATTGAATACCTTGATGACTTTCTGTCCGCTTATCATCTCCTCGATGTAGCCGTTTAACTCACCAAGGCTTGCCTGCTGTTTTCCATAGTATTGTTTACTCTTAGCACCGCTGAAACGAATATACCAGAACATAAAAGCATAGCAGGCTGTTACGATTAGGGACAATTTCCAGTTTAAAATATAGAGAATCAACAGTGTTCCGACCATCTGTATAAATGTCTGAATTACCATTGCAAAGCTGTTATTAAGTGCATCGGAAATCGTGTCGATATCATTTGTGAATAAGCTCATGATATCTCCATTCTTTCTTGTATCAAAAAACTTAAGCGGAAGCTTCTGTACATGTGCAAACAAATCGTGACGAATATCGTAAATCACGCGCTGAGCTACTTTAACCATTGTCTGGGAATAGCCCCAGGCAGAAAGCGCACCAATTCCAAAAATTACAGCGGCTATTGCCACACCTGCAATAAGTGTAGATACCTTGCCGTCTGCAAGATTGTTTACAACAGGGCGAATCATATAAGTGCCAAGAAGATTGGCAGTTGCGCTTACACTGACAAGAACTGCTACAACAAATAGCATTCGCTTATGGCGTCCTAAATATGATAAAAACACACGAAGCGTCTGTCTAAGGTTTTCAGGACGCTTATTATTCTTCTGAGCCATCGTCATTGCCTCCCTTCATCTGTGATGCATAAATTTCCTGATAGATTGGATCATTCGCAAGCAGTTCCTTATGCGTTCCGACACGGTGTACTTTTCCATCGTCGAGAATCACAATCTGATCAGTATTCATAACGGAGGTAATGCGCTGTGCAATGATGATTTTTGTCACATCTTTGTAATCGGCAAGCGCTTTTCGAATTTTCTTTTCTGTGGCTGTATCAACTGCACTGGTAGAGTCATCAAAAATCAAAATTTTAGCATTTCCAAGAAGTGCACGTGCAATACAAAGGCGCTGCTTCTGGCCACCTGAAAGGTTGTTTCCCCCCTGCTCCAGCATCGTGTCAAGACCATCTGGCATACGACTTAAAAACTCATCGGCACATGCTGCACGGCATGCCTTCCATATTGTTTCATCATCTGCGAAAGGATTTCCCCACTTCAAATTTTCACGCACAGTTCCTGAAAACAGTACGTTTTTCTGTAGAGTAATATTTACACTGTCACGAAGTACACTCAAATCATAATCGTGCACATTGACACCGCCAACACGAACAACGCCCGTTGTCGCATCGTACAGACGCGGAATTAGCTGAACAAGTGTCGTCTTTGCCGATCCGATAACACCAATCGTCTGACCTGCCGGAATATGAAGATTCACATTCTCTAATGCGTACTCGCGAGCATCCTCACGATATTTGAATGACACATTTTCAAAATCAATGCTTCCATCCTTGACTTTTTTCTCACCATTTTCTGGTGAGGTCAGAACAATATTTTCGTCAAGAATCTCTGCAATACGATGAGCACTTGCAAGGGAACGTGTCAATAGAAGAAACACATTTGCAAGCATCATTAGGGAATTTATGACCTGCATAACATAACTTAAAAAGCCAGTCAGATTTCCGACTGCAAGTTCAGATTTTAAGATCATATTTCCTCCAAACCACAAAATCATGACAATCGTAGTGTACATAATTCCTTGAAAAGCCGGAAGATTCAACACCGCATAGTGAAACGTAGTTTCACTTGACTTTGCCATATCACGGTTTACCTCTTCAAATTTGTCCTCTTCATACTCGTCACGGACAAATGCCTTGACAGCACGAATTGCTGTAAGATTTTCCTGCACAACCTGATTTAATCGATCCATAATGCTTTGCAGTCTGGTGTACATCGGTGCAACCTTACGCACAATCAAAAAAAGAATGATTGCTAAAATCGGTGTGCACACCACAAAAACAAACGCCAGCTTCGGATTCATATAGAAGGAAAGACCAATTCCCATGATCAAAAGTGACGGACCTCTAGTAATCGGACGAAAGCCTGAAATTATCATGTTTTGAAGTACATTAACATCTGTTGTCATTCTTGTAATCAAAGATGATGTCACAAAATGATCAAGATTAGAAAATGCATACTGCTGTACTCTTGCATATTCTGCCTTTCGAATCTCTGCACCCCATCCATATGAGGCCTTTGCTGAAAAATGGGCATACAAAAGACCAGTGACAAGTGCTCCAAGTGCAAGCAGTGCCATCTGGACTCCCTTTACATAAATATAATTGACATCGTGATTTGCCACTCCGATATCAATCAAGTTTGAAATCATGATCGGGATAAACAGCTCAAAACCAGTCTCGATCATGACAAACAGCGCGCCGAGAATCATGTCCTTTTTGTAAGGCCCCATATACCCGAACAGTCGCTTCATATCTTTCATAAATTCAACTCCTTTGCTGTTTTTTACATTGTTCATTATACAGCAAAGGAGTTTTTTTTGACAATATGCGATTTTTACGTTATTTTTACTTTTTTGCCTTATCTTTTTTCATACTGCATTACGAGCTCATATGAGTAGCCACGATCTGGATGAAGTGGTTTTGGTTCAAGAGAAAAGTAAACAACACCATTTTCCTTGATATTTAGTTCAATCGAAATGTGTGATTCTGGCATTGATACAGGTACCATACGCTCGGTGTGAATCTGTGGACGGGCTGTCTGCTTTAAAAGATCAATCTGATCTTTTGTCGGGTTTGCCGGTTCACCAAGATCATGCCATACCTTTAGCGGATTACAGTTCTCTTCATCGACTGTCTGCGTCAGAAATAGATATGCATCCGTGGAGGCTGACTGCGTTGTTGGTATCGTCAGATTTAAACAAAGATCTTTTCCAGAACGATTCCTCGTCGCATTCCATCCAATTCCCCTGTAAGAACCATCTTCATATTTCATCACAACACAAGTTTCATCCTTGTAGACACAGATACCTTTCTTCTCTTTTAACTTTTTAAAGAAAGCAAATGTCCAGAAAGTTGGCTTTGGAATACAGCCATTTGCGACAAGGCCAAAACCGCCATGAAACTCTTCAAATACATCACCAAACGTCCAGTATGAATATGATTCGTTATCATCACCAAGGCGCGAAAGCTGATGCGCAATGTATGCTGCATTTTGATTTGTATCGTGAATTGGGCAGTTTGGCACATATGAAGTGTTAAACTCCGTAATGTGAATTGGCAGTCCCTTAAAGCGAGGAAAACTGTCAATAATCTCTCTTGTCGTATGAAGATTGGCAAAGCCATCCTCTGGATCCATCAGCTCAATATAGCTGTAATGTCCTTGTGTCTTTGGTGGCTCGGAGGTATAGTGATGTCTTGTTACAAAATCTACGGCAAGATCATTTGTTTCACAATATTCCATAAAGGAACGGATCCACACTTCATCGGTTCCTCCGCACACAGCTGGTCCGCCAACTAAAAATCTGCTGTCTAACTTTTTTATTGCATCAAATGTTGTATGAAACAGTTTGAAATACTCAGGCATATCTGCATTTTCCCAGAATCCTGGCAGATTTGGCTCATTCCATACTTCAATTGGCCAAGTAACAACTTCATCGGTGGTATAGCGCTCACAAAGATGAGACAAAAGCGCCGTTACCATATCAGTCCATTTCTTGTAGCTTGCTGGCGGTGTTGTGTTTCCCTTCCAGTAAAAGATAGTCTGCGTTCCTGATGCCATTTTCTGCGGCATAAAGCCAAGCTCCAAAAATGGACGCAAACCAAGCGAGATATAGCTGTCCATCACACGGTCAAGATATGTAAAATTGTACTCTGACTCACCTTCTGGCGTTTCCTGATAAATACCTATATCATCACAAAATAGTCCATGACCTCTGATATGAGAAAAGCCAATCTCCTTTTGTACAAGTGACAGCTGCTCCTGATATTCTTTTGTCAGCGCAAGTCCCATGCGCCCAGTTCCAATACAGAAATCTACCTGATTACGGAATACATATTCTTTGTTTTCTTCAATTTGAATGGTTTTTTGAATCACTTCATTCATTCTCTTCTCCTCCTGTCCAAAGATGGATTTGCGCTACAGGCAGTTTGGTTTGATTCCAGTCAATTCTAAAATAGCGAGTAAAGTAGATTCCCTCTGCCTGATAGCACTCTTTGCAATCGTTTCCTTTCTGATTTTCTTTTTTCCTTTTTAATATAACCTTCTCCCACTCTAAATCTGAGCGAAGTTCTGCCACAATTGTCTGTGGCAAGTTCTTTTTTGATTTTTCCAGTGTATCTGGCTCTTCTTCAAAGCTAACCTCTAACTGATTGATCCGTCTGACACCTTCAAGGTCAACCATAACCCAATGCATCTGTTCTGATAGATGCTTTGATGAATCTGACATTTTTGGCATCCAACTGCCTTCTTCCTCTGCTGTCACAAAATAAGGCTCATGCCCGATCTCAAAGCTATCAGCAAATACTGGATGCCTCTTTGCCTCATCGTACCTTTCTTTTGGCTTTGGCTCTCCTACTGTATACGGCGGTGGAAGCATCGGATTTAACACCGTGTTCTTGGGTTTTGGCTCTCCATCTGCAAAAATACAAATCTTTGCAGATTTTACACCATCTGCTGTTGCACAAATCACATTTTCACCGCCATACCAGCTTCGAAATTCGATTGCAGCAAGTCCATCCAACATGTTTTTCTTTTCTGGTGAGAACGTGATCGTCTTTCCAGTTGGGAAAATACCATCTCCTTTTTCTACTGTGAATGTCAGCTCGATTTCATTTGAAATCGGATTTCCTTCTTGATCCAAAAGTTCTGCACAAATCCATGCATCCTCCTGTCCGTTTGCACGAAATCTATTAACATCACTGCTTAGACGAATCTGAAAAGGAGTGCCTTCTTTCTTTGGTTTTGGTGCACTTTTTCCAGCCAAATGCTCTCGGTACCAGTACCAACAGGCAAGTGGCAAACGATAATAATCGATCATTCCCATTGAACCCATGCCGTCAAAAATACTGCCATGATGAAAGCCACACCACAAAATCTTTCCGCTTCGCCACGGATAGTCAATCTCAGTTCCATCGGTGAATCGCGGCTCAAATTTTCCTGGGCGCGTCTCTATGCTACTTCCATATTCAGAAACCAAACTCGGAAATCCTGGATCATGGTACAATGCTGCTCCATCCCCATTGTAGCCTGCCAGATCTCCTAGCACGTCAAATCCATCTCTCTGCGCACCGCCCACTGCTGCTGGTCTCGATGGATCAAGCTCATGAGAACGCTCTACCATTTTTCGAATCAGCTCTTTTGCCTTATCCTTTACCGGTGCATCGGTAAAGAAAACCTCATTGCACATGCTCCAACAAATGATCGATGGATGATTTCGCTGCGTGCAAATCATCTCCTCTAACTGGTCAAGGCAACTTTTTTCAAAAGCAGTCTGATCAGACTCATTTGGAGGATATGCGCTTGCTGTCCAATATCCTTCCTGTTTGTCGCCTCCCGTTCCCCAAAAGCACATCTCCGACCAGAATAGAATACCTTTCTCGTCGCAAACCTGTGCAAAGTATGGGTGATGGGGATAATGAGAACCACGAATGGTATTCATGCCGCACTCTTTTATCATTTGGATGTCTCTTCGAATCCCTGATCGCGTAACGGCATCCGCCCATCCAGCATGATCCTGATGGACATTCGCACCCAATATTGAGAAATGCTCACCATTTAAGAAAAATCCTTCGTCCTTGTCAAAACGTACCGTGCGGATTCCAACGCTTGTGCGCACACAGTCACACTCGATTCCATTACAAAGTACACGGCTGACTACTATGTACAGTTTTGACGTATCCGGCGACCATGGTGTAATACCTGTTAAGGAAATTGACTGGCAAATCTCTGAGTTTCCCATAACTAACGGTTCCACGCTTCTTGCAAGAACTTCTTTTCCTTCACAAATACATGTTTCAAGCATCATTGAATCGAATTCGGATAAATCGGATTTTTCCGATGCATGTACCTGCGTCCCAATTTTTAACTCTGCATGCCAGCTGTCTTTTTCCTTCTTTAACTGTGTCGTTTGTACAAACACACCATCTTCTTCAATATAGTCATATGCAGTAAGAATCAGCTGCATATCGCGGTAAATACCACCATTGAATTGATGTTCTCCACCGCGCGGTGCAAGCGTTGCATCCCATAAATTATCTACGCAGACAATCAAATAATTTTGTCCCGGCCGTATATTTCCTGTTAATTCTACCAAAAATGGTGTGTAACCGCCCCGATGTTCCCCAATCTGCTTGCCATTCAATACGACAACTGCCTTTTGAAAGGCACCGAAAAATTTCAAAAGGATGCGTTTTTTGCAATCCTCTTTGGATAACTCAAACCATTTGGAATAAGTTCCATATCCCAAATAAAATTCTTTTTCCATAAAGTATGGAATTCCAAAGGAGTGCGGCAAGCCAATGTCCTGCCAACGATTAATCTCATCCGGTGAAGCCCCTACTTTATCGCCATAGGTAAATTTCCAATTATTATTTAACAGTCGGTATTCTCTCATATTTTTGCTCCATCACTCAATAAACATATTCCGGCCAAATGAATTGGAATTTAGAAAAATCAACGTATCCACCGGTCTGCTCCGTCGAATAATAAAACAAGCCAAAACGACATCCTGTAAAAAGATCCATCTTAAAGTACATTGGTTGATCAATTCCTAATTTTTGCCAATTATCGCCTTCTTTATAATAAAATGACGATAAATCTCGCTTATCCGTAAAATCAGCCTCTGCACGCAAGCAAATTGATTCCCCATAAATAGGAACTCGCGCATATTCAAGACCTGGATTTTCATATTCAAACTGGCCAAACACAGTTGTATCCTTTGCCGGACGTCCCATCATAATCAGATAAAACTGATCGTTTTCTTTTTTCACACCTGTAAATCCATAATTACCGATAAATGTACTAATTCCAGCAACATCTCCATTTTTCATATGAGCAAACCTAAGTGTCACCTCTGCCGCACATTTTGGTCCAACGGTTCGCTGTGTCAGCGTATTATACGCCTGAAAAAGAGTTGGCGACAGCTTAGCTGAATGTAGACGCAAATGTCCTGGATTTTCAGTAACTGACCAAAAGTCGTCCATTTGCTGATGATTAAATTCCCAGAAATTTTTTAATGTAATCTGACCATTTTCATCTGGCTTATAGAAAAAATCATCACTTCCATTTATTGCCGCATATTGATAACCTGTATCCAAAACAGTTACCACTTCTGGCACTTTCCCATTCTCACCGATTATCGGAAAACCATCTTCAAAATGCATTGGCATCAGCACGGGCGCTCTTCCAAGCGCACCTCGATCCTGAAACATAAAGGCATACCAGTCTCCATCTGGCGTATCTACCATACCACCTTGTGCCACACCGAGACCGTGATATCCCATATCATCATCTATGATACATTTCCCCTTAAACGCTCCCGTCAGGGAATCCGACACAAAGCAATCCTCTGTTTTCTTTTTTCCCTTTTCCATATGACAAGTAAATATATAATAGTTTCCGTCTTTTTTATACATATGAGAGCCTTCATAGCCAAGATCTGCATTTTCCTTATCTTGTGCCACAATCCGATTTAGACCATTCTCCTCTGGTCCCGATAAATCCGCTTTTAGCTGTGTCAGATAAAGTGTTTTTTGTCCATGCACAATATAAACACGGTCATCATCATCAAAAAACAATCCGCTGTCATGATACCAGCCTTCTATCGTCTGATGGTTCCATGGTCCATTCGGATCACTTGATGTCAGTAAATGTGATTTATGAGTATCATTTGATGTAAATACAATATAATACTTTCCTTTATGATATCGAAATGTTGGTGCCCACATTCCCTCACCATAAATGTTTTGGTTTCCTTCCATATAATAACGCGGTGTATTGTCTAATCTTTTATACGCATGTGAAAGAATTTCCCATTTTACAAGATCGTATGAACGTAAAATTACACACCCCGGCATAAAATACATTGTCGTACTTGCCATATAGTACGTATTTCCAACCCGAATAATATCCGGATCTGGAAAATCAGAATCAATAACTGGATTTTTTACTGTCAATATTTTACCTGTTTTCATAACGCTCACCATATCCTATACTTTCCAGCCAGCGCCAAAAATGCAAACATATAAAGACAGTTATCATAATAGCGACGCTTTCCCGTACGAAGCGGTGTCTCCCAAAACTTTTTTACCCACCAAAGTGCCAGCTCTTTTTCAGCAGAATTGATCATTTCTTGCTGCACTGGATCTTTTAACACTGCTAAGCTTCCCTCTGCCGTTGTAGCCAAAAGGCCAACTGGATGAAGTGCCTTTTGATTAAGTACTGTTCCGTCTACCTCATATGTCATATATGGATTTTCTTTATTTACCACGCCAAGTGTATACTGTAAACGAGAAACCGCCTGTGTCTGACCTACATCTGTCTGAAACCATGCATAGTCAAGTCCGATATTCGCTGCTGTGCGATAGGCATCACTGTAAAACCAGTCGTGGCGCCCCCATTCAAATACCTTTGTTACAGGTGAGCCATCAAACTCTGCATACTCTGGCGACATACCTGTTTTTGGGTGACTTGACTTCTTCATAAATTCACGGCTGACTTTCGCAGCTTCTGCCCAAAACGGACGATCTTCCTCGTATGCCCACTTTGCAAACAACTCATAAAAATGAGGCAAATGATACGATGGATCAGTAAATGGTGATCCTGGCACAAACAAAATCTGCTTATTTTCACGATTCCACATGGGCTCTCCTGGTCTGCCATTTTCTCCTTTATGAATGCAGGCGCGAAGCAGCTCTTTTGCTTCTTTTTCATATGCAAAAATACCTTCTCCATCCCCCCAACGGTGTGATGCAAAAAACAAAGCCATGGCAAAATATTCCTCACCGTCTGGAGCCGGGCCATAAGAATTTTTCGTGCCATCTGTCTGGCATGACCAAGCAAAATATCCCTCATTTTCGCCTTCTTCCATATACATATATGTTTTTGCCCATTTCCAGATTCGGTCAAATTCCTCTTTCATATCTAGCTGCACACAAAGCATCATTCCATAAGACATGCCCTCTGTTCTGACATCCAGATTACCTGTGTCCATAATATATGCCATATCTTCCCCTACGGGGTAGTATACTCTTTCCTGCTCTTCTCCATAGAAATAGAATCGGATGATTTCCTGTAAGCGTGTTTCTACCTCAGCCTGATGAATCCCCAATTCCGCAAAAACATTTCGATATTCTTTCTTCGCAATATCTGCCATTTCGTCACCCCTCCATATTTGTTACATGTACTGTTTCATTTCCTTAGGTTCATTGTAAGCAAAATCCGGGGGTTTAAAAATTGTGATGTAATGTTCAAATATTGCTAAGTATTTACGACTGCAGCTCCCTTCTTAGCAGATTCAGCAGATTGCGGTAACTGTTCATGACTTCCTCATGATGCTCCATAATATAATCTGTCCTGCCTTCTCTGGCAGCAGCTTCCAGGGCTCTGGCGCCCTCTGCCAGCTCTTCTGCTCCGATAGACAGGGATTTACTCTTCAGGGCATGAACCAGAACCTGATAGTTCCTCCAGTCCTTATCCTGATAATACTGCTCTATTTCTTCTGTTTTGTCTGAATCCAGATAGGAATGCAGTACTTTCTCATACACTTCTTCACTTTGCGCACAATACCGGATTCCAGACTCTGTATCAAGGAAAGTCAGCCGGTCAACCAGCTTCTTGTCCTGTCTGAGCGCCTTTTCCACAGCCTGTAGGAAATCCGCCGGAAGAAATGGCTTATGAATTATACCTACAATCTGATTCTTCCAACTCTCTGCTTCCTCTTCCAGATTCTCCGAAGCTGACAGAAGTATAACCGAAATCTGTGCAGTTGCAGGACTACTCTTTAATCGTCCCAAAGTCTCCTGTCCATTCATCTGTGGCATCTCCATATCCAAC
>OOIF01002594.1_pt1 | contig 12016 bp, 15 predicted proteins | sample 1691961 | NCBI WGS metagenome assembly OOIF01 (sample SAMN06348146, study PRJEB24527) | human gut metagenome | biome: human gut; feature: ankylosing spondylitis patient; material: feces | host: Homo sapiens | place: China | collected 2015-10 | reverse complement strand
GCCAGGTAGAAATGGTAGATTGTGTCAGACCTGAATTCTCTGCGAGGGCATACTCGGACCAGCCACGGGAAAGGCGTTCCCGCTCAATACGGCCTAGGATATCAAATGTGGGCTTCTCTCGTTCCATGGTTCAGCCTCCTTAGATAAATCGTAGTGTGTACTTACGATTTTATTGTGATGAGACTTGACCGATAATTATATAAGTCGTATACTTTTGACGGTATATATCGAAACAAAGGCGAGCATTTTGGAAAATCGATACAGAATTTTTGGGATTTTTTCCAATAAGAACGAAGATGGACTGTTTTGGTCTATCATATTTGCTATAATAAAGAAAAAGAAAAAAGAATTTCCACGCAAATAATATAAAGCATTCCGACAAAGTGGAAAGGGAGAATTTTGCAATGGAGAAAACAGAGTTCCTTCCGAATGTTCAGACCGAAGAGAAAAAAGAAAACTCAGCACCTGTCCAGAGCGGCGCAGTTAACGCAGACATGAATGCAGCGGCGCAGCAGACCCAGATGGACAAGTTTCAGGCAGCACAGGGACATGGATTTGCCGCAGAGCAGGCAAACAACCTCTATGATATCCTGACCGGTAAGGATGCAAAGATCGTGGGCGGCGATAACGCCAAGGATGGCCCCGACCGCATGGTAAATGGTGTCAACATCCAGACCAAGTATTGCCACGATGCAGCTTCTTCTGTACAGGCGGCATTTGAGAACGGCCAGTATCGCTATGTCAATGCAGATGGTTCCCCGATGCAGTTGGAAGTGCCCGCTGACCAGTACGAAAAAGCCGTGGAATTGATGGCAAAGCGCATTGAGCGCGGCGAAGTTCCGGGCGTCACAGACCCGGAGCAGGCAAAGGAGATCGTCCGCAAAGGCAAGTTTACATATCATCAGGCAGTCAACATCACAAAATTCGGCACGATCGAATCCATCGCCTTTGATGCAGTGAATGGTGCAATCATCTGCACCAGTGCATTTGGCATAACGACGCTATTGACCTTTGCACAGCATTGCTGGCAGGGCGACCCGATGGATGTTGCGGTAGAAGAAGCTGCCTACTCCGGCTTGCAGGTGGGCGGTGCAGCATTTGCAAACTCGGTCATTACAGCGCAGCTTATGCGCACCGATTTACCGAAGCTTTTGCAGGGGCCAACGGATGTTATTGTCGATCTGCTTGGATCGAAGGTTTCTGCTATACTTGCAAATGCACTGCGGGATGGTGCAAATATCTATGGCGCCGCAGCTATGAAAAGCCTTTCCAAACTGCTGCGGTGTAATTTTGTCACTTCCACCGTTATGACTTTTGTGCTCTCTGCGTCAGACATCCGCAATGCCTTTCGCGGACGGATCTCCGTTAAGCAGCTGATCAAAAACATCGCAACTGTTGGAGGAGGTCTTGCAGGAGGTTTTGTAGGTGGCACAGTTGCCGTTATGGCAGGACAGGCCATTCTGGGGGTTGCTACCGGTGGTGCAAGCACTTTGGTTGCCGCAGTCGGCGGTATGGCGGGCGGCATGGCCGGAAGCAGCGGTGCTCACGCATTGGTTGGGCAGTTCGTTGAAGATGATGCCGTGGAAATGACCCGGCTGATCGAAGACGCATTCTGCCAGCAGGCGCAGGATTATCTGCTGAATCAGGACGAGCTGGAAATTGCGCTGGATGAACTGAACCTGAAGCTGACCGGCGAAAAGCTGCTGGACATGTACGCCAGCCCAGACCACGAAGCCTATGCAGAGCAGTTTGTAAAGGAGATCGTTGAGCGCACCGTGCAGGGCAGATGCCGTATCTGTATGCCCACCGATGCACAGATGATTCAGGGCATTGGCCGCGTGGTGAAAGATGCCGAACATGGAACCGGCATTTTTCAGGAAAAGTCCGGCCAGCGTCCCGACCCGGTTGCTGTTGGACGCGCGCTGACCGGCAAGGAATATGCCCAGCGTTCTGCCCGGAAAGGCTTTTATGCTGCCCGGCAGATGAACACGGCCCAGACGCAGGCGGAGAATCGGCTCCGCAAAATGGCTGACGATGAACGCCAGTATCAGCAGAAGATAACATCCATCCGGCAGGAACGTGCCGGGATGAAAAATGAACTTGCAGAACTTATGGGAGGTATTGAATCATGAGTACTGAATTGAATGTGATCCCTTCTTCCGCATTGACAGAGCAGGAGCAGGCAGATTTGAACGCCAGCATTGATTCTATCATTGCGGCGCACAAGAACAACCGTCAGGAGATCAACCGCCTTGTTTTTGAGAGCGTTTCTGCCATGACGGACAGCGAAGGCTATGAGCAGGAACTTTCTAATCGGAAGGGATTTCGCCGCTTTTGGGGTGCAATCACAGGCAGCAACAAGCGCTTGCAGGATAAGATCAACAGCAGCCGTGCAGCAGCACAGTTTGCCGCCCAGACGACCTTGCAGCGCCTTTCCGAGCAGAATCTGCTGACCTTTGACCTGATTACTGCTGTCAATAATAAGCTGAATGCTTCCATGACTGCGGTGGAGGGAGAAATCAACCAGATCTATGCGGCGCTGATCCAGTTCTTTAAACAGAATCGCAGTGATATGATCCAGCTGGAAAACCGTGTGGCGCGGCTGGAACAGAACGTCAATCTACTCAACTGGCAAAATTCCATTGAGTACCAGATGCTGGATGGTGTGGAGTATGTTGATCTGGACGATGCTTCTAAAATCGTCTGCATGGTGCGTGATTTCTACGATATCACCGGCGGTGAATGGCGCACCTCTGATCTGCTTTTGCTGAAAACGGCTATGAGCACCATTGACATTTCTCCGCGTGGAAACATCCGCTACTATGATTTCATCGACCGTGTAGCCGGGGATGAAAAACTGCTGACCAAACTGCTGGGAGGCAAGCACATCCAGCGCCTGCCGGAAACCTATCTGGTGCCGCTGCTGGGCATCAAGAAGCTGGAACTGCTGGACACCGATGAAGCCTACATTGTGGACACTGTGGAAAATTCGCTCCAGAGCGCAGGTGTTGCCGCAGACCGTCACAAGCTGGAAAATAATCTGGTGCAGAACTATGTGGCGCAGGAAGCACAGGTGAATCTGGATACCGAGGTCAACAATTATGACCTGACGATGGAAATGCTGTTCAACCTCCGCTTCGCCGAGGACTCCGGACTGTTCTTGGAAGAAGTTGTGCCCGAAGTGCAGGAAGTGGAACCCGCAGAGCAGGCAGAGGAAGGCAAGGCCGCAGAAGAAGAGTTCCTGAAGGCAAACTTTGAAGATAGCGTTCCGCAGCTGGAAGACCTGTCCGAAAAAGGCTATGCCCGCGCCAATGCAATGCTTTTCTGGGCGTATTATTTTGGGTATGAAGATTACCCCGGCGACCCGCAAAAGGCGTTGAAATATGCGAAAAAAGGTTCTGATGCAGCAGACCCGATCTGTGGCCTGCTGTATGCGGCCTATTCGGATATCTCGCAAGCGGAAAAGCTTGAGCAGTTCCGCAAGCTCTGACCGCAGGTGCGCAAGATGGCAGATGCAAAGGACAATCTGGCAATCCTGGCATTCGGTGCATGTTATTTCCATGATCAGCAGTATGAGGATGCACAGAAGTATCTTGACCAATATGAAAAGGCTGGTGGTGTACTGGCCTATGAAATGCTTGGACTGATGCAGCAGTATATACAGAAGAATGGAAAGGCCGCCTTGACATATTACGAAAAAGCGGCAAAAAATAAGTTTTATCATGCATATATTCTGATCGGTGATATGTATTTGAAAGGCTGCACGAACATCGCTGATCTGTTCAAAAACCGTTCTTCTGCAATTGAGCAGGATAAATCAAAAGCGCGAGAATACTATAAAAAGGCAGCGGAACATAATCAGGCAGAAGGAGCCCATAAGATGGTGGAAACTACCGCTGGAACTGTTGAGAGGGCTTATTGGACAAACGTGGCAGAAAAACAGGGCTACAAAAATGGTATGAAGTCATGGACAAGTGATATTGAAGAATTTAATCAGTAAACAGTAGAAGATAGTCCATCATTGTCCATCTTCGTTGTTATAATGGGAACAAACAAAGAGGAGGACAAGCCAATGACAGCAGATATCTTAAAAACCACCCGCGTGTTGGAGCTTTATCAAGCCTTTCTTTCCGGTAAGCTCATCAACAAACAGGAAGCCGCAGAGCAGTACCATGTGAATGCTCGCTCCATCCAGAGAGATATTGACAGTATCCGGGATTTTCTGGCGGAACAGTGCGCCAAAGAAGGCATCGTACGAAAAATCGAGTACGACAAAAAGGAAAACGGCTACCGTCTGGTCACGCAGGAGGTTGAGCAACTTTCCAAAGGTGAAGTTCTGGCTCTGTGCAAGATTCTGCTGGAAAGCCGAGCTTTCACCAAAGAGCAGGTTGAGAAGCAGTTGCAGATCATCCTGAACCTCTGTGTGTCCCAGAAGGAAAAGGCAGAGGTCGAATGGTTTATCAGCAATGAGCTGTTCAACTATCACGACCCGGCTCATGCAGCCATTGACCCGGACAATCTGTGGATGGCGGCGCAGGCCATCCGCAATCAGTCGGTGTTGGAAATCGAGTATCAGAAGCTGAAAGACCATCAGATCGTAAAACGGACGGTTGAGCCGGTGGGGCTGATGTTCTCAGAGTATTATTTCTATCTCATGGGTATTATCACAGACAGCTCCACAAGAGAGGCTTTCCATAAAAAGAACGATCCTTATCCCACCATTTATCGGCTTGATAGAATCCATTCCGTCAGGGAAACAGGAGAAAAGTTCTCTGTTCCTTATAAAGACCGTTTCAAAGAGGGCGAGTACAAAAACCGTACTCAGTTCATGTTCGGCGGTGAGCCGCAGACAGTCCACTTCAACTACTACGGCCCATCGGTGGAAGCTGTGCTGGACAAGTTCCCCATGGCAAAAGTTGTAGATGAAAAAGAGGGCGTGTGCTCCATTGAGGCAGAGGTGTTTGGCACCGGCGTAAAAATGTGGCTGCTCAGTCAGGGCGGCAAAGTCAAAGTGACTGCGCCGGAAACACTGGTGCAGGAGATGAAACAGGAAATTGAAAAAATGGACGATCAATATTAAGGAGACTGTTTTATGAAAATGGCAGCGAATGAAACGGAATTGCGGAATGCTCTGAAAGAAAAGACACAGGAAATCACGATTGTAACATCGTATGCAGATAAAGTGATGAATCGCTATAAGGCTGAGCTGACAACAAAAATCAATTACAGCATGATTGCCATGCTTCCGCCCTTGAAGTTGGGGCTTGCGAACTACCTGAAATTTTATAAAGTTCAATCTTACACAGCAGGGCGGCTTGTAATTGAAAGAAGATAAACGGAGAGGCTCTATGGCAACAACAGCCGAAATTGAACGGGTAGAAGCAAAAATTATAGCACAGAAAGGTGCTAAGAGCTGCGACAAATACGATTATCTTACGGCAGTCGGCTGTGGTGTGGTTGCAGGTCTTGTGGACAGCTTTTTTGTCGGAATGCCCGGAGAAAGCAAACTGGGTGGCTGGACCGATGCACAGGTAGACAAGGCTGTGATGAACTTTGCGAAAATCTGTGGATGGACACCTCATGCAGGAAAAGAAAACAGTGTTTCGAGTGCGATTGGTTTTCTGGAAAGAAACTTCCGAGTGAATTATGACCAGAAAAATAGTGTCGAGGCAGGGACGCCTTTTAAAATGTCTCCCAGTAACCATCACATGAAATCATTGGCTCATTCGCCGGATATTGTTGGTTTATTCTTTTCCATCCTGAACCAGTTTACAGGTACAGCAACCTATCTGGACAATGGCCGCTTCATTACAATACAGACAGACACCTATGAATTGCAGGGAAATGACTTTATTTCCAAATTGTTTTGCGGTACGGTGAACTGGTTGGGCCACTTGATGTCCGATGTTGCAGGCAGTTCCGGTGGACGTGGTAAAAACAACGGTGGGCGTGGAAGCGGTATTGTGATCCCGTTTTATGAGTTGTTTGGTTTGTGCAACTTTGGCAGTTTTCAGGTGGGTAAAGATCGCAATACGCTTGCGATTCTGGCTACTAAGGCATTTCAGAAAGGATACGATGCACGCTGGGGCCTGACTATGGCCATTCCGGTGGTGCTGTGTGATTTAAGCATCCGCTTTATTTGGTCTGTCCGCCGTTACTTCGGGGATAAGAAGCCGCTGCAGGAGTGCATTCCTTCTGAGAAATATCCGGATCTTCGGATGATGCTCCTGATCGGCAATGGTTCGCTTTGCTTTGTGGATGCAATTGATGCGGCTGTCCGGTCTGGCGGAAATGCACTGACTTTCTTCCTACACCTGAATCTGATTGCTTGGTATAAGCTGGTAAAACGGGTGTTGGCTGAGTTGCTGATCCGTTATGATCTGAGTTATGCAGACCTTGCAATCTACATGCAAAAGATCAATCAGGAACTGGAACGTCAGCTGCAGAGACTGCGACAGATAGACTATGCGGCATACGAAAAAGAACTTGCCCAAATCAACGATATCAGGGGACTGTTGGGTGAGACAACGACAGATACAGATGCAATTTATCGTAAACTGGATGAAATGGGGGTGAGTATGCAGTTTCACAGCAGCAAAGAGTTTGACGAAAAAATGATGGATGATACATTTGTACTGGAACTTTAAGGAGGCAGTGAAGATGTACTACGAGCAGCTTTTCCAAACGAATGAAGCAAAGATGAACTTTGTCAAGGGATTGATTCGCATTTCCAAGGCAGATGGTGGGATCAGTCCGGAGGAACAGACATTCTTTATTGATGCAGCGCGCGGCCTTGGTATTTCGGAAGAAGATATTGCAATGCTTCCCGCTGTAATGAATCAAGACGCAGAAATTCCGCTGGCGTTTGCTTCACGGAGTGAAGTGCTGTGTTTCCTGCGAGAGGCGCTGCAGCTCTGCATGGTTGATGACGAGTATTCAGACGCAGAGCGGAAGGAAATCATGGAACTGGCACAAGCTTTTTCCATCGAACCGGAGCGCGTCCATGCTCTTGAAACGTGGGTACAGGAGGGCATCGAGTGGAAGGCTCGAGGCGATAAACTGCTCGAAGACTAAGGCGTTAAAAGGAGGAGAAAGAAATGGGACTTGGTAGATTTTTGGCAGCAGTTGCAGCGGGTGCAGTAGCAGTGGTTGCAGCGCCAGTTGTTTTGCCTGCGGCTGCAGCTGTTGGTGCAGCCGGTGCCGCAGCCGCAGCTGGTGCCGCAGCTAGTGTCGGCGCTGCCGCAGCAACCGCCGCAGCCGGTGCCGGTGCATTGGCTACAGGTGCAGCAACTGCCGTTGGAGGAGCTGTTGCAGCTGCGGGTACAGCAGCCGCTTCCACAGCAGTGGGAGGGGCGGTCGTTTCTGCGGCTACAGCTGTAGGTGGTGCTGCAACAGCACTTGGAACAGCTGCTGCATCCACAGCAGTCGGAACTGCCGTTACGGGCGCAATGGGGGCAGTTGGTGCAGGAATTGGAGCGGCGGCAACGGCAGTAGAAGCGGCTCCAATCATTGGTGGTGTTGCTGCAAATATTGCAACGGTTGCAGGAACAACAGCAGGGGCTACTGCAGTTGGTACAATTGCAACAACAGGCGCAGTGGGTGCAGCAAACGCAGTTTCTGGTGTGAATAAGCGAATCAAGGCATCGGATATCAAACAGGAAGCAATGTCGGACTATCATGAAGAGCGGGGTAAACTGGAAAAGACCCAGAACAGCACTAATAAAAAATTGGAAGAACTTGGTGAACTCAAGGTCAAAGCATGGGGCGAAGGCTATCCTCGATTCTGTGAGATGTACAGCAAAGTCAAACTGCCGCCGAACTCGAAAGGCGAAGTTGCGCTAGAGGGAAATCTTTCTCTAACGCCAGAGGATTTGAGAGAAATCAAGGCACTGGGCATTGGAATCAAAGAAGCTGTGCAAACTGGTGCGGCTGGTTACGTCGCTGGTAGTTTGGTTGGTCTTGCAGCACAGAGCGGGGCAGCAAGTATGGCTGTATTTGCTTCGACTGGTACGGCAATCTCTTCTCTCTCTGGTGCAGCTGCAACAAATGCTACACTGGCACAGTTGGGTGGAGGTGCGCTTAGTGCAGGAGGACTTGGAATGGCGGGTGGTCAGGCGGCAATGGTCGGCTTGACCGCAGCACCGTTGCTTATGGTAGAGGGCATTCTTTTCAACGTCAAGGGTAACAAGGTACTGGACAGTGCGTATGATATCAAATGGGAAGCAGACAAAGCTGTGGGTACGATGAAGTCTATGGAATCGGAACTGCGAAAACTGTCTCGCCTGTCCCAAAAAGTGCAGGACGAACTGCAGCAGCTGTATGATGTTTATCTGCGGTTAATCGTGCAGGCTGAAAGAACGGTTGAACGCACAACGGAGTACATCAACTTTACAGCAGCGGAAAAGATGAATTTCCAGAAGACCTGCTTGGCGATTAAGCTGATTTCGGTTCTTTCTAAGCAGGATCTGCTGGATAAGGCTAAGGAAGGCGAAATGAACAAAGTTCTGGACAAGGAAACAAAGACTACGCTCCAGACTGTTCAGCAGGCTGCTGAAAATGGAAAACTGCTGATGGAATAATAATGAGTGCAAAAATGTGCAGGGAATGCGTTATGAATTCCTTGCACATTTTTTCATATTGACGTTGTTTCGTAAAATATAGGGGCGAAATGCTTGATGTACGACAAGATAAAATGTCGGTATTGAATCCCTTGCAACACACACAAGGCTTATTTACTGGAAGGACTGGATGGCATTATACCGCAGTCCTTACAAAACAAAATATGGGATATGATCTGGCAGAGGTGGGAATATTATGAAAATCTTTGCAGTCAGAGATGAGGACAATACAACTAATAAGGCGGTTGCATATCTGTTCTGTTATGAAAAAGAAAAACGTTTTTATATTGAATTGCCAGAGGAGGCCGATCCATGGGAAACGCCGCTGATCCTCTCGTCTTTTTTGAAAAAAGGGCAAAAAACAATTAACGCTTATTGGAGCAGAATCTGGGTGCAACAGAGAATTGTGCCGTCTGACCGACAGAATCTTGGCATGATCCTGAGAGATAACGGACTTGACTTTTATGATGAGTATAAGCTGCTGACGATGACAAACGGACGCTGCTCACAGGATAGCTATTATTTGGAGCCGATTTCGGAGAAGGATATTCCGAAGGAATTTGTGAAACGAAATCAGCAGAAAGTAGAAGACGTTATCCCGCTGCCAGAAAATCAGTTGCTGGTGTTTTTCCGAGATGGATGCGTGAAGAAGCATGATTTGGTGCAGCTGGCGAGTACAGACAAGCGGTTTGCTCCGGTGCTCCAGAACGAAAATACATTTCGCGCCGTTAATGTGGAAACGGATGGTTATGGTATTTGCTGGGGAGAAAACCTGTGTATTGAATGCGGAAAGCTCTATGCGGCAGGGAAAAAGGTTCCGTTAAGCATGGAAGAGTTCAAGTGCTTCGTAAGAGAACGTGTAGTTGACTCGGCTGAGGCTGCAGAGGAGCTGGCATGTTCTAAACAGAATGTAGATGATCTTGCGAAACGGGGCAAACTCCATCCAATTAAAGAAGGCGCAAAATATCGATTGTTTCTGAAAAGTGAAGTAATGCAGCGGAAATGGAAATAATGCGGGGTAAAAGCAGTATGACTTGGAGTAAGGGAGCTGTATCACAATGGAGTCACTCTGGCTGCAAATTTGCGACATTCAAGGTCGCCTCTTTAAGCTTGCATGGAAAGCAGGTTACGACAGTGAAGATTTTATGAAACAGTTCATGCGTTCCAGAGTTGCCCGTGATTTGGATTCGGAGTACAATCGGATGCAATGGGCGGGAGAAGAGTATCTTCTGGAAGAATTTGCGGACGAGTGTCCACAGACTATAAAGGGAAATGCTCAATATGATAAGGAAGTTATGTATTGGGCGGGCTATCTTTACCGATATTGGCACATTCTGACCAAGGAATCAAGCAAGGAAATTTATGCGCAGGCTCCGGCAAAGACCATGAACACCAATTATTTGATGTTCCACACCATGGCTCCAGAGCTGGCAATTGAAGATCTGAAAGAGCTGCACCAACAAAAGAAACATTCCAAAAACAAAAAAAGAGAAAACCAGAATAAAAAATAAACAGTGCGGGGTGACATGATGCCACTCTGCACTGTTTTGCTTAGGTAAAGGACTTGAGCACTTCTTTCAGTGCTTCACGCTGTTCAGGGGACAGACGGGCCAGAAGTTCTAAAAACTCCTGCTGTTCCTCCAAAGTAAGCCTGTTCTCCGGCTCAGAATGATTTTGGCGGTTCATAAAAGATACTTGCTCCTTTCGGCAAATCCTGTTCAGCTATCAGTTCGGCACGAATCTGACGCTTATATTTATAATAGGTATTCCGGGCAAGACCTGTGAGCTTCATGCACTCGGCATCGTCAAGTGTGCCGCCAAAGGTCTTGCAGTGGGTGCGGATGATCTGCTTGGCTTCTCTGGATTTTTTCGTTTCAAAGCCAACACCCTTTTTGCGGCCAACCTGCTTGCCGTTCAGCCGGGCGGTCAAAAGGCCCTCACGGGTGCGCTGGTGCAGATCGGCAACTTCTTTTTCGGACTGCTCAAAGGCCAGCTTGATCTGCTCCTTTGCCAAGGCCATCAGATACTCGTTGATGCCCTTCAAGATGAAGTCCACATTTGTCCCTGTCATGGCAATGCTGCCGGACAAAGCCTTTTTGTAGGTTTCGGTGTCGATGTGGTGCTCTTTCAAAAACACCAGCCGGATGCCCTTATGGTAGAGGTCTTCGTACAGAGCAAAACCTTCTTCTGCATTTCTGGACATCCGGGACACTGAATCGAACACCACCATATCCCCAGATTTTAGAATCCGATAGAGCTTCAGCCATTCCGGGCGAAAGATAGATGTACCGGTGTAGGCTTCCTGCACGATATGGGCAGTCGGGTACTCGGCCTTGATGTTGCGGATCTGACGGTCAATGCTCTGCTTTGCCGTAGAGATGCGGCAATAGCCATAGATGTTCATGCGTCTCCTTTCTGGCTCAAAGATAACGAGCGACATTTTTAAGACTGTGTTTTGCACCTTGAAATAGCCTGAAAATGGCTGGTTTTAATACAAAACAGAATATACGGTATTTTTAATACAGTTTTAGTGGGCATAGGCAGTCATAAAATCAGAAATGGTAGTGCACGGTTTGTGATTGGCGGTGTCCTCGCCATCCAAAGGAGCGTAGTTCCAGTCGGTGTCCTCGTCAATATATCGCCGCCCATCGTCCGGCAGTTCCAGCGGTTCCGCAAGGATAATGGTGCCCCAGTGGTTGACCATCACAAAGGGTGCGATCTCACAAGGGATGCCCTGGCACTCATCGTCGTGCCGGACATCGTAGACGTACATACCATCCGGAATGGTATCTCTTTTGATGCGGATGCTGGTGAACAGCGCAGGCTTTCCGCAAACCGTGATCTCTTCGTAGTGTTCGGTCATTGCATTAAAGGTCATAATCTGTCCTCCTTAGATTTCAATGATAAAAGCTCTGAATTTCTCTTTGTAGAAATCCATTGCACTCTGCGGCAGAGAAGTCAGATTTCCTTCGCTGTCGCATCCGGCCAGAAATCCCGGCCCGGCAAGAACATCGGCTCCATCCCACAGCGGACGATTGAGCGGCAGGCCAAGCAGCTTGCCTTCATCATTGCAGACCAGTGTGACCTCTGAACCGGTGTCACTCAATGTGATGCATTCGATCAGCCCGCCTACAAAGTTCTGCATGGCTTCAAGGGTGTTGTCCAGCTCAATCTCCTTTGGCAGCTCCATTGGCAGGAGCGCAAGGACTTTGATTTTTTCTTCTTTCATTGTGTACCTCCAAATAAAAACAGGACAATCCAAATGGATTGTCCTGTAAAAAGTGAAGGGGAGCATCCGAAGATACTCCCCTAAGTGAATAATTATTTCTTCCTTACCATGCAGCGCTTTTTGAAGAATGCGATGCCATAGCAGAGGATGTCATCATAGTCATCCCGGA
>OOIF01002593.1_pt1 | contig 12025 bp, 10 predicted proteins | sample 1691961 | NCBI WGS metagenome assembly OOIF01 (sample SAMN06348146, study PRJEB24527) | human gut metagenome | biome: human gut; feature: ankylosing spondylitis patient; material: feces | host: Homo sapiens | place: China | collected 2015-10 | reverse complement strand
AGAGAACAGAAAAGGATAGCATGTATGAACTGTCCGCAAAAAATGACCGACTGATGATGAATGCAGATACGCTATGAATTTTGCGACACATATTGATTTTCTGATTTTCGGCAGACTGGACAAAATGCCGGTTCTGGCTATTGAAGTAGACGGATATGCTTTTCATGGTAAAAATTCTGATCAGCACAAACGTGATATGATGAAGAACGCTATACTTCAAAAATACGCAATACCGATAATGAGATTCAGCACGACAGGCAGCGGTGAAAAAGAGCGACTTGAAACTAAACTGGATAGAATATTATTTGATGTAAAATCTTAAAATAACGAATATATGAGTTTTCACACGAAAATATCCGCCGCAGGACCCACAGGTCCCCTGCGGCGGTTTATCTTCATATACAAACCCAACCCCCGCACAAACTCTATCGCTCTCCCCTACTTCGATAACCTCCGAAACTCCGGCGAAGAAACACCATAATTGTCTGCCAAGACCTTTGCGAATTTTCCTTGATTTTCATACCCCACCGCACTTGCTATCTCGATGACCTTGAGATTGGTGGTCTCCAGCAGTTCAGCTGCTTTTTCCATTCTCTTCTTGCGGAAGCAATTCAGATAACTGTCGCCAAGGATACCTTTCACATAGAACTTGAAACTGCTCTCACTAACGCTGAATCTTTCCGCCAATTCTTTTGCCGTTATGCGAGTTTTCAAGTCGATGAGTATCAGCGTTTCAGCCTCCTTGGCCATAGCTATCTGTGAGCGTGTGAAATAGGTGTCCGTTTTCATCACGCAAAATATCAAGATCTAGATAAAGCTGTATCCCCTCGTACAAACTTCTGGGGTAGTAAAAATCCTTTGTGGGCATTACTGTACTTATGCAGACTTGATTTTCCTTAACAATGGCATACCGATTTTTGGCGAGAGAAACATCACATCGGCCGTGAATACAAAAATTGACTATCAGCATTCGTTCTTCAAAGATTGAGCTGTCTCCTTTTTCCCAGCTGCTTGTGTAAATCTCATTGAATGAAAGTCGAATACCAGGTGCCAATGTGTAAAGAGCCAACTGTCCCTCGGCTCCTTTATGAAATATTGGTTTTTGACTTAGAATTTCCATAATACTATTATAGCATCAACAAACTAGATTCGCTACTAAACGGGCTTAAATTCAGTAAATGGATTTTACAGTATTCTTTTTTTGTGGTACATTATTATGCAGTTATAGTTTACTAACTACATAATAATGAATCGGAGGAAGTAATATGAATGCGATAGCACTTTCCGATGCAACGGCTGGCATTCGGTATTGCATTTTGGAGATAAAAGAAGAAAACCGCTTAGTCAACCGACTGTCCTCAATGGGTCTGCTCTGCGGCAGTACCATTGAGGTGTGTCAGAATCATGAGAAACAGCCTGTTCTGATATTTGCAAGAGATACACTTGTTGCAATCGGTCGTGAAGAAAGTAAAAAAAGTATGGTGGGAGTTGCCGACAAATGAGTAACTGTGAAAGCGGTCCGTCAAACAAAAACTGCAAGTACCACGGCAGCAGTCAGCTTTATAAAAAGGACGGAAACACTCCCGTTATCGCCCTGCTTGGTCAGCCGAACTCAGGCAAATCCACTATTTTTAATATGACGACCGGCTCTCATCAACACGTCGGCAACTGGCCGGGCAAGACGGTAGACCAAAAAGAGGGCAAATGTAAATGGAACGGCAAGCGTTTGATAATCGCCAACCTTCCAGGCAGCTACTCTCTTTCCGCCGGCTCAGATGAGGAAGTCATCACACGGGACTATATCGCCGCAGGAAACGCTGACCTTGTGGTAGTTATGGCTGACGCCTCGCAGTTAAAACGCAGCCTGTATATGCTGGCGGATTTCGTTGGAATGAAAGTCCCTGCCATTCTTGTTCTCAATATGATAGATGTAGCCAAGGGTCAGGGCATTGTCATTGATACAGCCGCACTTTCTGAAAAGCTCGGCGTTCCTGTTGTTACAATGTCTGCCATACGGAAAAAGGATTATCGTGTACTTTACGAGAGCATTGAAACTTCCCTGACGCAAAAGCTGAAACAAGTCTTTTTTTCATTGTGAAATTATTCCAAGTTTTTATCCTATTATATTGAAAAAGAGTAGATTATGTGGTATAATGAATATTAAAGTTGTCTTTTTAAATATAGGGGAGAAAAATGCTATGAATATTATTAATAATATCACCAATACGCTTAAAGATGATTTATCTGTCGAGATCAAAAAAGGCAGTAAAATTTCCATTGCTGCCGCCTGCTTTTCAATCTATGCATTCCAGGAATTAAAGAAACAGCTGACATCTATTGATGAACTGCGTTTTATTTTTACTTCGCCGACTTTTACTAATGAAAAGGCTAAAAAAGAAAAGCGTGAGTTCTATATTCCTAGGCTAAATCGTGAACGCAGCCTGTATGGAACCGAGTTTGAAATAAAACTTAGGAATGAACTTACCCAAAGAGCTATCGCTAAAGAATGTGCAGATTGGATAAAGAAAAAGGTAACGTTTAAATCAAATATAACAAATGACAATATGGCAGGATTCATAAATGTTGACGATACAACATATATGCCTGTCAATGGATTTACAACAGTTGACCTTGGTTGTGAACGTGGAAACAATGCCTATTTGATGATAAATAAGTTTGAAACTCCATTCAGCTCATCGTATATCGACCTGTTTGACGAGCTATGGAATGATAAAACCCGTTTGCAAGATGTTACTGATGAGGTAATTGACAATATCACAACTGCCTACACCGAAAACTCCCCTGACTTCATTTATTTTGTTACACTCTACAACATCTTCAATGAATTTCTTGAAGATATCTCTGAAGATGTTCTGCCTAATGAAGCTACTGGTTTTAAAGAAAGCAAGATATGGGGTATGTTATATAACTTTCAGAAAGACGCCGTTCTTGCTATTATAAATAAGCTTGAAAAATATAATGGCTGTATCCTTGCTGACAGCGTAGGCCTCGGAAAAACTTTTACCGCATTAGCTGTGATAAAATACTATGAAAGCAGAAACAAAACCATTCTCGTTTTGTGTCCTAAAAAGCTCGCAAATAACTGGAACACCTATAAAGATAACTATGTCAATAATCCCATAGCGTCTGACCGCTTGAACTATGATGTTCTGTATCATACTGATCTGAGCCGAACATCAGGAGAATCTAATGGCATAGACTTAGGTCGCTTAAATTGGGGCAACTATGATCTTGTGGTCATTGATGAATCACATAATTTTAGAAATGGCGGAAAAATTGTTGATGACGATGACGGTAACAGCAAGCTTAATCGTTATGCGATCTTAATGAAAAAGGTCATTCAGTCTGGTGTCAGGACAAAAGTGCTTATGCTATCCGCAACGCCTGTTAATAACAAATTTCTTGATTTAAAAAATCAACTTGCCCTTGCTTATGAAGGCCATACCGATTACATTGACGAAAAACTAAACACCAAACGTTCTATTGACGACATATTCAAGAACGCCCAAAAAGCGTTCAACATATGGAGCAAGTGGGATCCGTCCGAAAGAACAACTGAAAGCCTGCTGAAAATGCTTGATTTTGATTTCTTTGAAGTTCTTGATAGCGTCACTATTGCAAGATCAAGAAAACACATTCAGAAGTTCTATGACACAAGTGCAATAGGTACATTTCCACAAAGGCTTAAACCTATTTCGCTGCAACCAAACCTTACTGATATAAAATCAGCGATAAATTATAATGAAATATTTGATCAGCTTATGCAGCTATCATTGACGATATACACACCGTCACATTATATTCAGCCTAGTAAAATGAGCAAATATTCTGAACTCTACGGAGACAACAAGGTAAACGTAGGGTTCACACAGGCTAATCGTGAACAAGGAATACGCAGACTTACCGCTATCAATCTTATGAAACGTATGGAGAGTTCTGTTTATTCATTCAATCTTACTCTAAAACGAATAAAAGAACTTATAACAAATACTATCAGCACCATTAACAAATTTAATAAACACACAAGTTCAGTACTAAATATGACAGATATCTCTTGTGTTGATGATTTTGACTTGGAAGATCAAAATAACGACGAGTTATTCTCCTTTGGTCGAAAAGTTAAAATTGATCTTGCCGATATGGAGTGGCTTGAATGGAAAGAAAGTCTTGAAAAAGACGCTGAAATCCTTGATCTGCTCACATATATGGTAGGTGATATAACAGCCGAGCACGATTCAAAACTGCAGGAACTTTACAAAGTTATAGATAAGAAAATAACAAACCCTATAAACGAGGGAAACAGAAAAATTATAATATTTACTGCCTTTGCAGATACAGCTGACTATCTCTATGAACACGTCAGCAATTATGTAAAAGAAAAATTTGGACTTAACACAGCAATAATCACAGGTACTGTTGACGGCCGCACCACAGCGGATCTCAAAAAGACTGATTTAAATACTGTACTCACCTGCTTTTCTCCTGTTTCAAAGGACAGAGATCTCTTTGAAAATATGCCGAAAACAGATATTGATATTCTCATAGCTACTGATTGTATTTCCGAGGGTCAGAATTTACAGGATTGCGATTACCTTGTCAATTATGATATACATTGGAATCCGGTGCGTATTATACAGCGTTTTGGACGTATAGACCGTATCGGCAGCAAAAACAAAGTTATCCAGCTCGTAAACTTCTGGCCTAACGTTACTCTTGATGAATACATCAACCTCAAATCCAAGGTAGAAACGAGAATGAAGATCGTTGACATGACCGCCACAGGTGATGATAATATACTCAGCGAGGAAGAAAAAACAGACCTTGAATATCGTAAAGCACAGCTTAAAAAGCTTCAGGAAGAAGTTGTTGATATCGAGGATATGTCAAGCGGAATTTCCATAATGGATCTTGGGCTTAATGAATTTAGGCTTGATCTTCTTGAATATGTTAAACGTCACCCTGAGATAGAAAAAGCTCCGTTCGGGCTTGACTCAGTTGTTCCTGCGTCAGAGGACGCACCTCCCGGGGTTATCTTCGTATTGAAAAATCGTTCTGACAGCGTAAATATTGATAATCAGAACAGACTTCACCCATTTTATATGGTTTATATAGCAGATGAAGGCAATGTTGTATGCGATCATCTTTCGCCAAAAGCAATGCTTGATAAAATGCGTTTCTTATGCAAGGGAAAGTCTGAACCTATACCACAAGTGTATAAAAAATTCAATAAAGAAACTAAAGACGGAAAAGATATGTCAAAATTCTCTGACCTGCTTGGCAAAGCAATAGCCTCTATTATCGAGGTCAAAGAAGAAAGCGATATCGACAGCTTTCTTGGTGGTGGACAAATAAGCTTTTTGTCCAACGATATAAAAGGTCTTGACGATTTTGAACTTATCTGTTTCCTTGTTATCAGATGAGGTGATTATATGCTGGGACTTCCTAAATCAACAGAAATGAGCAAGCAGTTGCCTAAAAAAGCTATTTACACTAAATTTCAAATGAACACCGCCGCAAAGGATAAAATAGACGCTGACATTTCGAGGATAACTATTGTCAATGAAATAACGGCTGATAAGGTAAATATCCCTGCGGGTGAAAACGTTCAGTGTTTCTTTGTGTTGCTTGTAACGCTAAAAAGAAGAAATTTTGATGAGAAGAATATAGCTATGCTGTCAAAACTTATACCGCAGAATATACTGTTTATCCTCGAATATGAGGACAGTTGCAAGCTTGCGATATATCACACCAAGCTTATGCAAACACAATGGCGGCCTGACGATCAATATAGTATTGAGCTCAAAGGCATCGACCTTGACAAGGTGTGGGAAAACATTGTCGCACAGATAGGCGGCATAACTATTGCGGACAACAACACTCTTGATGAGCAGATACAGCTTGATGAAAGCCGACAAAAGCTTGAAAAAGAAATAGCTAAACTTGAAAAGCTTGCGAGGTCTGAAAAGCAGCCCAGAAAGAAATTTGAGTTGGTACAAAGAATAAAGCAACTAAGGAGAGATAATGACAATGCCGAAATTAGATAATATTTTTATTAGCCATGCATGCGATATTCTAGCTGAAACTAATTCTGGTTTAAGTGGATCAAAAATTATTGAATACTGCAACTCCTATGCTATAGATTATGACAAAGTCATTCCACATAGCACCAATCCATTTAAAGCACCTAATAAAAGGACTGCATTAAGGGAAAATTTAATGGTATTTGAGGCTAAAGAACAATTTTGTATAATAAAAGAACTATGTGACCTTTCATGTTTCTCAAAAAATGAGGAAGTAAAAGAATTAAAAGAAAATTTATACAAACGATATGGCACATATTCTGATAATAAAATAAGTGAAACGCAACTTGTGCAGAAAACAAAGCATTGGCTCGACAATTATCCAGAATCTTTAATTCAATATGAAAATGCTCTCTCAAAGTATGAAAGTGGAATATTTCAAAGAAACACTCTTGATGACATGCGTTTGTCATTTGAATTACTTGTAAAATCACTACTTAATAATAATAAAAGTCTCGAAAATCAGATACGAGAAATAGGCAGCCGTTTAAATAATGCTAACGCATCACCAGAATTATGCAATATGATTGTTAAGATAATAACATACTATACCGATTTTCAAAACCATCACATAAAACATGACGACTCAGTTAATGAAGATGAGATTGAATATATAATTGAACTAACAAGCGTAGTAATGAAATACCTAATCAAGGTAATTGGAGGAACACTAAATGACAAAACTTAAAATGCGTACCCAAAACAAAGCTGACGAGAACTATAAAAAGCTTGCCGAGCTGTTTCCTAACGCAGTTACTGAAACAATAGATGAAACCACAGGCGAGGTCGTCCGTGCCATTGACAAGGACGTGCTTATGCAGGAAATAAACACCCACGTTGTTGACGGCAAAGAGGAACGTTATCAGTTCACTTGGCCTGACAAGAAAAAGTCTGTACTGCTCGCAAATTCCCCTATTGCTGAAACTCTCCGCCCCTGCCGTGAGGAAAGCGTTGACTTTGACAACACGGAAAATCTCTACATAGAGGGCGATAACCTTGATGTTCTCAAACTTTTGCAGGAAACTTATCTTGGCAAGGTCAAAATGATATACATTGATCCTCCTTACAACACAGGCAATGACTTTGTCTACAATGATGATTTTGCAGAAAATACTGACGATTATCTTGACCGCAGCGGACAGTTTGACGAAGACGGCAACCAACTTTTTCAGAACACCGAAAGCAACGGCAGATTTCATACCGATTGGCTCAATATGATATATCCAAGGCTTAAAATTGCAAGAAATTTGTTATCTGATGACGGCGTTATTTTTATTTCGATTGATGATAATGAAGTAGAGAATTTAATAAAAATCACAAATGAAATTTTTGGTGAAAATAATATTCTTGCAAATTTGGTTTGGGATTTGGGAACAGGTACAACCGCTGGACACTTTACACGAGGACACGAATATATATTATGTTACGCAAAAAACAAATCTATTTTACCTAATTTTAAGAATTTTAATAATAATGAAAGAATAAAGCACGGAGCCTTAAAAAAGATTTCCACTAAAAATCCAGCTGGAGAAATAGTATTTCCTGTTGGTTTCGAGTATGAAGGTACTGATGCAGTATTTACTGGAGAATTAGGAGAATCAGAAAAAGAGTATATTCTTTCTAAAGAAATGAAATTCGAAAACGGCAAACTTGTTTCTGATACACGTGTTAAGGCAGGTTTTGCAATGAAGAAACAGGTAGAAGACTATATTGCAGGCAAGGAAGTCTTTGATACTAAAGGTCAAAGGGTTTTAAAGTTTTATTTTAATAGTAGTGGAATTTTATTTTACGAAAAAGAAAAATCTGTAATTAATCCTAGAACAGTTATTAGTGGATTAGCAAATACAAAAAATGGTTCATCAGAATTAAAAGATCTTTTCGGTGAAAAATACTTTGAATTTCCAAAGCCTTCTGCGTTAATTGAGTTTTTGATTAGGTTAATTACTGAAAAGGATTCCATAATCCTCGACTTTTTCAGTGGCTCTGCCACAACCGCCCACGCAGTAATGCAGTTAAATGCCGAAGACGGCGGACACCGCAAGTTCATTATGGTGCAACTTCCTGAAAAGACAGACGAGAAAAGCGAGGCTTTCAAGGCAGGCTATAAAAACATCTGTGAAATAGGCAAAGAAAGAATAAGACGAGCAGGCAAGAAAATAAAAGAAGATTTAAAGAATAATGGCAAAGATATGCGTCATTTGGCAAAAGAAGTTCCTAAGGCAGAACAGCTGAAAATTGACGGCTTTAGCGAACCCATTATTCCTGCACGCTGGGGCAATGCCGATGAAACCGCCGAAAATGAGCAAATGGCTAGTGACCTTGACACAGGTTTCCGTGTTCTCAAACTCGACAGCACAAATATGAAAGATGTATACTATAATCCTGCCGAAATAACCATTGATACCATAATGGGAACTGTGGATAATATCAAAGAAGACCGAACTCCCGAAGACCTGCTTTTTCAGGTTATGCTTGATCTTGGCGTTCTGCTTTCAAGCAAAGTAGAGCAAAGCATTATCGGCGGCAAAACTGTTTTCAATGTCGAAGACAGCTATCTTATCGCCTGCTTTGATGATAATGTTACAGACGAAGTGATAACTGCGATAGCAAAGCAAAAGCCATATTATTTTGTTATGCGTGACAGCTCAATGGCAAATGACAGCGTTGCAACAAACTTTGAGCAGATATTTGCAGCTTATTCGCCTGATACAGTTAGGAAGGTGCTGTGATGAAATTCAACTTTAAAATACAACAGTATCAAACCGACGCTGTAAATGCTGTCGTAAACGTGTTCAGCGGACAGAGCTACCGAAAGACCTCTCATTATATCCGTGACCTCGGCACACTTGAAAAGCCCGCTGTGGCTCAGCTCTCTTTTGATTATGAAAATGACCCATATGATGATATAGGCTTTAAAAACAACGCCCTTGAACTTTCAAGCGAACAGCTTTTGGAAAATGTGCATAAAATACAGCGTGAAAACAATATAAAACTCTCCCCTGAGCTTATAAAAGACCTCGGCAGGTGCAGCCTTGATATCGAAATGGAAACAGGTACAGGCAAGACCTATGTGTATATCAAAACAATGTTTGAGCTGAATAAAAAATACGGCTGGAGCAAGTTTATTGTTGTAGTTCCAAGTATTGCGATCCGTGAGGGCGTGTATAAGACCTTTGAGATAACCGAAGACCACTTTATGGAACATTACGGCAAGAAAGCACGCTTTTTCATATATAACAGCTCTAATCTTAACCAGCTTGATAACTTCTCCTCTGACGGCGGAATAAACGTTATGATAATAAACACACAGGCTTTTGCATCTTCCCTTAAAGAGGACGGCAAAAGTAAAGAGGCTCGTATAATCTATTCCAAGCGTGATGAATTTGGCTCACGACGCCCTATCGACGTTATCAAAGCTAACCGCCCTATCATAATCCTCGACGAGCCGCAGAAAATGGGCGGAGCTGTCACACAGAAAGCCTTGAAAAACTTTGACCCTCTCTTCACCCTGAATTATTCTGCAACTCACGCCAAGCATCACAACCTTGTTTATGTGCTTGACGCTCTTGACGCATTCAACAAAAAACTTGTAAAGAAAATAGAGGTCAAAGGCTTTGACATAAAAAATCTCAAAGGAACAAATAGTTACCTTTACCTTGAACAGATAGTCCTCTCATCAAAGAAACCGCCTATGGCAAAAATGGAAATCGAAATAAAGCGTAAAAATAACGTCAAACGTGAATTGCGTATATTGTCAGTAGGCGACGATCTTTTCTACATATCGCAAGAAATGGAGCAGTATAAGAGCTATACCATTTCTGAAATAGACCCATTAAGCGGCACCGTAACTTTCTTAAACGGAGTTACCATAAAAACAGGCGACGTAACAGGTGATGTTTCCGAAAAAGATATGCGGCGTATCCAGATCAGAGAAACCATTCTTTCACACTTTGAAAAAGAAGAGAAGTTATTTAATATGGGCATAAAGTGTCTGTCACTGTTTTTCATTGATGAAGTTTCAAAGTATCGTCAGTATGATGAGGACGGAAATGAAAGGCTTGGCGAATACGGAGAAATGTTTGAGCAGGAATATCTGAAAATCCTCAATGATAATACCCAGCTCATAGATACACCATATCAGAAGTATCTCAAATCAACTTGCAGCGACGTCAATGCTGTCCATAAAGGCTATTTCAGCATTGACAAAAAGACAGGCAGAAGTGTTGACAGCAAGCTTAAAAGAGGCAGTGAATTTTCTGATGACATTTCAGCTTACGATCTTATCCTGAAAAATAAAGAAAGACTGCTTTCATTTGAAGAGCCAACACGTTTTATCTTTTCACATTCTGCCCTCCGTGAGGGTTGGGACAATCCTAACGTCTTTCAGATATGCACCCTGAAACATTCCGACAGCAACACCGCCAAACGGCAGGAAGTGGGCAGAGGTCTGCGTCTTTGCGTTAACCAAAATGGCACTCGCATGGACGTGCAAAGCTGCGGCGAATCTGTCCACGATATAAACATTCTGACAGTAATCGCAAGTGAAAGCTATAAAACTTTTGTAACAGACTTGCAGTCAGATATCAAAACCGTCCTTTATGACAGACCTACTGTCGCAACAAGCGATTATTTCAAGGGCAAATATGTTAAAGTTGACGGTGAAACAAAAATCATTGATGAGGAAACAGCAAACAGTATCGAATTTTACCTTATCCAGAACGGCTATGTGGATATGAAACGTAAAGTTACAGACAAATATCGTCAGGATATCAAAAATGATATGGTTGCAGAATTACCAGACGAACTCAAACCTATGGCTGACGGAATACATAGTCTTATACAAGCTGTATATGATGATAATGTGCTTACTGATATGTTTACAGACGGCCACGAAACAAAAGTCAAAGACAATCCGTTGAACGATAATTTTGCGAAGAAAGAATTTCAGGCACTATGGAAAGAAATAAACCACAAGTATGCTTACACAGTAGATTTTGACAGCAATGAACTCATAAGAAACTCAATATATCACATAAATAAAGATCTTATGGTATCAGAATTAAGATATACCACAACTGTCGGAAGTCAGAAAGCAGAGATAAGCTCTTACGACCTAGATAATGGCGACTCATTTGCAAATGTCATAACAAGAACTCACACTTTAAAGCACACAGAAATCAGTGACATTAGATATGACCTTATCGGAAAGATCGCTGAGGGAACAACTCTCACACGAAAAACTGTTTCCAAGATCCTGCAAGGCATAAGAATAGATAAACTCTATATGTTCAGAAATAACCCAGAAGAATTTCTTATAACGATCACAGAATTGATAAACGAGCAAAAAGCTACTGCCATAGTTGACCACATAAGCTATGATACCATTGCGGGTGAATATGATAATAATATCTTTACAGCGGAAAAATCATCTCAAAGCTTTGAAAAAGCATTCCTTGCAAAAAAGGCTATCCAGGACTATGTCTTCACAGACGGAACGGCAACAGAAAGCGTAGAAAAAAAATTTGTCAAAGAACTTGACGCTGCTGAAGAAGTTTGCGTTTATGCAAAGCTGCCAAGAACATTTCATATCCCAACTCCACTTGGCAATTACTCACCAGACTGGGCTATCGCTTTCTACGAAGGAACTGTTAAACACATATTTTTTATTGCAGAAACAAAAGGCTCGATGAAAAATATAGAACTTAAACCAATAGAAAAAGCCAAGATAGATTGTGCGGAAGTACTATTCAACAAAATGTCATCAAGTCAAGTTAGATATCACAAAGTTAAAAGTTATCAAGATTTATTAAATATTATGAACAAAGTATAATGTACTCACGAGACATTCTTACATTTTTAGATAAACAAATGTTATGTTACAATAGATAGTTGACAAAACAAATTGAAAAACAACTTCCAAAATG
>OOIF01002588.1_pt1 | contig 12051 bp, 9 predicted proteins | sample 1691961 | NCBI WGS metagenome assembly OOIF01 (sample SAMN06348146, study PRJEB24527) | human gut metagenome | biome: human gut; feature: ankylosing spondylitis patient; material: feces | host: Homo sapiens | place: China | collected 2015-10 | reverse complement strand
GCTGGCGGCTCAAATTGCCCGCCAGGCTAAGGTGCTGGACGGCGACTCCAACTTCGCTGTGGTCTTTGCGGCCATTGGCATCACCTTTGAGGAGTCGGAGTTTTTTGTCAGCGAGTTCAAGCGCACCGGCGCCATTGACCGCACGGTCCTGTTCACCAACCTGGCCAACGACCCCGCCGTGGAGCGCATCGCCACCCCCCGGATGGCCCTCACCGCCGCGGAGTACCTGGCCTTTGAGAAGGGGATGCACGTGCTGGTCATTATGACCGACATCACCAACTATGCCGAGGCCCTCCGGGAGATCTCCGCCGCCAAGAAGGAGGTCCCGGGCCGCCGTGGCTATCCTGGCTATCTGTATACCAACTTGGCGACCCTGTATGAGCGGGCGGGCCGTCAAATGGGCCGGGAGGGCTCCATCACCCTCATCCCCATCCTGACCATGCCCGAGGATGACAAGACCCACCCCATCCCCGACCTGACCGGCTACATCACCGAGGGGCAGATCATCCTCTCCCGTGAGCTCTATCGCCGGGGCGTGAATCCCCCGGTGGACGTGCTGCCCTCCCTGTCCCGTCTGAAGGACAAGGGCACTGGCGCAGGCAAGACCCGGGAGGACCACTCCGGGACCATGAACCAGCTCTTCGCCGCCTATGCCACCGGCAAGGAGAACAAGGAACTCATGTCCATTCTGGGTGAGGCCGCCCTCAGCCCCACCGACCTGCTGTACGCCAAGTTTGCCGATGAGTTTGAAAAGCGCTATGTCTCCCAGGGGACGGATGAGAACCGCTCCATCGAGGAGACCCTCGACCTGGGTTGGCAGCTGCTCTCCATCCTGCCGGTAACCGAGCTCAAACGTATCAAGACTGAGATGATTGATAAATACCTCCCGAAAAAAGACAGCTGAGGAGGGGTTAGATTATGGCATTGATTAACGTCAACCCGACCCGTATGGAGATGACCCGACTGAAAAAACGTCTTGCCACCTCCATCCGCGGGCACAAGCTGCTCAAAGACAAGCGCGATGACCTGATGAAAAAATTTCTGGACCTGATTCGCAAGAACAAAGAGCTGCGCGAACAGGTCGAGCAGGAAATCAGCGACATCTATGGCGGATTTGTGGTTGCCAGCGCTGTGATGAGCCCACAGATGCTGGAGGAAGCGCTGATGCTGCCCAAGCAGAGCATCGACCTGGAGGTCGGCGAACGCAACGTAATGAGCGTCACCGTCCCTTCCTTTGAGTTCAACGCCTCTGAAAACTCGGACAGCGACATCTACTCCTACGGCTTTGTGGCAACCTCCGGCGAGCTGGATGACTCGGTAGCTGCTGTCAAAAATGTGCTGCCGCACCTGCTGGAGCTGGCACAGATTGAAAAAAGCGCACAGATGATTGCAGAGGAGATCGAACGTACCCGCCGCCGCGTCAACGCGCTCGAATACGTTATGATCCCCGAGCTGGAGCAGAACATTCGTTACATCTCCATGAAGCTGGACGAGAACGACCGTTCCATGGCCTACTATCATTGGTGGCCGAAAAAGAACTCGACGGAGTGGATTACTTACGAATTCCCGAAACCATCCAAAGTGTCTTCCTCCACCGTGTATTGGTTCGACGACGAGCCGTGGGGAGGTTGCCGCGTGCCTCAAAGTTGGAAGCTCTACTACAAGAATGAGCAGGGCGGATGGACACCGGTGTCGGCTTCGGGTGAATACGGGACGAAAAAAGGTGTGCCCAACACGGTGGAATTCACGCCGGTGCAGACTACGGCCATGAAGCTAGAAGTCGTGTTGCCGAAAGACAATTCGGCCGGTGTTTTCGAGTGGGAAGTCGAGTGAGAAAATAACCCAATGAAGAAGACTGCTTGTCACGAAGCAGTCTTCTTCATCGGGCTTGTGTCGGTATTTATGGATTTTTGTGGATGTCTTTTCTGGGATACGTGCTGATTTTTGACTTTTTCTATTGTGTTTGTTCCTTGTCTTTTAGTCTTTTCACCTCTTTGTCAAAGTCGCTCTCCAACATGTCCATTTCTCGTTTGCGGTAAATTTCAAATTCTTTTTCAGCTTTTTCTATGGCTTGTTTATGTGAGACATTGCCTTTGCCTATCAGAACTTTACGTTTATGGGCGATAATCTGATTGTCGAGTGCCTCTATCCAATCTTTCATTGTCATAGGATTCATTTCTAATGCTTGAAATTCAGCGAAGTCCAAGAAGCCGGAAACAAGCAGGTTCAAGCGTTGCAGTTCTATTTCCGACAAGTAATTTTTGGCAATCTTTACATCATCCCGGGTTACATAGTTCCCTTTGAAGTTGGTCATTCCTACAAAAGGTTTTTTATTGTCCACACGGTTGTAGATAACTTCGGCTGCCGTGTATTCGTGAACGGCATGATGCAATTTGTTCTGCACGGTGGCGAAGAAAGTTTTGGTCATTTCGCAACGGGGATCATAATCCGTAGCAGTGGCGTAAATATCCGTAACCTGCTGTTAAAAGTTGCGTTCGCTGCTACGGATGTCTCTGATGCGTTGCAACAATTCGCGGAAATAACGGTTTCCGCCTTGTTTCAATCTTTCGTCATCCATGGCAAATCCTTTTTGAATGTATTCATGCAAACGTAAGGTTGCCCAACGGCGGAAGCGTGTGGCTATTTGGGATTGTACGCGATAACCTAAAGCGATTACCATGTCAAGGTTATAGTGGTCTATATTGCGTTTTACCTGACGGTTACCCTCTTGGCGAACTAATAAGAATTTCTTATAAGTTCGATTTTCATCAAGCTCTCGGTCAGCATATATATTTCTTATATGCATGGAAATATTCTCCTGTGTGGTGCAATATATGTCTGCCAACTGATTTTGTGTCAGCCACAAATCCTCATCGGCAAAACGAACCGACACACGGGTTATTTCGTCATCGTCTTGGTAAAGTATTATTTTGTTTGCTTCTTTCATAGAATGTCCTTTTGTTGGCATACATGGCAATGTATGTGTAATGCGTGAAGATGATATTTTTATATCCGTTTCGTGAATGTCCCGGGGAGCAGGGGCATGGCTCCTTTTTGCGTACATACGTAAGCCGAAATGTCCACTGCGAGGTGGTGTGCTTCGCGGACGGTTCCGCCGGAAAGGATGGCGGCCGTGAAGGCGGCTGTGAAGGAGTCGCCTGCGCCTACGGTGTCGGCTACTTCCACTTTCGGGGTGTCTTGATAGGATGTTTCTTCCGGGGTGAATACGAAACTGCCTCGTGCGCCGCAGGTGAGAATCAAAGCCTTCAGCGCGTATCGCTTCAGCAGCGTCCTGCATCTTTCTTCCTGGCCCGTGCCGGGCAAGGCGAACAGCCGTGTCACGATGTCGAGTTCTTCGTCGTTGATTTTAAGGATGTTGCACTTTTGCAGACTGGTGGAGATAATCTCCTGTGTGTAGAAACCTTGCCGGAGGTTGATGTCGAATATCTTGTATTGTCCGTCCCCGTCCGGCATGGTGTCAAGAAACCGGTGGATGGTGGAGCGTGAGGCGGGATGCCGTTGGGCCAGCGAACCGAAACATATGGCTTGCGTCTGGCGGGCCAGTTCTGCCGTTTGCGGCGTGAAGGGAATATGGTCCCAAGCCACGTCTTCCCGGATGTTGTAGCAGGGGATGCCCTTTTCGTCCACTTCCACCTCTACGCTTCCTGTGGGGAAGTCCGTTTTCTCGATAAGTCCTTTCAGCGATTTGTCCCGTAAGTTCTCCAATAGCTCGCTCCCCGCCGTGTCCTTTCCCACGGCACTCACGACCCGGCTGTCTATTCCGAATTGCGAGATGTGGTAGGCGAAATTGGCCGGTGCGCCTCCTATCTTCTTGCCTTCGGGCAGCATGTCCCACAAGGCTTCTCCCATGCCTGTTACGATGGATTGTTTCATGATGATGCGGTTTGATGGTTTGTTTCTTGTGTATGCCGACGGCGGCCTCAGTACAGTCCGGTGGCATGACGGTACAAATATACCACTTTTTATGCAGTGGCACGGCATGGGCAAAGTGTCAAAATGTTAAATCCGGTTGTCCGAGAATCCGTTATTTCCGTCCGGGAGAGGGAGGGGGTGAAAATAACGGCTTCTCGTGCGGCGGTTTTTTGTCGTTTTGTAACGAAAGAAGGTCTTGTACCGTTCTTTTGTCGGCCGTGCCGGAGGTTTGTGCGTACGGTTTTACGGTCGGGAAAGCGGCAAGCCTGTTTCGTTGTCATTTTGTTTTATGTTTTTGGAAATGTTTCCGTTTCAATTAGAGGTAAAAAGACGGTTTACGGCTTATTTTTATTTCCTTTTCCAACGACTTATGAGGTGGTTGGCTTAGGACTTGCTTTCATTGTGCGCACAACGGAAAATCGCTTTCAGTCGAATGAATTTCCGTTCGGCTGAGATTGATTTGCATATATGCAAGTTTTATACAGAGATAAGAGGTACTCTTTGCATGTTTATGCAAAATTTTACTCTAAATTACGGGCTTTGAATCCCAATGAATGGTTGGAATCCGTATGGTTTACTTCCTTTTTGAAGGTTAACCGGAAAGGTGCGCTTTCAAAGTGTCATTTGTATAAGTTTTACGGCCACCGTTTTGCATACGCAAAGGGTGGCCGCATGGGGATGAGAGGGACGGGAAACGTCAGTCCACGATCCGTTTTTGTGTCGTCCCGTCGGAATAGCGGATGATGTGAATGCTTTTTTTGGGAGCTGCCAGTTTCCGTCCATTGAGGTCGTAATAACCGGTAATCTCCAGATTATGTTCGTTTGTTTCCATCTTTTTGATGCTTGTTTCAGATGACGTGGAAAACAATCCTATATAATGGGATAGTACTTCTCCGTTTTTCGAGTAAGTTTTGAGACTGTAGTAATAATCATGTTGTTCTGTCAAATTTGTAAATACGGTAGAGATTGAATCGGAGGTACTTCGTGATAAGATATTTCCATTGGTGTCAAAACTTTGGCTTCCGACTACGATTGTCATTGCTGCGTCCTCGTATACGGTAAGTTTATACGACGCTGCGTCCGCTTCTTTTTCCCACGTAAAGCTGACTTTTGTGCTTTCCGGGGAAGCTTGTATCAGGTTGGAGTCAAGAGTAGGGACAAATACGGCTATCAGCTTTCGGTTGCTTTCTGCAACAAATGAACATAGCCTGTCGGTAGTCAGTATGTTTCCGTTTTCAGTCCAGGCGGAAAACGTATATCCGCTATGGGCTATGGCTTCAAGTTCTACATTGTCGCCATATTGGCATTCCGTGAGCCCGAGTATTTCTCCAGCGTTCATTATGTTTTTCGTCACGTCTATCTTTATTGGAGCCTCTTCTTCTATGAAGTAAAAGTCTTTCCATCCAGTGGCTTTCTCGTAGTATTGTTTGCTTCCGTATGGTACGTGCAGGGTGCAGGCGAACAAATTTACCCCTTCGAATGTCCCGGAGTAGGCAACGGGAGGCAGGGCGCGTTTTACGTATATGTCCGTCAGCCCCTCGCAGCCGTAGAATGCTTTTTCTTTAATGCCGTTCAGGGTGCTTGGTAATGTAACTTTTCTAAGCATGGAGCAATTATAGAATGCTCCGTATGCCAATGTCTCGCTTCCGTCTGCTATCACGATTTCTTCCAATGCCTTAGGGATATAGTAGGTGTGGCTCTTTCCGTTTTCGGAGTATTGGGTGATGGGGAGGTATTCACCTTTTGTGTTGTCGCATGAACTGCCAAAGAACATGCCCAGGTTGTTTTGAGTAAATGGTATTTCCAAGTATTTGAGGGCAGGTAGGTTTGAGAATAGGCCGTTAGGTATTGTTTTTGCACTTCTGATATTGATACTGTCTAAACTTGTACATCCTGCAAGTCCGAAGTCGGCATTTCTCACGTTGGGTATCCACAGTTTGGTTAGTGAAGAGCAATTATTCAGTGCCCCCGGCCCTATACTGTCCATTCCGACAGGGATTTCCGTATTCAACCGTTTGCAACCCGAAAAAGCAGAAGGAGCAAGCGTCTTTAAGCAGGGCGGCAGATTGATGGTAATCAACTGTTCGCAGTTATAAAAAGTACCTTCTTCTATCGAAAAAACAGAGTCCGGCAATACGACGGTGCATAACTTCTTGCAGCCGCTGAAAGCGTAGGAGCCTATATTCTTGACGGCTTGTGGGATTTCAATGTTCGAGATGCCTGTGTTTCCAAAAGCGGTGCGTCCTATCGTTTGAAGGGAATCTGGCAGGGTGATGGAAGATAGTCTCTCAAAAGAGTAGAACAGTTAGGACGGGATTGTCGTGACATCCTTTCCTATGGTGACGTCGTATAGTGTGTTTTTGTTGTCTTTGGGGACATTATTGTAAAACGGAGGGTAGTATTGTGTCGAAGGCCATTCTTCGCTTTCGTTGTACCGCAAGTCTCTGCCGAGGTACAATTTATTTATTCTGCAATCGGCAAACACCCCCTCTCTGTAATATTTAAATCCGGTGGTTTTGGCATCCAGGAATAATGGTTGTTTACCGTCTTCGATGGTCAGTACGGATAGTGAACTGCAACCGGCGAATGCTTCGCCATGGATATAAGTGACGGTACTCGGGATTGTGATGGATGTCAATTTGGTACAGTTGATGAACGCATTTTCTGCAATCGTGTTAACGGTGTAGGTCGTTCCGTCGTATGTTATGTGGCTTGGGATTTTGACTTCTCGGAAATAGTAACCGTGATTGTACTCCATACTAAAATAAGTTACGGAGGCTGTATTGTAATTTAGGTTATAGGCAATTCCGCCAACGGCACAGTCATAAGCAAAAGTCTTCTGTCCTATACAGAAGATGGTTAATAATATAAGTAATATATTTTTCATATTGATGTTTGGGTTATGAAAAAGGCGTGCAACCATTCTTTAGCTTGCCTTTTGTTGGGTTACCGCCAAGTGACCTTCTGCATACAAGCAACAGAATAGCTCACGCCTTATTGGCGTGAACTCCCAGTCTGCTTGTTCTTATGCAGTGAATGTTTGGCGGTATTCAACAAAAGAAGAACAAGAGCTAAAAGCTCAATATTTTATATGTTCATGTCAAGTTATGGAATGGAACGCTTTCTCGGTTTGTTAATATGCCGCGTATTTCAGCGCGGTAGATTCTTACTCGGATTAATGAAATGCAGCCTTGTCGAGCATGCTGTCCTTTTTTTGCGTCTCATTCATTTTACTGTCTGTTTCTTCACCTCCTTTTTTGAACATTGTATTCCTATAATATGCAAAGTTAATTTTTTGCAAGAGAATAAAGTAGTAAAATCCCTAAATTTTCATTGTATCATTATTTTATTCTTGTTTTTTAAGAATGTCCGGTAGATAAAATCAATGACGTCCTGAAGAGATTTTCTTCTGGACGTCATTTTTTTTGAATGTGAATTCTTCTGTCTGTCTCCATCGTTCCCGTTTATTTCTGCGTCTGGTAAAATTGATTGATAGCAGATAGCATGACAGACGCAAGGGCGAATCGCTTCGGCCTTTGGAGGGGGTTAAATAAGCGTTGTCGTGTGACAGACATCTTCCAAGCGTCATGTTCTGAAAGGTGCCGCATTCGTCCGTTATGTTGTGGACGAAATAAGCCGACCTTTGTGATAGAAAAGACGGTTCTTAGAATCTGAGTGGAATCATCGCCTAACCCTCGAAGCGAGATGCCGCAGTTTGAACAGGCAGGTTTTCTGACTTATTCCCGTATCAAAAACCTTCCCGACCTCGTGATGGATTTGAGGCAGTGGTATGAGTCTTTCTTTTGATACGCTTTCTGGAAATTACAGCAGCGGGACTGTCCGGGATTTCCACCCGATTCCCTTTTCATCCGGAATGCCGGTCGGCAGACAGGACACCTGTTACGGGACAAAGATAGTGTTTTTGTATGGGCTGGCCAAAGTTTTTCCTTTTTATTTGCTGAGTTTCAATATGCGTGTTTCGGATGTAATAATGTTCACCCGGTGGGTGACAAAAATCAGGGTCTTATTGCCATAATGGTTACAGATATTTTGCCATAGCCGTTTTTCGGTTGCGGTGTCGAGCGAGGAAGTGGCCTCGTCGAATAGTAAAATACCGCTCGGACGCAGTAAAGCGCGGGCGATGGCGATACGTTGTGACTGTCCTTCGCTTAATCCCGTGCCTTGTTCGCCGCAACGGCTGTCCAGACCTTCGGGTAGTTGGAATACGAAATCGGCACAGGCGTGGATGAGTGCGGTCTGCATTTCTTCATCTGTGGCGTACGGATTGCCGAGCAACAGGTTTTCCCGTATGGTACCGCTAAAGAGGGTATTTCCTTGGGGGACGTAGGTGAAGTTGGAGCGGGTACCTGCATGGCATTCGGATTGCCCGCCATGATTGTCGTATAATATGATTTTTCCCGCTGTGGGATGGATTAAGGAAAGCATCAGGCGTATTAAAGTCGTTTTCCCTGCACCGGTTTCCCCTATCACGGCCGTATGGCTGCCCGGCGGGAAATCGTAGGTGAAATCTTGCAGTATGTGGCGGCCTCCCTTGTCGTATGCGTATGAGACTTGATGGAAACGTATGCCGGAGGGCGAGCCTATCCGGATTTCTTCGGGATGTTTTTCCAAAGGAATCTCTTCTAATTGCATGAGACGTTCGCCGGCTGTAAAAGCGTTGACGAAAATAGGAATGAAACGGCTCATGTCTCGGAACGGGCCTTGTATTTGTCCTACGAGTTGGATAAAGGCTATCATCATGCCGTAGGTGATCGTCCCCTCGTGCAGTCGGGCGGCTCCCCACAGAAAGGCCACAAGGTAGCACCCCATGAATCCGGCGCTGAGGAAAGACGAGGAGATGGACGAAAAGCGGGTGCGCGTCTTGATTTGGTTGCGTAAATCCTGTTGTATGTTATCTAACCGTTGTACCATAACGGACTGTTGTTCTAATGTCTGTACAACCATCTGGTGTTGTATCGTTTCTTGCAGTATGCTTTGGATACGGCTGTCCGTATTCCTGATTTCGCGGGTCAGTTTGCGCATACGTTTCATATAGACCTTGCTCAATATCATGAAGAGCGGAATGATGGCCATGGTGAGACAAGCCAATGAAGCATCCATGGAATACAGGAATAAGAACGCACCTACCAACCGTATGCACACGGCGATAATGGAAGGAGCCGTTTCGGTGACGGCGTTCACCACGTCGGTGACATCTCGCTCCAGCCTGTTCAGGAGGTCTCCGCTGTGTTGTCGGTTCCGGTCTTTCCACTCGCTGTGCAGCAAACGGTCGAAATAGAACCGTTGCATGTGGTTTTGTGCCTTGACTCCCAAAATAGCCTTGACCCAGCGTGAAGCGAAATGGATGCAGAGCTGTGACAACAGGATACCGATGAGTAGTGCGGCGGCTATGGATAAACTTCCGGGGGCTTTATAGGTCGCTATGTCGATGGTCCATTTGGTGGCAGCGATGAACATGAAATCCAACAATACGGTGGAGCAGCCGAGCAGGGTGTTCAGTCCCGTTTGCAACCGGTGGTGGCGCAAGATATTCCACAGCCATTGGAGCAAACGTAGGGTGGAATAGGTTGACGTAGAAGATCGAAAGGCGTTCAACATGATTCTTCCCTTGGGTCGGTGCCCCACATGAGCTTTTCACGCAAGGTGGAATAAAACGAATGGTTCTTGCGTTGCAATACCTTTATATTATAAGGAGCTCGGCGAAGGATGAGGCGCGTGGCTTCGGTGCAGGCTTCGCTGCGTCCGTCTATAGCCACGAGGAAATTATGGTTGCGGGATTCTACCGATAGCGTAAGTTCCACTTGGTCGCGGAGCGTGATGGGACGTGCGTTCAGGCTGTGGGAGGCTACGGGCGTAATGCAGAATGTACCGGATTGGGGCACGATGATGGGGCCTCCTACGCTCAAGGCATAACCGGTGGAACCCGTGGGCGTGTTGATGATGAGGCCGTCAGCCTGATAAGTGGCCAGAAATTCGCCATTCACTTCCACCCGGATGGAAATCATGGAGGAGTTGTCCCGTTTCAGGACAGCCACTTCGTTCAGGGCGTATGGGTATCCGGAAAGTTCCGGACCTTCGTATTTCACTTCGATGACGCTACGCTCATCAATTTTGTATGTGTGGTTGTAGATGTCGTCGATACATTCTTTGATTTCTTCCGGAGACACATCGGCTAAGAAGCCGAGCCGCCCCATGTTGATTCCCAATATAGGTATGTCTTTATTTCCCACCCGACTGGCTGCGGCCAGAAAAGTTCCGTCACCTCCCATGCTGACTGCGATGTCAGCCTGAAAATCGCTGTCTGATATCAGTCCGGTAGGACAGACGTCGAAATGAAGTTCCTGACTGAGGTAGGTATAGAAATCGGTGTCGATATAGAGTTCGGCATCGCGTGCGGCCAACAAGGAAATGAGTTGTTTGACCGAAGCCGACTTTTTAGCTTGATAGATGTTGCCGAACAGGGCGAATTTGAGTCTTTCTGCCATTCTCCTAATATTAATTAAGACTTTTACTGCGGTTATAGAGCCGCAAATATAGTATTTTTTTCTAACTTTGCCCTATTGGTGACAAATTATAATTGAAAGAGAAATGACGAAATTAAGTGTGAACATTAATAAAGTGGCTACTCTGCGTAATGCGCGGGGAGGCAATAATCCGGATGTCGTGCAGGTGGCATTGGATTGTGAAAAGTTCGGGGCACAGGGCATCACGGTGCATCCCCGTCCCGACGAGCGCCACATCCGTTACCAGGACGTGTATGACCTAAAAGCTGTTTTGCGTACGGAGTTCAACATCGAAGGCAATCCGGTGGACAAGTTCAATGATTTGGTGTTGAAAGTACGACCCACACAGGTAACATTGGTGCCGGATGCTCCCGACCAGATTACGTCGAATGCGGGTTGGGATACGAAAAAGAATCTTTCGTTTCTGACGGAAATCATAGGGGATTTTAAGGAAAAAGGGATTCGTACTTCCGTTTTTGTCAATGCCGAAGCGGAGATGGTGGAATATGCGGCAAAAGCGGGGGCAGACCGGGTGGAACTTTATACGGAGCCGTACGCTTCGGCTTATGCAGGAAGTCCGGAGGCGGCTGTCCGGCCTTTTGTGGAAGCGGCCCGAACGGCTCGCAGTTTGGGGTTGGGGTTGAACGCCGGCCATGACTTGAGCTTGGAGAACTTGAAATATATGCATGAACAGATAGGATGGATTGATGAAGTAAGCATCGGTCACGCACTGATTTGTGACGCTTTGTACCTCGGGCTGGAATGTTTGAAATAGAAAGGCCGGACGCGACGGGATGATGGAAATAGACTTGCAAGGATGGTTGACAAGCGTGCTGGCTTCGTGGGGATTGGTGTCGGTAGCCGATGCCTTGGCGCACGGTGTCATGTTGGCCTTATTGGTCGCTGCGGCTTTTTTGGCAGATGCGGTTTGCCGCTGTTTTTTGTTGAAAGCTGTAGCACATTTGGTGAAACGCACGAAAGCTACGTGGGATGATGTGGTATTCGACCATAAGGTAATGGTACGTTTAAGTCGTATGGTGGTGCCGGTGGTGATATATTGCTTTGTACCCGTAGTTTTTGCCGATACGAATGGAAGTACGGTCGATTTTGTCCGACGAATCAGTTTTGTATTTATCGTTCTTGCTTTTCTGGCTTTTGTTCATGCTTTTTTAAGGGCTGTTTATAGTGTCTATAGTGACAAAGAAGCCTTCCGAGACCGTCCTTTGAAGAGTTTGTTGCAGACGCTTCAAGTGGTGGCTTGGTTCGTGGGCGGTATCATCATACTTAGCGAACTGATAGACAAGGACCCCGTTTCGCTGTTGGCTGGATTAGGTGCTTCGGCCGCTGTTTTGATGTTGATTTTTAAAGACACCATTATGGGATTCGTTAGCGGAGTACAGTTGTCGGCCAACGATATGCTGAAAGTGGGAGATTGGATAAAAGTGCCCAAATATGATGCCGACGGGGTCGTGACGGAAGTGACGCTGAACACCGTGAAAGTCCGTAATTGGGACAATACAGTGACCACGGTGCCGCCATACGTTTTAGTCAGTGATTCGTTTCAGAATTGGAATGCGATGCGCGAAAGCGGCGG
>OOIF01002578.1_pt1 | contig 12107 bp, 9 predicted proteins | sample 1691961 | NCBI WGS metagenome assembly OOIF01 (sample SAMN06348146, study PRJEB24527) | human gut metagenome | biome: human gut; feature: ankylosing spondylitis patient; material: feces | host: Homo sapiens | place: China | collected 2015-10 | reverse complement strand
ACGCGTCTGCCAATTCCGCCATATCCGCATATTCTGTTTTGTTCGTGAGCTGTGTCGCTCGGAACGATAGTTATTATACCAGATATACCGAAATTGTCAAGCGTTTTCTGCAAAAAAGTTTTCTCTTTTTATAAAACGTCATACTTCCGTAAAAAAGCCCGTCGCAGGCCGGTTTTCCGGCACAGGACGGGCGGTTTATTTGGTCGTTTGAGCGTGGCCGCCGGGCGCTGGCGGCAGACATTTTCTGTTGCTTACAACGCGCGGCCCCACACCAGCCACAGGTACACCGAGCCGGTCAGCACTGCCGCCAGTGTAAAGGGCACCCCGATGCGCAAAAAGTCGGCTGTGCGCACGGTCTCACCATTCTTGCGCAGGATGCCAATGGCCGCAATGTTGGCCGATGCCCCGATGGGGGTCAGGTTGCCGCCCAGCGTTGCGCCGGTGAGCAGACCGAAGTAAAACACCTCCGGTGCCATGCCTGCACCATTGTTCATCAGCGCGGCAATGCCCTGCACCACCGGCAGCATGGTGGCCACATAGGGGATGTTGTCAATGAAAGCCGACAGCACCACCGATACCACCACCAGCAGCACATACAGCCGGAAAGGATCCTCCCCGGCCACGGTATGGAACAGCTGCGCAGCAGCGTCGATGACACCCGCCGTGCGGATGCCCGCGATCACGATGAACAGCCCGAAGAGCAGCAGCAAGGTGTCCCGGTCCAGCTCCTGCAGCACCTGCACCAGCGGCTTTGCCGAGCGGTCCCGCAGGCAGGCACGGACCACGCCCACCACGCACAGGGTCATGCAGATGAGCCCGCTGCGCAGCTCGTACAGTGTTGCCAGCAGGCCGCTTTCCGGCTGCGGCAGGAAAGACGCCACGATCAGCAGCCCCACCGTCAGCAGCATCAGGGCGGTGGGCACATCGTCCTCCACCTGTGTTTCCACACGGGCGGTGATGGGCTGTTTTTCCTTCCGGAACAGCCACAGCAGCACCAGCAGGGAGGTCAGCGCGCCCAGCTCCACACCCCAGAAGACGCCCGGGCGGCCGTGCATCCAGAAAAAGTCAAAGAAGTTCATCTCCGCAAAGCCGCCCAGCAGGATGCTGGTGGTATCCCCCACCAGCGTGGCTGCGCCCTGCAGGTTGGAGGACACCGCAATGGCAATGATCACCGGAACCGGCGAGATCTTCAGCTTGCGGGCAATGGCCAGGCCCACCGGTGCCACCATGAGCACTGTGGCCACATTGTCCACAAATGCACTGATGACCCCGGCAAAAAGTGCCAGCACGCACACAGCCCACTGGGCATTGGGCACCCGGACGATCAGCTGCTCGGCCAGGCGGGCCGGCATCCGGCTCCGGATGAACAGCGACACGATCCCCATGGTGCCAGACATCATCAGCAGCACATTGTAATCCACCGCCCCCAGCGCCGCCGAGAGCGAAAAATCATACACGCCCAGCTGTCCCAGTGCCATGAACACCGCCGCACTGCACAGCGCCACCCACGGGCGCTCTTTGGGCAGTGCCAGCATGAGCAGATAGGTGACCGCAAAAATTACCAGTGCAAGGATCATTCGCCCTCCTCTGCAGTCTGACGGCTCTCCGGGTCCTCGTCGATCATGCGGTAGCCCACGCCCAGCTCGTTGAGGATGTAGGGGTTGCTGCCGGGGCGGCTGCCCAGCTTTTTGCGGATATTGGCCATGTTCACCTGCAGCTTTTTGGTGCTGCCCACATCGGTATCGCCCCAGATGGCCCGCACGATGGCGGCGTAGGTCATCACCCGGCCGGCATGCTGGGACAAAAAGGCCACGATGTTGTATTCCGTCTGGGTCAGGCGCACCTCCTGCCCTTCCACGAACACCTTGCGGCGGTCGTAGTTGATGCGCAGTCCCTGAGCCTGGAACTCCCCGCCGGATGCTGCGTCGCCGGTGCGGCTGTAGCGGTTCAGGCGCAGGGCCACCCGCACCCGGGCCAGCAGTTCCCCGGTGCCGAAGGGTTTGGTGATGTAATCGTTGGCACCCAGATCCAGCGCTTCGATCTTATCCATCTCGTCGGTACGGGCTGACAACACGATGATGGGGGTCATGTACTTCTGCCGCACGGTACGGATCAGCTCCAGCCCGTCCCGATCCGGCAGGCCCAGATCCAGGATCACCAGATCCGGGTTGTGGGAGGCGAACAGGGTCAGGCCCATGGTGCAGGTGTGCGCCACCAGCGCCTGATAGTCGTTCGTGGTCAGCAGCGTTTCAATGAAGCTGCAGATGTTCGCCTCGTCCTCCACGATCAGCACCTTATATTTATTATTGCTCATCCTCTGCGTCCTCCAGTTCGATTTTCTCCGTCTCCAGCCAGAAACGGATGGTCGTGCCCTCGCCGGGGCGGCTCTCTGCGTCGATCTCGCCGCCGTGGGCCTTGATGATGGCCGCGCACACCGACAGGCCGATGCCCATGCCGTGCTTGCCGCTGTCGGCCGGGGCGTTGGGGTCCGAGCCGCCGGTGCCGGAGAACAGGGTGCGCAGACGCTCTTTCGGGATGCCGCAGCCGTCGTCCTTCACCTCAAACACAGCCCGGCTGCCCAGCGTGAACACCCGCAGCGTCAGGGTGGTCATGCCCTCGGCGTGGAGCACCGCGTTCTCCAACAGGTTCATCAGCACCTGCTGGATCAGCATGGAGTCCATGGGGATCATAACAAAGTCCTCCGGCAGCTCCAGCTGCACCGGAACGTCCGGGCAGCGCTTTTTGAATTTGACCAGCACCGCGTCCAGCAGCTCTTCCAGCACGGTGGGGGTCTTTTTGACCGCCACCTGTTCCCCGTCGAAGCGGGTCACGGAAAGCAGATTCTCCACCATACGGTTGAGCCACTGGGCATCCTCGCAGGCCTCCCGCAGCAGCTTGAGGGCCTGTTCCTTGCCCAGCGAATCGTAGTTTTCCGTCACGGTGGAGCAGGCCCCGTAAATGGAGGTGAGGGGCGTGCGCAGGTCGTGGGAGACCGCCCGCAGAAGGTTGGCGCGCATTTTTTCCCGCTCGGTCTCCATGCGCAGCTGCTCCTGTTTTTTGACCCGGGTGGTCAGGGTACTGGTCATGATGGATACGGCCAGCATCACAAGGCCGGAGAACAGATTTTCCGGCAGGGTAAAATTGAAGGCAAAATAGGGGGTGAAAAAGGCAAAGTTGACCGCCAGCACACTTGCCAGCGAGGCCAGCACGCCCCAGAGATAACCGTCGGTGTACATGGAGGTGACAAACACAGCCAGCATGAAGATCAGCATAGCCACGCCGTCGATGCGGCCGGTGATGCGCTGCACCCATACCACCGCCACCCCGGCGACGCACAGTGCGGCAAGCATGACCAGAAGGTCGCGGGACCAGGTACTTTTTTTCATAAACGGTTCACCCCCTCCTGATTTTATTCTGTCCCAATATAAGATTATACCACACCCCTGCTAAAGAATCAGCAAAAACGCTGCCACATTGACGGTGTGCCGGTTCCGGGCTATCCTGGAACCAGCATCCCATACCGCCCGGAAGGAGGCCTTGGCAGCAGCAACTACTTCGGGGCGCAATTCCGACAGCATTTTGGCTGTCCGCCCTCTGCGCTTTTTTCCTATTTGACAAGCCTGCGGCCGGGGGTTACAATGGATGCATCTGAACTATAGGAGCGTTTTTATGCTGTACTTTGAAAATGACTACTGCGAGGGTGCCCATCCCGCCATCCTGCAGAAGCTGACCGAGACCAACTTTGAAAAAGTGCCCGGCTACGGCACCGACCCCTACTGCGCCAGCGCACGGGAGAAGATCCGCGCCGCCTGCGCCTGCCCGGACGCCGACGTGACCTTCATCTCCGGCGGCACCCAGACCAACGCCATCGTCATTGCCTCCATGCTGCAGCGCTGGCAGGGCGTGCTGGCCGCGGCCACCGGCCATGTGGCCGCCCACGAAGCCGGTGCCATCGAGTACACCGGCCACAAGGTGATCAGCCTGCCGGCCCACGAGGGCAAGGTGTCTGCCGCCGATGTACGGGACTGGTGCGCCACCTTCTATGCCGACGCCAACCACGACCACATGGTGTTCCCCGGCATGGTGTACATCTCCCACCCCTCCGAGTACGGCACCCTGTACACAAAACAGGAGCTGGAAGATCTGCACACCGTCTGTCAGGAATACCGGATGCCGCTGTTTCTGGACGGTGCCCGGCTGGGCTACGGCCTGATGGCCGAGGGCACCGACGTGACCCTGGCCGACATCGCCCGGCTCACCGATGTGTTCTACATCGGCGGCACCAAGGTGGGTGCCCTGTGCGGCGAGGCCGTGGTGTTCCCCCACGGTGCCCCGGCCCACTTCATGACCATGGTCAAGCAGCAGGGTGCCCTGCTGGCCAAGGGCCGTCTGCTGGGCATCCAGTTCGATGTGCTGTTCACCGATGATCTGTACACGAAGATCAGCAAAAACGCCATCGACACCGCCAACGCCCTCAAGAAGGGTCTGGCCGCCAAGGGCTATCGCTTTTTTATGGATTCGCCCACCAATCAGGTGTTCGTGATTCTGGATAACACCCAGCTGGCCGCACTGGAAGGCCGGGCAAAGTTCGGCTTCTGGGAGAAATTCGACGACACCCACACCGTGGTGCGCATCGCCACCAGCTGGGCCACCCGCATGGAAGAGATCGAGCAGCTGATTGCGCTGATGTAACAGCAAACCCCGCCGGAGTTTGTGCAGGATTGCAGTTGCATTTTGGGGCGCAGTATGGTATCTTTTGAATATACCATATGGGTTTGGGCGCAGCAGGCCCGCGCGGCGGCCGCGCCCCTGAATATGATCAGAAGGAAGGATTATTATCATGGGCTTTTTTGACAAGCTGTTCGGCAACAAGGCCGAAGAAGAAGAAACCGCCAAGTTCTTTGGCCAGAGCAAGACCGTTCTGGCTCCCATCCGCGGCAAGGTCCTGGCACAGGCCGACATCCCCGACGAGACGTTCGCACAGGGCATCCTGGGCCCCGGCTGCGGCATCGAGCCCACCGGCAAGACCGTGTACGCCCCCTTTGACGGCACTGTGAACCAGGTGGCTTCCACCCTGCACGCCGTCGGTCTGACCAGCGAAGACGGCATCGAGATCCTGGTGCACGTCGGCATGGACACCGTGGAGATGAACGGCAAGGGCTTCAAGGCTCTGGTCAAGGAGGGTGACAAGGTCAAGGCCGGCACCCCGCTGCTGAAGGTGGATCTGGACGCCATCCGCGCCGCAGGCCATCCCACCGCTACCGCCATCATCGTGACCAACGGCGACGATCTGGGCGAGCTGAAGATGCTGGCAGAGGGCGACATCTTGGCCGGCACCCCGCTGTTCAAGTTCTGATTTCTGCACAGCAAAAGGCGTGCACTTCCGCAAAGGAGGTGCACGCCTTTTTGATTTCCCGATCTTACTGGCCGCCCGGCTTGTAGTGCAGCACCCGCTCCGACACCAGCCCGTTGAAGAACTGGATGAAGGGCCCCAGGCAGAAGGCACAGATCAGCGTACCGATGCCCACAAGGCCGCCCAGCAGCCAGCACAGCAGCGCACACAGCGCATCGGTGAACACGCGGCAGCCGAAGTACGGCACCGGGGTGTAGTCCCGCAGGCCCAGCGAGAGGTAATCGTACGGGGCGATGCCCAGATCTGCCGTCTGGTACAGCGAAGCCCCCAGCGCCGTGACCGGCACCGCCAGCGCCACCCACAGCAGCTGCACCGGCAGGCCCAGCGCCTCGGCCGGGCCAAAGTGGGCCGCAATGGGGTCGTAGAAGGCCGTGACAATGAACCCGACGCCGATGCCGTTGACAAAGGTGCCAAGGCCGATGTACTTGCGCCCGAACCAGAACTGCAGTGCAAAGAACAGGATGTTCGTGCACAGGTTCTGCACGCCCAGCGAGATGCCCAGCATCTCGGCCAGACGCATATTCAGTGCGCTGATGGAGTCGTTGCCAAGGTGAGACTGCTTGAACAGTGCAATGCCCAGCCCGATGATCACAATACCGACCACCATGCCGAGGATGCGCCGCGCCGAGGGCATCTGCGGGTTCTTTTTCATGATTCTGTTCTCCTTTTTTTGCACCAGTTTTACAACGTTCGTTGAAAGCTCAGCGGTGAAGCTGCGTTTCGATCCTTGCCCTGTCCAGCCCCTCGCCGATGACGATGAGCACATCCTGCCCCTGCGGGATGGGGGCCAGTGTCTGCCCGGCGGCGGTAGCGTTCAGCTCCAGCCAGCCGCCCTGCGTGGGGGCAAAGCCCTTGACCCGCAGCACCTGCCCGCAGGCCGGGTCCCCGAACAGCCGGGCAGCTGCCTGCTGCAGCTGCTCCACCGTGAGGTGCTGTTCCAGAAAGCACAGGGAGCCGAAGGCCTTGTGCTCATCAAAGTGCAGCTTTTCGCAGCTGGCCTGCCGCATGCCGCAGGCGGCGATCTGTGCAAGGTCGGCGTCGGTGAGGGCGGCCCAGTCCCTGGTGAGGATCTCGTCCGGGGCAAAGCGGCGGGAGCACTTGCAGGCTTCCAGCGCACGGTCCAGGTGGGCAATGGCTGCCCGGCACTGTTCCGGCCCGGCCTGCGGCGCACGGCTCAGCAGCACCCGGCCTGCATTGGCCGTCTCGGAGGCCAGCAGATATTCCGCCTGCGGCGACAATGCTTCCGGCAGCATGGCGTCCACAATGGCGATCACATTGCCGATGCGGTACCAGCGGTCCAGCGGGTCGTCCCGCAGCACATCAAAGAATTCGTCCACATCAAAGATGCCGCTGGGTTCCACCACCACCCGGTCAAAGCCGCGCATGGCCATGGCGATGAGCTTGGTGCGCATGCGCCGCTGGTGGGTGTCGCAGTCACACCCGCCGCTGATGGTCTCCAGATCGCACCGGTCGCCCAGCAGGTCCTGCACCAACATGGCATCCACGTTCACCGCGCCGAAGTCGTTTTCCAGAATGCAGACGTTGTGCCCCTGCTCCACCAGATACCGGACGTACCGGCGCAGAAAGGTCGTTTTGCCGGCCCCCAGAAACCCGGTGATCAGATCCACCTGTACCATTTTTTTCAAAACACCTCCCGTGCCGTTTTTCGTTCCACCCCAGTATACCGCAGCGCCCGGCCAAACACCAGAGGTAAATTGGCCGGGTGCCAAATTGCGTTCCTCACTGTATAAAAAGAGCAGGATATTCCAGTTCTATCTGGAATTTCCTGCTCTTTTGGGCGGTTCAGAAGCGCTTCCGGCGGTTGCTGTCCTAGATAGCTCGGATGATCTCCGCTGCCTCCGGGGCAATGGGGTCGGGCACAGCGGCCGGCCGCGCCAGGAAGTAGCCCTGCAGCAGGTCGGCCCCCAGGTCGATGACGGTGCGCATCTCGGCGGCCGTTTCCACACCCTCGGCAATGATCTGCATGCTGCGCGGCTGGGCGTAGCGCACCACGTTGCGCAGGATCTGCTGCTTGTCGGGGTCCGAATCAATGTCGCGGATGATGCTGATATCCACCTTGATGAACCGGGGTGCCAGCTCCAGCAGGCTGCCCTCGTTGGAGTAGCCGCTGCCGTAGTCATCCAGCGCAAACATGCCGGAGAAGCCCGGAGCGTGGCGTTTGGTTTCCAGTGCCTCCCGGTTCATCTCCTCTTCCTCGGTGATCTCAATGACCATCTGGCGGCGCAGCTCGTGCCAGCGCTGGTCCATATACTCGCTGTCCTCCCGGCGCAGGCTGACGCTGGCAATGGAGTTGATGAAGATCAGGGCCTGCCGGTCCACGAGATTTTTGCTGCGCAAGTTGTCAAATTCTTCCAGTACCTTGCGGAAGGTCAGCCGCTCGATCTCATACAGCGCGCCCTGCTCCCGGGCCAGCTTCATGATGGTGGCCGGAGAACGCAGGGTGGGCAGGTCCGACCGCATCAGTGCTTCGTAGGCGTGCACCCTGCCGGTCTGTGCCGAGAAGATGGGCTGGAAGTAGTAGTACACCCGCTCTTCGCTGATGAGCTGGTGGAACTCCCGCCGGGTGCGGGCGATGTAGGCCTCCTGATTGTACACGCCGATGTCAAAGTCCTTCATCTGCCCCTTGGTGGAGTGCTTGACCTGATACATGGCAAAGTCTGCATATTTTTTCAGGGTCTCGATGTCCCGGCCATCCTCCGGGTACCAGGCCACGCCGCCGGAAATACTGATGTGCAGGTCGCTGCCGCTGGGCAGTACCACCACGGCCTGCTGCATGGCGCGGGTCAGTGCTTCCAGCTTTTCGCGCAGCTGCTCCCGGCCGGGATAGCCGTAGAACAGCAGCAGGAACTCGTCGCCGGACAGGCGGGCGCACACGGTGCCCGGCGGGCTGTGCTCCGCAATGCAGCGGCCGGTGTTCTGGATGTAGTGGTCGCCCCAGTCGTGGCCGTAGGTGTCGTTGATGTGCTTGAGGTCGTCCAGGTCCATCATCAGCAAGGCTGCCACGCCCAGCCGCTCCGGATTCTGGAACAGTTCATGACTCACGCGGTGGAATGCCTGCCGGTTGTACAGGCCGGTGAGGACGTCGTAGTCGCGCTCCCGCTCGATGCGCAGGCGCTCCTGGGTAGCGGCGGTCACATCCTCGGCCAGACCCACCTGCACCCGGTCCTCGGTGGTGACCCGCAGCATGATATAGCGGGTGCGGCCGCCCTGCACCACGGTCAGCACCTTGTCCCCCTCCGCGTTGACGGCGCAGGGGCGGGCCAGCTGGATGTGCTCCAGCAGTTCTCCAAAGGTGCGCACGGTCAGGCTGCTGCCGTCCACCTCCGGGGCACCCAGCAGGGCAAAGAAGTTTTTGGTCACATACACACTGCCGGTGTCATACCGCAGCTCGTAGCCGCCCAGCTCCACACTGGCCATGTCCATGATGCGCAAAAACTTGGTGGAGTTGGTCACAAGGCTGCTGTTCAGCTGGGTGATGGCCTCCGCAAAGCGGTCCAGCTCCCGGATGCCGGTGTGCGAAAACTTGGGGAAGGTCTGTTTGCCGTTGGCTGCCAGCACCTCGCAGTAGAGCTGCTCGGCGGGGCGGGCCAGACCGCGGGACACCAGCAGGCTGCTCACAGCCCCCAGCAGCAGGGTGAGGAGCACCGCAGAGGTGATGACCTGCTGCACGGTGCGGGCAAAGCGGAACAGGATGCTGCTGCGCACCGTGCCCACCAGCAGCCACTTTTCGTTGGAGAAGGGCGCGTTGCGGCTGTACAGGTCCAGGCTCTGGACCGCCGCATAGCCGGTCTCGTTGTTCAGCGTCAGCCAGCGTTCGCCGTCCGTCTGCCGGCAGGTGATCTTTTCCACGCCCGCGTCGATGACGTTGGCATCCAGTCCGTCGCCCGCCATCAGCGTCAGGAACAGTTCCGGGTCCGACAGGCCCGACGTTGTGGACACCAGCAGATAGGTACCCTGCCCGCCGTCCTGCAGCTCCTGATACGGCATCTTGGTTTCCAGATAGCTGGTCAGGATCTCCACACCGATGACGCCGTACACGGTGCCGTCCGGCAGGATGAGGGGCTGGGAGTAGGCAATGGCCGTGCGCTCGTCACCGGTGAGCTTGTAGGTCTGGGTGAGCCAGCGGCCGTAGTCGGCGGCGTCCAGCTTTTCGTCATCCTCCCAGGCGGTCTGGAACACGGTGCACGCAAAGCCGCCGCTGGTCAGGCCGCGGTAGCTCAGTGCAGTGCTCCAGCTTTTGTCGGTGGTGATGCCCAGCTTCTTGACCACTGCCGCACTGGAACGCTCGATCATCAGGTCGGCTTTGCGCTCCGAGGGGCGGGCGTCCGGGTCCAGGTCCCGCAGGTACACGCTGGGCATGGGGCTGCCCACTTTCTTTTCCGCAAGGTCGTGGGTGTTGATCACAAGAAAGATGCCGGTCACGGGGCGGGCGCGCAGTGCACTCACCAGATAGGGCGCGGCGGCCTCCATCAGGGGGTCAGCGGCCTCGCTGCTCTGGTCCATCGTGTCCAGCGAAATGGTGCCGTCCTGCAGCATCTGCTGGGTCAGGTTGTTGATGGTGGTGGAAATGTCGGTGAGCTCCTGTGCCTTGATCAGCATATCCTGCAGGTAGCTGGCGCGGTTGCGCACCTGCATGTTCACGATCTGCTTGGCGTTCTGGTTCAGCCGCCCGGACACATTGGTCAGGCCGATGCCGGTCGACAGCAGGATCACCTCCGCCAGCAGCACCGCCATCATGGAAAAGAGGATGGTGCGGAAGATCGGCTTCTCGGGCCGGTGCGCTTTCCACGCACGGTACTTTTCGGCAGGCTTCATGGCACTTCTCCCCTTTCCCGTCGGTTTCCGGTCGTTACGCTCAGCCGGCGTACTCCTCCAGTGCAGTGCAGATGCCCCCATACCAGGCATCAAAGTATTCGTCGGTGAGGAACTCCGCTTCCGCGTCGGCGGCGGGCTGGCCTGCGGCCACCCGCTCCTGCACCGTTGCACGGTCGGCAGAGGCAAGATCGCTCAGGCTGTATTCCAACACCTTGCGGGCCTTGCTGCCGCCCGCAAAGGCACTTGGCGTATAAAGGGTGTTGTTCTTTACGCTCTGGACTGCATTCGAGAGGATGCGCTCCATCTTCGGGCTCAGTTCCAGGCCGCTGGTCTTGATGGCCTCCATGTCGTTGGCAGCCGTGGTCACCGGCAGGTAGCCGGAGTCCACCGAGAAGGAGATGTTGTGTTCCGGCTGGGTGAACCACTTGAGGAACTCCACCGAGGCATTGATCTCTTCCTCCGTACCGGCGGTGACCACCATACCGGCACCCTGCTGCACGGCCACATCCTCGCCGCCCGCAAACTTCGGGCTGGGCAGCACCGTCATGTCGATGTCGTAGCTCTCGGTGTCGTTCACCATGACCTGCGCGGGGAAGAAGGTGGCGCTGGAGCTGGAACCCACATAGGCCAGCACATTGCCCACCTTGATATCATCGCTGCGGAAGCGGCCGATAGCGGCAAACCACCCCTTGACGAAGGGCACATAGTAGTTGTCCCACAGCTTGCGGGCTACGTCCTTGTCAAAGTTCAAGGTCATCTTTCCGTCCTGCACCTCGAACAGGGCGTCGCCCAGCTGCCGGGCCCCCACCAGCATGTAGTTGGCCATGGCGTCGCGGCCGAACAGAGCCTTGCCGTCGTCCGGCTCCGGCGTCTGGGCGTCGGTCCAGTCATAATAGGCATCGGCAGTGGCCACCAGCCCTTCCACGGTGGAAAGGTCGTCGTAGGCGGCACCGGTGGCCTGGGCAAACTTCTCCCAGTCGGTCTCGTTCAGAAACATCAGCTCGGTGGATTTTGCCACCGGGAAGATCTTCATGCTGCCGTCGCCGTCAAAATCGCCTTCGTCCAGGTAGCCCTGCACATACCGGGCGCGCTCGTCCTCGGTGAGGTACTGGCTCAGGTCCACCAGCATGCCCATCTGGTCCAGCGCATAGGCGGTGTCAGCATAGGCCGAGAAGATGTTGGGCATGGCCGCAGCACCCACCTTGCCCTGGGCCGCATCCATCACGTTGGTCTCCAGGTCGCTCACGCTGCCCTGGCTGGCACTTTCCACCCGGATGCCCTTTTCGCGGCCGGTGGTCTCGTTGAACTGGTCCACCAGCTTGTTGAAGCTTTCCAGCTGGTCACCATTGTAATAGGTCCACACGGTGATATGGGTCACCCCGGCGGTGCCGCCGGATTTTCCGGTGCTCTGCGCTGCGCCGCCGCAGGATGCACAGCCCAGTGCCAGCGCCGCAGCGCACAGCAGACTGACGAATGCTCGAATGTGCTTTTTCATCGTAACGCTCTCCTCGCTTTTCCCACAGCGGCACCCACTGCTGCTTATCCGTTTAACTATACCACGCTTTCCGGGGCGGTGTAAACCAAGCGTCCCAAAATCGTACCAAAATCGTCACATTCACAACAATCCCGCTCAAGTTTCGGGCATTATTTTCACTTTTTTCCGGCAGCAAAAAGCCGCCGGGCAGGAAACCTTCCCCTGCCCGGCGGCCTTCTTCTTTTATGGTGTTATTTCCTGCGGCTTACTTGCCCATGGCGTGCTTTGCGGCCAGCATGCCGAAGGTGTAGCAGCGGCCCAGGGACAGGCCGGTCTGGTGGAACGGATAGTCCGCGCCGCCGTAGAACACGCCGCCCACGTTGC
>OOIF01002575.1_pt1 | contig 12119 bp, 8 predicted proteins | sample 1691961 | NCBI WGS metagenome assembly OOIF01 (sample SAMN06348146, study PRJEB24527) | human gut metagenome | biome: human gut; feature: ankylosing spondylitis patient; material: feces | host: Homo sapiens | place: China | collected 2015-10 | reverse complement strand
CTCCCTTCGCCCGTTTATCCCAGCAGTCCGAAGGCTCCATGGATCAGCATACAGACCGCCATCCCCACCGCCGTCGGCAGCACCATGGCCAGAAGCGTCCACCGGCAGCCGCCGGTCTCCCGGCGGATGGTGAGGCAGGTGGTGCCGCAGGGGAAGTGTAGCAGGCACAGGGCCATCATACACAGGGCCGTCTCCGTGGTCCAGCCGCTGTGCAGCAAAATGTCCCGCAGCGCCTCCAGCCCGCCGCACTCCGTCAGCGTCCCGGTGTGCAGATAGCCCATCAGCAGAATGGGCAGCACGATCTCATTGGCGGGAAAGCCCAGCAGAAAGGCCAGCAGCACCATGCCGTCCAGCCCCATGAGCCGTCCCAGCGGGGACAGTACCCCGGCGGCCCGCTCCAGCAGAGAGACGCCCCCGGCGTCCATGTTCCCCATCCCCCAGATCAGCAGCCCCGCCGGGGCCGTCACCGTCAGCGCCCGTCCCAGCACAAACACCGTTCGATCCAGCAGGGAGCGCACCAGCACCCGCCCCACCTGGGGCAGGCGATAGGGCGGCAGCTCCAGTGAAAAAAAGGAGGGCTGTCCTCGCAGCACCGTGGCGCTCAGCAGCTTGGACATGGCCAGCGTCATGGCCACGCAGAACACGATGACCCCTAAAAACACCGCCGCTGCCAGTGCCGACCGCCCCGGCCCGGCGGCATCCCCCAGAAAGAACAGGCCGATCAGGGCGATCAGCGTAGGGAAGCGGCCGTTGCATGGAACGAAGCAGTTGGTGAGGATGGCCACCAGCCGCTCTCTGGGGCTGGCAATGATGCGGCAGCCGGTGACGCCGCAGGCGTTGCAGCCGAAGCCCATGGCCATGGTGAGGCTCTGCCGCCCGCAGGCGCCCGCCGCCCGGAAGCACCGATCCATGCAGAAGGCCACTCTGGGCAGATACCCGGCGTCCTCCAGCAGCGTGAACAGGGGGAAGAAGATGGCCATGGGAGGCAGCATCACCGCCACCACCCACGCCACCGTCCGGTAGATGCCGTCCACCACCGCCCCCTGCACCCACCACGGCGCTCCTGCCAGCAGACCCCGCAGTGGTTCCTCCAGCGCCGTCAGCCACCGGCTCAGCAGCCGGGAGGGGGCATTGGCCCCCTGTATGGTCAGGTAGAACACCAGCCCCAGCAGCAAAAGCATCACCGGAAAGCCTGTAAGCCGGGAGGTCAGCAGCCGATCCAGCCGCCGGTCCGGGGCGTGGGGGTCTGGCCCGGCGCACCGGACGCACTGCCGCCCGATCTCCTCCGCCAGCGCCACCACCGACGCCGTCAGGCTGTCCCGCAGGGCCTGCCCGGAGAGCGCTCCCAGCCGTTGCTGCGCCCGCTGCCACAGGGACTGTTCCTCCTCTGTGGGAGGGCTTCCCCACAGCAGCGCCACGGCCCGGCGGCGGGACATTCCCGTCTCCAGCAGTCCCAGCGCCGCCTCCACCGGCGGGACGTAGGTCAGCTTCCAGCCGTCCTCCCACGACTCCCGGCGGCACATCGCTGCCGCCTGCCGCCGCAGCTCCGCCAAGCCCTTTCCGCTGCGGGCGGCGGTGGCCACCACCGGCACATCCAGCAGCTGCCCCAGACGCTCTGTTTGGGGTGTGACACCCCGGCGGGCCGCCTCGTCCATGAGATTCACGCACAGCACCAGCCGCTGGGTCTGCTGGCGGAGCTGCAGGGCCAAAATCAGCCCTCGCCGCAGGCAGGAGGCGTCCACTACCACAATGACGGCATCCGCCTGCCCGCTCTGCAAAAACGCCCCGGCCACTTCCTCCTCCGGCGAATCCGCCGCCAGAGAATAGGTCCCCGGCAGATCCACCAGCCGGAACCGCTGCCCCGCCTGCGAAAAATAACCCTCCGCCCGCTCCACGGTCTTGCCGGGCCAGTTGCCCGTGTGCTGGCGCAGCCCTGTCAGGCGGTTGAACACGGTGCTTTTTCCCACATTGGGGTTTCCCGCCAGCGCCACGGTATATGTATGCTCCACCCTACCTCCTCCTTCCCTGCGGATAGACCATTGTATGCCTGTCACCTCCGCCGGGTGCGGGGAGGGTGCGGATGGGCCTCCAAGAGCGCACAAAAGCCCGCCAGCGGCGGGCTTTTGCGATGACGGAGAGGATGCCGGGGCAGACAATACCCTCCCGGTGCCAACAAAGGCGGCAGCCCTATGGGCTGCCGCCTTCTTACTCTGTAAGGAAACGGAATCACTCGGCCTTTTCCACGGCCTCGGTGCGGTAGATGAAGCGCACAGCGCCGTCCATGCCGTCCGTCAGACCGGAGAAGCTGCGGTAGTTGCGGGAGACCTCCACCGTGGCGGTCAGGCGCTCCGCCAGACCCTCCACGTCGTCGCCCAGCACGCTGACCAGCTTCTCCACGCCCTCCTCATTGAATCCATCGGAGAGCTGCATGGCGCCGTCCCGCAGCTGCTTCACGCCGTCCAGCAGGGCGGGCATATTGCTCTGGAGCCGCTGAGCACCGGCGGCAGCCTGATCCACACCGGCGGTGTAGCTATTCAGGCCCATGTAGAACACGTTGTACTGATCCAGCTGCTGCTTCAGGCTGCGGATCTGCACGGCACCGGCGGAGGCTTGCTCCGTAGCGGCCATGATCTTCTGCTGCACCTCGTCGGAGGCCATGGTCTCCTCGATCTTCAGCTGCACCTGCTGCTCCGTGGCGGCGTCGATCTTCTGCTGGACCTCCTCCGTCCCCATAAGGGCCGTCACATTCTCGGAGATGGTCTGCTGCATAGCCGGAGTCTGCATCTGCAGCTCCACGGCGGCATCCACTTGCGCCTTCAGCTCAGGACTCTGCTGATACTGCTCCATGGTATAGCCCATGGCGTTGAGTACCTGCCCCAACACCTGCTGGCGCACCTGCTCCGTCACCTGAGCCGCTACCTGCTGCTGCACGGCCTCGGTCACAGCGGCACGGATCTGATCCCGTGCGGCCTCCACGGCGGCAGTCACCTGCTCACGGGCGGCCTGCTCGGCCAGCGTACCGGCCTCGTCCAGCTGGGCCAGCACGCCGCTCAGCACGGTGGTGTAGTTGTCAATGGTCAGGGAGGGGATGGTGATGCCCGCCTGCGCCAGCTGGGGCTGCAGCTGCTCATCGGCCATAGCCAGCAGGGAGGTAAAGACCTGCTTGGCCCCGGCGTTCAGGGCGCTGCTGTTGGAGCTGAGCTGGTTCAGGCCGTCCGTCAGCTGATCCACGCCGTCAGACAGCTGTCCGCAGCTGTCCAGCAGCGTGCAGAGTCCGTCATACAGCTGGGAGGAACCGTCCATCAGCTGGTCCATGGCATCCGTGAGCTTGCCCAGAGAATCGGACAGGCTCCCCAGATCGCCGGAGGTAAGGTCGTCGGTATCCACCTCATTGAGGAGGCTGTTGGAGACGACGGTGAGGGTGGTTTCCAGCGTGAAGTCCGTCACATCGGCGCTGATCTCCACATAGTCGGGCAGGTCCAGCTGCTCCTTGCTGATGCCCAGATCCTCCTGCAGGCCGGGGAAGGCCATGCCCATGACGGCGATGCGATCGCCGTCGTTGATGAGCTTACCGTTGGAGACGGTGACATTGGAGAAGAGGGAGGTATCCAGCAGGGCGCCGGAAAGGGCCACGAAGGGGACATACACCTTCTGGCTGACGCCGTTGACGGTACGCACCTCATACTGGTTGTTTTCATACTCGAAGCGGATGGTCACCTTGCCGCTCTTGCCCGCCAGCTCGCTGGGGGTGACGGTCTTGCCGTCCAGGGTGTAGTGGATGCTCATGCTCACCGGCAGCTCCTTCTGGATGGTGCCGGTCCAGCAGTCGTCCTTCACCTGCTGGGCGTCGTTCAGGCTCTCGATGGCCTTCTGGGCCTCGGCGGGCAGAGCGTTCTTGATCCAGTCGCTGACCAGAATTTTCCGCGTGCTGCCGTCGGCAGCGGTCATGACGTACACCGTCTCATCCTTGACGGCCTCCGTGTCAGAGGCGGAGGCGGCCGTCGCCACGGCGGACGGGGCCTCGGTATCATTGGCGTCCTTGCCCACGGCGTAGGTGGTGACGCCGGCGGCGCCTACGGCCACCGCCACGGCTAAGATCACAGCCAGAAATTTATTCTTTTTCATTTTACAACCTCCTGTTTACCAATGAGATGGGTCATACCACGGGTGGTGCGGCACACGATGCCGTCGCACAGGATCAGCAGAGCCGGCAGCACCAGCAGCACCAGCAGCACGCTGATGATAGCGCCACGGGCCATCAGCATACACATGGAGCCCACGATATCGATGTTGGAATACAGCGCCACGCCGAAGGTGGCGGCGAACAGGCCCATGCCGCTGACGATGATGGAGGGGGCCGAGGTCCGCAGGGCGGTCATGACGGCCTTCTTCTTGTCCTCGCCATTGAGCCGCTCCGCCTTGTAGCGGGTGGTCATCAGGATGGCGTAGTCCACCGTAGCGCCCAGCTGGATGGTACTGATACAGATGGGGGCGATGAAAGGCAGCGACTGACCCAGCACATGGGGCAGGCCCAGATTGATGAAGATAGCCAGCTCAATAACGGCGATCAGGACGAAGGGCAGGGAGAAGCTTCCCTCTACCAGCGTGATGATGATAAAGATGGCGGCGATGGAGATGGCGTTGACTACCTTGAAGTCGTGATCCGTCGTCTCGATCATGTCCTTCATACAGGGGGCCTCACCGATGAGCATTCCGCCCTCGTCATACTTCTTCAGGATGGCGTTAAGGGAATCGATCTGCGCATCGACATCATCGGAGGCCACCTTGTACTCGGAGTTGATGAGCAGCAGCTCCCACTGGTCGCTCTCCAGCATGGAGCGCACGGAATCCGGCAGCACCTCCATGGGGATCATGGGGCCTACCACGCTCTCCATGCCCAACACATACTTCACGCCCGGCACCTGCTCCATCTCGTCGATCATGGACCGGACGTCGCTGTCCGGCAGATCGGCGTTCACCAGCAGCATATGGGTGGAGGCGATGTCAAACTCCTCGGAGAGCTTCTTGTTGGCGATGACGTACTCCATGTCCTCCGGCAGGCACTGGCCCATGTCGTAGTACACCTCATCGTTGGTCTTATCATAGCTGATGTAGGCCGGGGCAACAAGCAGGGCGAAGATCACCAGAAACACGGGGAAAATCTTGCACACGCCCTTGGCAAAGCCTCCCATATCGGGGATCAGGGACTTATGCCGTGTCCGCTGCAGAGGCTTATCAAGCACCAGGATCAGGGACGGCAGGATGGTCACGCAGCCCAGCACGCCCAGCAGCACACCCTTAGCCATGACGATGCCCAAGTCACGGCCCAGCGTGAAGGACATGAAGCACAGGGCGATGAAGCCGGCGATGGTGGTGGCAGAGCTGCCGATGACGGAGGTAAAGGTGTTGTGGATGGCCACCGCCATGGCCTCCTTGTGGTCGCTTTGCAGGGTCAGCTGCTCGTTGTAGCTGTGCCAAAGGAAGATGGAGTAGTCCATGGTCACGGCCAGCTGCAGCACCGCAGACAGGGCCTTGGTGATGTAGGAGATCTCTCCCAGGAAGAAGTTGCTGCCAAGGTTATACACGATGGCCATGCCAATGCTGGCCAGAAACACGAATGGAACCAGCCAGCCGTCCAGCAGCAGCATCATGGCGGCGCAGGCACAGGCCACGGCCAGCGCCACATAGATAGGCTCCTCCTGCTCGCACAGGTCCTTCAGGTCCGTCACCAGTGCCGACATACCCGACACGAAGCACTGCTTGCCGGCGATGGAGCGGATCTCACGGATGGCGTCCATGGTCACGTCCTCCGAGGTGGCGGAGTCGAAGAACACCGCCAGCATGGTGGCGTCGTCGGTATTGAACTCGTTATACAGCTTATCCGGCAGCAGCTCCATGGGGATGGAGAGGTCCGCCACGGAATCGTACCACAGCACGCTCTCCACGTGGTCCACCTGCTGGATCTTCTCCTTCAGCTGGGCCACCTCCTGCACCGGCATATCCTGCACCACGATGAAGGAGAAGGCTCCCTTGCCGAAGTCCTCCTTCAACGTCTCCTGCCCGATGACGGTATCCATGTCGCTGGGCAGATAATCCAGCATATCGTAGTTGATCCGGGTACCCAGCATCCCAAACACCGCCGGCACCAGCAGGATCAATGCGATCATCAGGATCAGAACACGGTTTTTTACCACCGCTTTAGACAATCCCATTGCATCTCGGTCCTTTCTCACTTGATCTCAAATTCGTCTGTCTCGATGACGTCCGGCTGCTGGTGGCGGATGATCTTCACTGTCAGCAGAGCCACCAGCAGATTCATCACGCCGTCCAGAAACAGCGACGCACCCAGGAGCATGGTCAGCGCCTGCGCCCCCTCGCCGGGCCGCAGCACCAGCAGCACGCCCAGCACACCGGCGCACGCCGCCGCCAGCAGGATGGCCCACCAACGGTCGATGCCAAAGCGCTTGGCGTCCACGGCGATCTGCACCTTGAACAGCCCGTCCGACAGCACCAGAATGCCGTACACCACGCACAGAAAGCCGATGGTCTCGCCGGGATGGGTCAGTGTTACGATGCCCAAGGCCATCAGCAGCACGCCGAAGGCCAGATCGTACTGGAAGGCCAGCCGGAACAGGTCACGGGACAGATACCCCGCCACCTTCACGGCGCCAAACACGATCATCCCGATGCCCAGCAGCTCTCCGATGACGGCCACCGACACGCCGGGCCATACAAACAGCACCACGCCCAGCACGCACAGCAGCACCGACATGATGATGTATCCTGTTTTGGCCGCTCGCATAGGGGTCACAGAACGCATGATACGCATCTCCCTCACTTTTGATGGTCTGAGTTTACCGCTTTCGGCGGCGGGAGAAAATGGACAAAAAAATGCCGGGTGTCTGAAAGTCAGACACCCGGACGCAAATTGCCCAGTTTTTAGGCAGTCAGGGGGCATTTGCCTAAATTTTCAATGGTCCTCCCGGCTGCGCTCGATGATAAGCTCCGGCAGGCCGTGGCACAGGCGGCTGATACGCCGCAGCTCCTCCAGCGCCTCATCCTGCATCCCGCCGCTGATCCAGTCGATGCACATTCCGAAGAGTTGGCACTTGATGAACCGGATCACCGCCCGGCGGTCCGCCTCCGGCAGTTGGTGCTGGGGGAAGGCGGTATCGATGTAGGTGGTGACAGCGTAGTCGCACAGGCGCATGGTGCTCTCCTCGAAGAGGTCACGGTTCACGGAGTGGTAGATGTGCATCACGGCGCTGCGGTTGTGCAGAGCGTAGCGGAAGGCCATCTCGCAGCACTCGTCCAGCGTGGAGATGGTGGGGTACTCCTCAATGAGTTGGTCGGTGTAGGAGGTGATGATCTCAGCGATAAGGGAGGGGATATCCTGAAAATGGTAGTAAAAGGAGTTGCGGTTGATGCCGCACTTCTCCACAATGTCCCGGACGCTGATCTTGTTCAGGGGCTTTTCGTTGAGCAGCTGCAAAAACGCCGTTTCAATGGCCTGCTTGGTAAAATTTGCCATACACACCTCCGTCTCTTCTGCACACCCTCTCTCGGAAAACTGATTATAGCAGATTTTTCCCCGGCTGACAACCCTCCCAAAGCGCTCAAAATGGGGCATACTATCCCTACCGTCATGACCGACGGCAGCCAAGAACAGGAGGTCCATGCCATGCGAAAGAAAAAGCCCTTTCACGACCCGGCGCCGGATATCCACGACTTTCCCGGCGTTCCGGAGAGTACCTTCGATCTGGTGAACCAGTACGGCACCTACAACATCCAGCCCACCTCCCACACGGAGAACCTGTTTCCTCTCATCGGGCCGGAGCTGCCGGAGCGCTGGCGCACCATGCGTCTGGGAAAGGACGATCTGGAGGACTTGTAGCGGAAGTCTGCGGGGCAGACGCATCAGGGGCGGGCGCATTTGCGCCCGCTCCTGATGCGCTTTTCTCTTGCAGGCTGTGTCGAAATATGGTAGGATGGATGTATACCATATGGTATAGTGACCCCCAAATACATGATTCGGAGGAAAGAGAAGCGATGAAGCAGATGAAACGGGCCGCAGGTCTGCTGCTGGCGCTGGTACTGGTGCTGAGCATGGCCGCCTGCGGTAAGAAGGACGGAGACGGCGGCGACAGCCAATCCGGCTTCCAGCGTGGCACGATTGAAAACGGCATTTACACCAACACCTTCGTGGGCATCGGCTGCCAGCTGAGCGATGACTGGACCTACTACACCGACGAGCAGCTGGCAGAGCTGTCCGGCGTGGTGGCCGAGAGCAGCGAGGAGATGCAGAAGGCCATGGAGGATGGCAAGAGCACCTATGATATGTTCGCCAGCGCCATGGAGGGCCTTGTGACCATAAACGTGGTGTATGAGGATCTGGGCGCTCTGTACGGCAAGCTGCTGGACGAGGCGGGCTATCTGGAGATCGCCGTACCCAAGCTGGAAGATGCTCTGACCTCCATGGGGCTATCCAACGTGAAGGTGGAGCAGACTCCGGTGCAGTTCGCCGGTCTGGTTCGGGAGGGCGCTGTTATCTCCGGCGAGATGGACGGCGTCCCCATGTATGAGACGCTGGTGTGCATCAAGCAGGAGGGCTATATGTGCTGCGTGACCATGTGCAGCTGGACGGAGGATATCACCGCCGATCTGGTGGAGCTGTTCTATCAGGCATAAGCCAAGGGTAAGCAAATCAAAAAGGGAGGCCGCAGACAATGCCTGCGGCCTCCTGTTTTTTGGTTTATTACAGCTCCGGGGCGGCGTTGGTGCGCTGGGAGCGCAGACGGTAAGTGACCTTCTTCAGCTTCCGGCTTCTCATGGAGCTGATGGCCGTGGGGATAGCGCCCAGCAGCGTGAAGGCATACAGCTTCACCAGCTCCCCGATGTAGGTGGAGGAATCGATGATCTCCTGGCGCAGCATCTCCGGGATCATGCGGAAGCAGTCCAGCAGGCTCAGCTCGTAGTAGTCCTTCAGTTCATTATAGACGGCGATGGACCAGTCCAGCTGATAGCCCACATAGGTCATGCCCAGCATCAGCACGATGCTGACCACCAGACCCACGGTGGAGAACCGGCCGCCCAGCAGCTCATAACCCTTCATGGTGCAGATGGCCATGACGATACCGCTGACTGCCGCCACGTAGCCCAGCTGGCCCAGCAGCACGATGCACGCCACGCCCAGCAGAGAACCCAGCAGCGCACCCACGACGCCGGCCACCACGTTCTCCTTCTTGCCCAGCTCCGCCTGCTGGTTCTGCTCCTGCAGATGGCCCAGCTGCTGGTAGCAGCTGTCGCACAGCAGGGAGGGGACACCGGTCATGATGCAGGGGTCCGTCTCCACGGCGCTGCCGCAGTTCTGGCAGCAGTTGTCATAGCCGGAGGCGTGCAGAAACTCCACCACGGCGGCTACAGCCTCCGCCAGCTTCTCCACCTGATTGGGATTGCCGAAGCGGACATTCAGGGTCAGCTCCACCCGGCTGCGCCGGACGGAGAAGCCCGTCACCAGACGGGTCCCCTTTACAAACTGGCGGATGGCGGACTGATCCGGCTCCTGCCCCAGCTTGTGCAGGGACAGGGTCATAACGGCAAGGCCCTGATCGTTGCGCCGGAGCATGGTCTGGTAGCCGCCGACGCTGCCGAAGAGGATGCTGCTCTCGCCGTCCACCGTCAGGTGCAGACGCTGGGCGGTCTGGTCCAGAAAGGTCTTTTCTTTTTGAGTCATGGGGTAGTTCTCCTTTTCTTTCTTTCACATGGTTTACACACAACTAGGCCGGAGGATCGTCAGAAGGAGACGACCTCCTCCTTGGGCTTTTCGCAGGGGGCGATGGCGGTGACATACAGCACCGGGCCCTCGCCCTGATAGGCGTCATTGGCCTCTTTCTTCACCGTGGCGGTGATCTCCACCCACTGGCGGTTCTTGAACCTCTCCAGTCCCTCGCCCTTGGCCACCAGAGCCAAAAACTGCATATCGTTTTCGCAGCAGACCATGGCGAAGCGGCCGGGGCAGTGGACGCCCTTGAACTTCTTAGAGTGGCACATGACGGCCTTATACCGCACGGTGACACCGTCGTAGCGGTCGGGGTTGTCCATCATATCCACATACCAGACACCGTAGTCGTCGTCCGGCACATCCAGATGGCCGTCGGAGAGATCGAAGGGGGACATCTCCGGAGTGACGTACTCCTCGCTGGTGCCGTCCTCGTTCTCCAGATAGATATCGGCCCGGCGGTTCACCATCCGCAGGTTGCGGCTGCGGAGCTGGGCCCGCAGCTCCTCGTTGCAGTGGTTGAAGATCAGCATATCGGCGTTGCTGATCTTCTCCATCATCAGCTGGCCCATATTCTTTACATACATCTCGAAGCTTCTGGCGTCCACCAGACACATGATCTGGTAGAGGATCCAGTTGGCAGGCAGGCCATCTCGGTACAGAGGCTCGATCATCCACATACCGTTATACTCGATGATGACCTGCTTGGGTCGGTACTGCTTCTCCAGCTTCTTGAACAGCTCCGGAGTCAGCTGACTCTGCTCGTCCACCGTGTAGGTAAACACATTGCCCAGCACACGGGGGTCGTACTCCAGCTCCCCCTCCTCGCAGCAGATCAGCAGGGTGCGGTCCTCCTCGGCAAAGCCGTCCCGGAGGATACCGTTGATGAAGCCGGTTTTTCCGGAATCCAGAAAGCCGGCGATGAGATAGACAGGAATATCCATAGTTCCTCGCTCCTTACAGGTGTTACAGGCTGAACAGCTCTTTGAGCTTGTCCTCCTTCAGCTGGGCGCCGATGACGCACAGGCGGCCGGTGTAGTCGGCGCTGCCGTAGCGGACGTCCTGCTCCTCAGGGACATAGTCGAAGTGCAGCCACTTGCCGCCGCTGGGAACGATGCCCTTGGCCCGGAGGATGGCGCCGTAGTCGCCGGTATCCAGCGCCGTCAGGATGCGGCGGATGTCCTCCTCCGTGTAGGAGTGGACCGTCTCGGCGCCCCAGCTGGTGAACACCTCGTCGGCGTGGTGGTGATGGTGGTGGCAGGAGCACTCCGGGTCATCGCACTCGCCGTCGTGGTGATGGTGATGCTCATGCTCCTCATGATCGTGATCATGTCCGCAACCACAACCGCATTCGTCATCGTGATGATGGTGATGATCGTGTTCGCCATGTACGTGACCGTGAGCAATTTCTTCTAATGTTGCTTCACGAGTACCAACAACTTCAACTGTGAAGTGTAATTCTTGACCCGCTAACATGTGGTTACCATCAACTACCACTTCATCGCCATCCACTTCAGTGATCACAACAGGAACAGGGCCGATATCTGTGTCAGCTAAGAAACGCATACCAACCACCACTTCATCTACACCTTGGAATACATCTTTTGGTACACGTTGAACCATGTTTTCATTGTATTCGCCGTAGCCTTCTTCTGGTTGAACACGTACTTCAAATTTGTCGCCAACTTCTTTACCTTCTAAGGCATTTTCAAGACCAATGATTAAGTTATTGTGGCCTTGTAAATATTCTAATGGTTGATTTGCTGGTGCTTCATCAACTAATACACCGTCTTGAGTACGTACTTGGTAAGCGATACTCACAACCGTATTTTTTGCTACTTTCATATTGTTTTCCTTATTAAAAAAATCGTCATTCATTGTATAGAAAATTATTCTTTAAGCAATGCAATTCGCGCATTCACACTGACTTTAATTTTCTCTTTGCCACTTTGAGTATAAGTTTCATCTTTCCCACTCGAGTATAAACTTTTAGAGCTTAGTTCGGCTGCAGCATAAATAGGATAATCGTCCGTTGAATCCTTGGGTGAGGAAATCTCAAGGTTTTGTATGGTATAACCTTTCATCTGTAAGGATTCTTGAAGTAATAGGGCTTTATCTTTAAATTTAGCTAATGCTTCTTTGGTTAATTCATTTTCTAAGCTACTTAATTTTTCACGTGAAACAGAGGCACTTACGCTATCAATCGCTAAGACACCATCTAATTCATGCACTACTGTTGATAACGCTTGAGAATCTTTACTTTCCAAGGTTAATTCCGCACGGGCAGTCCAACCTTGTTGTTTGCCTTTATCATTATAGCGAATCCAGGTATTACGAGAGT
>OOIF01002572.1_pt1 | contig 12125 bp, 24 predicted proteins | sample 1691961 | NCBI WGS metagenome assembly OOIF01 (sample SAMN06348146, study PRJEB24527) | human gut metagenome | biome: human gut; feature: ankylosing spondylitis patient; material: feces | host: Homo sapiens | place: China | collected 2015-10 | reverse complement strand
TGCATCAAGTGCAAGTACAATATCCTCCTCCGTTATCTCCGTTGCAGCAGCAATCTCACTTATCTTTGCATTTCTGCCTTTTTCATAGCTTATCTTTTCTGCCGCTTTTTTTATCTTCCAGCCATTTTCCCGCAATGTCCTGCTGACCTTAATCATCCCATCATCCCGCAAAAACCTCTTTATCTCGCCCATTATCATCGGCATGGCGTGTAGTATGTGCTAAAAATTCTTTAATTGTATCTCAATATCTCCATTGACAATTATTATCTTGTCAATTATAGTTTTAAGTATCATATTTTTATTTCTTTTGTCGATGCTGTCCCAAACATCGGCAATTTTTTTGATGTTCTCATAGGCAATACTTTTCTTTTTATTTGCTTCTTTACTTGATAATTCAGTTTCAAGTTGTTCTTTTAAACTGCTGATAGTATTATCTGACTGCTTTATCATATCTAAAACATCATCATTTCCATCTGCATAAAGATTAAAAAGCCTTTTACGACGCTTCTCTTCTTTTTGGATTTGAGCTTGTATTATCTCAATTTTGCTTTGCTTTGCGACTGACTTTTGTGATGATAAATTTAAAGATATTTTCATTATCTCAGCTTCGACTTGCTTTTCAATGTCAACCGCCCATTCCGTTGAATTATCGCAGTCTTTATTGTAATTCGGCAAATAAAATAAATCTTTGTTTCGTGAGCAACAGTAAATTTTTTTAGGTGCATCAGATTCACTTCCCCATTTTTGATAACGCATTTTACATCCACACACACCGCAATAACATAAACCTGTCAATAAATTTGGTTCTTTGTTGAGGCTAACTGTTTTCTTTTTTCTTCTGTTTTTCCTCGCTTCCTGTGCAAGCTGAAATCTATCTTTATCAAAAATAGGCTCATGCAAACCTTTATATAAATTGCCCTTATATGGTATCATGCCGATGTTTACTGGACTTGTTAAAACCATTTTAACAGTATGCTCATGCGTAAAATTAAGCATTTTTTTAATTGCAACATCCGAATAGCCGTCGATAAACAAATCTAATGCTTGATTTGCCTGCTTTTTCCGTTCTGGTATAGGTACTAAAATTCCTTTTTCTCTATCATACTTATAACAATAAGGAGTATTACCGCCACCCATCCAGTAGCCTTGCTTTACTCTTTCCAACATACCGCCACGCATACGCAACATCATTGTGTTTTTATCAAGCTGTGCAAAAACTGCCATCATCTGAGTATATGCTTGCTCCATCGGACTGTCGTAGCTTATACTGTCATGCACACATTTAAACAAGATGTTGTTTGCTTGAAACACTCGTTCGATGATATATATTCCATCAACCATGCTTCGTGACAACCTGTCTAATTTAAAAGCAACAACACACTTCACTCTTTTCGATACACAATCGCTGATAAGTCGTTGCAGCTGTGGTCTGTCCATGTTTGCACCAGTATAACCATCGTCAATATAGTAATCACTGATTATATAACCGTTCTTATTGCAGTAATTATCAATATCTCTTTTTTGGCTTTCCAGCCCGTTTCCATCTTCTGCTTGTTTTTCTGTTGATACTCTCATGTACGCAACACATTCCATCTTCAAATCCTCCTTTTATATAAAAAGAATGTGCCGCATTTATCGTACTTACGACACATTCTAACCTTTTTAAAATATAATGTCAATCAAGGCATGATGTTATGATTTTTACAATATCGGCAGATAAAGTTACATCCTCTGCTTTTATCTCGTTTCCATTTATTGTTATTTTAATCATTTCAAAACCTCCAATTTTTCAATCTTTACTTTTATCTTGTCAACTTTTCTCTGTACAGTTCGTTCACATATCATATTTCTTTGTGCAACTTCTGTAAGTGTTTTTCCTCTTGCAAGCATTGTAAATATATTCTCTTCTTCCTCTGTAAAATTGGCGTTCTTTAAAATTTCATCAAGTTCCGGCTTAGTAAGTTCTGAAAACTTCATAAGCCATTTCTCCTATATTTCTACTTTTGGTACTGCATCAAGCAAGCAGTCTTTACACAACTGCTCTCCGTCATATCCGTACAATTCTTCTACATCTTCCCCACAACAATCGCATATAAAGTGAGGTATATTGCGTTTCGGGCAACTATCCCCAAGACAACCTATTTCGCTAGGACAGTCAACACATTCGCTTTTAAATTTTATCATCTTGCTTACCTCCAAATAATAGATTGTTATTCTTTTTCCATACATCTGTATTTCTAAATTTAGGTAAACAGCTTACAGCTTTTGTTGCACACTTTACGCACAACTTCCCGTCTCTATCGAGTGGGTTTCCGCAGCGATAGCAAAGTCCGTAAGCTGGTCTTTCGCTTCTTGTTATACCTACTTTTTCTTGCTGTTTTCGTATTTCTCTGCCTTTTATGCGTCTTATCTCAAGACATTCTTCACAGTGTATATGTCCCTCTGCACGCTGTCTTATTTTACACATTACGCAAAGATTTTGCTCGTCATAACGCTGTCTTGCTTTTTGATAAAGCTGTTTATAATATGCTTCTTTACTACCAGCTACTTTATTTGCGTGTTTAGCATTTACTTTTTCAGCATAAGCTAAACACTCAGGACAAGTTTTTTCACTGCCAAATAATTTGCTTTTGCCGCATTTTGGGCACAATCCCTGTGCTTTGAAAAATTCTCTATCTTCTCGATATTTCTTCTTTCTTTTTTCGGCACATTCCTTGCATAGAGTTTTGTTTGTCATTGCAGGTTTACCGCACTTGGTACATAAGCTATGTTCTTTTCTTTGACGATAACGCTCTTTATACCATTTCTTTTTGTTTTCGCTATACATAATTTTTTTAGGAGCAAAACCGGTTTTTACTGTGCACAAAACTCTTACTCCTTTCTTAGTTTTAGCTTAGTCTACAATCTCATACTTATCTTCGTGAAATTCTCTATCTTCTTCATTAGAATAGGCTCTTTTACAAGTTGTACAAAATTCTAAAAGTACCTCTATATCTGCGCTGTTCTCATATTTACATCCTTTGCAATCATTCATTGTATAATTACCTCGCTAAATCCTTATTTTTTAACTGCTCCATTATTCCTAATGCTATTGTATGTACTGTTGATTTTTCTACCTGTGGAATATTTTTCATTTCTTCGTATGCTTCAATAATTTTGTTATAGAAATCATCAACAGCCTTGTTATAAGACTGCTTTCTGATTTCACATTCGTCTGCACTTGCTTCGCAAATACATTCTTCGTGCATAGAACAATTTTTACATTCAATCGTCATTCTTTCCACCTGCCTTTACTATCTCGATTGCATCATCCGTAAGCATTTCTTCTGATTTTCCATGTAATCTTACTCCAGAATTATATTCTTTGCTTTGATTTTCCAATTTCTCAACAACCTTTTCCATATCATAGGCTGTTGGCTGTTCTTCTATTGCCTTAATACAGTTTTCTATTGCATCATATACATCTGCACTTTCGCCCCTGAATGGTGCTTCTTGCAATGCATAGTCATTTAAGTGTAATATCAACTTATCCGCATCAATCAATCTCATTCTTCATCACTCCAATCTAATTTCTGACCACAGCCATCGCAATAATCTAGTCGATAGTCGATAAAACTATCACCTGTCTCTGTCTTTGCGCTCTCACCACAGCAAGGGCATTTGTAGCTCCGTTTTCCGTTCTTAACTACTTTCTTCGGCATCTGTTTTTCTCTCGCCGCCCGGCATTCTTCCGGTGTGCCGATTGCGCGGTACTGTTGTACTTCTTCAAGTGCTTTGATTGCCATTTCGTTAGTTTTATAATCATCTTCCGCAAATTTATGTTTGCTATTCTTGTCAATAATCTGCATAAACAGTCGCATATTTTTCAGTTTTTCTACCGCTTCGCTCTCTGTCATATTATTCCTCACTTTCTAACAATTCGGGGTTGTCAAATTTGCAAAATCCTCTATGCTCATTAACTGAAAATGAAACAGCACCTTTATACTTCATAAATGTTAATTTTTCTCCTGTAAGTTCGCATTTGTGCTTTTTATCATTCAAATGCTTACAATTTCCATCACAATAACTCATGCTATACCTCGCTTTCAATCTCTAATACCAAACTCTTTCTTATATTTCTCGGGCATAGGAACACTGTTTCTAACTTCCATTTTGCCTGTTTCCTCGTTTTTTTTATCTTCAAGTGATAACTTTATAGCCTGTTTGTTTTTGTTTGCTATTTGAGCCGATGTGGAGTTTGTATTTACCATTTCTACAAGTTTTCTTATATCATCAGGCATTTTATTCAACTCTGTTGCTCGCTTGACCTCTGTTCTGTATGTCTTTATAAAATTACTGCTCACAACATTTTCATTAAATTCACTATCGCAAGCCCAAATCTTTAACTGCTGTGGTGTTCCTACAGTTTTTTGCACTACTGTCGGCAACTTTGCAAACTCCTGTTCTGAATTGTAGCCACAATTTCTTAACGCTTTTCTGACTATCGACCACGCTTCCAGCTCGTTCAACTCAGATGGTTGTGTCAAAGTCTGCAATATTTCTATAAGTTGCCCCGGTGCAGGTGCAAAACCACTTGTATTCGTAGTCATGTATGCTTTAAATGCCGCCATGACAACATTATTATCATACTCGCTTAAACACATGAGCCACGCATTTACTGCCGCTTCTCTGCTTGGTGGATTGTAGTTAGGATATACAGCCTGTGTCATGGCAAGTAACATTTGAACTTCTTCTTTTGTCATTTTCCTATCCCCCAACTACTTAAAAAATCCGATGTTTCATTTTTCTGTTTAATCTGCTGATTCAGATAACTTTCAAATTTACTTCCAAACAAAGTATCGGGTCGTAAATACAATTCAAATTTAGTACCTTGCCATTCGGCAGACTTCTTATCAATCACTGTCATGAAATCAGAAACCGTATAGCCATCAGCAAATCTCGCCGTTATATGCTTTCTAGTGTTTGCTGTGTTACATCTGTAATGTGTACCGCATTTTTCATTCAGATAAGTAACAATTTCCTTTATATACTCTCCTGTAATGTTCTTTTTATTATTTACAGTATCAGTTTCAGTAACAGAATCAGAAACAGAATCAGTATCAGCTACAGATACAGATGCTTCTATGGGGTATCTGACTGGCTCTTTATTACCATTCTTCACACTTTCTGCAACACTTAAAACATAATTTCTAAATTTTTCGCATTTTATGTACTTCGCCGCTGACATAACCCCTGACAAAGTCTTTGCCGAACTGCTCCAGTTATATTTATACCAATTCAGAATCAGCACTTCTTTTGTACTCTCATTAAATTTTATAACATTATGTGCTTCATCAAATCTTTTTAATAATCTCAGACAAGTATCTTTGTTATATCCTGTGTCCTCACTCATGCTTTTATAACTTATCTCATAACAACCGCACAAATTTGTCTGAGGGTTTGTGAGCAAATACAGATAAAAATACTTATCCTCAGGTGTAAACTCGTCTATTACTTTGTTATCCGTCCAAAACGATAAGCGTACATTTCTGTAAATTGCCATTTAATCACCGTCCTTATAAACATATTCATCTTTTGCAACCATTTCTGAAATTATGTTTGCTAAATCAACCCAACTGCAATATTTTTTCACATTCTGCATATTCTCGTCGTAATACTCAAATTCAATCAATTTTTGCGATATAGAAGTACACATTTGGTGTATATAGCAAGGCTTCTTCTCAGGCGAACCGAAACCGCCTGTCCCGTATTCGTTTTTTAAAAACGCAACTTTTTCTCTCAAATTATGATTTTCAAGAAAATAATCTTTTACTCTTTTCATTCCGTTTTCAAACCCTGTACCACATAAAGCAAGTGCTTTCAAAGGGTTAAACTCTTTCACTTTGTTCTTATCTTCTAAGAAATCAAATATATCCATCTGCCTGCTACAAGAATAATTGTCAAAATTCATACTTTTTCTACCAAAAGGAAACCTCGGTTTTATGTCGCGACAACCTATTCCTTTCTTTGATTTTTAGTTAGTTATCCTCTTTTTTCTTAAAATCCTCGCAAGACACATCAAGCAAGCAACCGCATTTTTCGTATTCTGTCGCTCCCCAGTATGTCTTGTATCTGTAAGAGTTTTCGCATTTAAAGCAGAAATCCTTGCCGTTGTTCAGTTTGCAACTTGTCTTTTTGTCGTCTAATTTTTTCTCAAGACTTTCATTTGCTCTTTTAAGTTCTTCTACCTTTTTCTGCGATTCCTCAAAATCTTCAATGAGTTTGTTATATTTCTTCCTACTTAAAATCTTCCATCAAATCACCTCACCATCAATACAATATTGGCTTCATAATCACCTTGGAACCTGTGCGTTCTTGCATACACACTTTGTACCTTTCGCCTGCCGTACTCTTTCTTGTCTTTAAGATACTTTCCAGTTCGTATGTCACGCACTGAGATTTTAGTATCTACCGCAAGTAGCTTAAATTCGTCTACTGTCATGTTCTCACCTCACTCTAAATTCAAATAACACATTATGCCACAATCGGGAAAAATTTCAGTATTCATGTTTCCTCTCGTCGGTTCTAATTCGTCAAGAAAAATTGGCTTGCCGTTGCTATCTTTTAACATTGCGTAACCGACCTGTCTTTCAAGTTCTGACCTTGCCTTGAATACCTCAGGGAAATCTTTACGAATGTTATTCCAATAACCCATGCCGCCCTTGACACAACCAATGCAATTATTATTTGGGTAACCTAAGTCATACATGAGTGGTCGCTTAAAATCAAAAGTCCGTTCAAATAGTCCATGTACTTCTTCCTTAGACAAGCATTTGTCAATAAGTGAAAACTCATGATTTGCTTGCGGATTGGCTTCAATGGTTCGTTCTGCTCGGTTCTTCTCTTTCAAGTCAAATCCCCACACATAAGTCAATTCACAATCTTTGTGTTGTTCTTCCCACTCCTTTCTCACTCTCTTTTTAAGCCAGTTTGTACATGGTGCAAAGTTGTTACTAGGATTTCTAAAACCGCCAAAAACCTTGACGCAATCTTCGACACTCTTATACTCTGCACTACTTAAAATTTCTATTTTCTTTCCGATTGCTTTCTCACAATCTTTGATAAATCTGATACTGTCCTTATGCTGGTCGGCAATGTCTATGTAAATCCATTCATCTACATCCCCTGCTAAATATCCTGCCATAAAACTTGATATTCCTGCACTTATCCAACATACTTTTAGTTTTGTCATAACACCACGCTACAAATACCGTAACATGGATAATCCTAAATGGCTTCACACGCTTTTTACACTCTACTAATTAGGATTTTTCGCTAGCAGTTATACACCCTCTGCATCAACCCGGTTTACCGGGTACTCGTTATTCCTTTCTTTTTTCCTGCTCTCTTGCTTCAATCATATAATCACCTCTACCAGTTCAACTGATAGCCTGTCTTTCTAAGCATCCGTTCAAAATAATACTGTGCTGTATTGTGTTCACAATCCAACTGCACTTCTAAATAACGATTAGTGCAATATTCCATGATATAATCAAGCCGACCTGTGTTTTTGTCGTTACAACTGAAATTAAACAATTCGTTTAACTCTGTTAAAATGATTGCTACTGATGTAACATACAAATCATCCCTTGATATACAGTAAATTTGTGTTTCAACATCTTTTATCTCTTGATACTCCTTGATTGCGTTTATCTTTTTAGCAATCTTCTCAGCGTAATATTCAAGAACAAATCGCACTCCTGGATTGTCAAATCTCGCACTTTCTTTACCGATAGCGTTCAATAACTGTTGTGCCTTATTGTTATTAAGTCTGTATTTGCTATGTAACACTTCAAGACACACACTTACAGCCAACGCTCTGCCATCAATAATGCCTTGTTCTTTTGCTCTTTCTAAACTACCAATCTTACCTTTTTTCTTCTCAATTTTGTTCCTCTGCAATCTCTCACGCCTTATAGCGGCTCTCCTTGCACTCATTTGTAGTTCAACTCCTTAGTTTTTAGATTTGCTCAGCTTTAATTTGCTGAATTTTTCCAAGCACTGCCGTACATCCTCTACTACAGCCAATAAATTCTGAAACATAATCTTTTACCATAGTATCTCCGTACTGCTCAAAATAATCTATAAATTCTTTCTTTGTATTTTTAGTAAAACGGTTTGTATCTTCGTAAATATCTTGTATAATAGCTTTCAAAACTATAAACTCTGAAAAAACCATTTCCATATCAGACGTATCGTAAGCATACTTTTTCCAAATATCATCAAAAGCCTTGAAAGCACCTTTATAAGAAATCCTTACTGCAAAATCAGCATTACTTTTCTTGTTTCTTTTCATATACATATCAAAGAAACTTATATCCTCTTTTAATGCTTCAAGTTCTTTAAAATATTCTTCTCTATCTTCAAAAAGTCTTTTAGCAGTTGCTATAACATCCATGTTGTCCATATTACACCTCGCTATTTTGCGGAAACTGAAAGTATCTTATATATGGATGCGTATATGTTTCTTTTAGTGCTTCCATAGCCTTAATTGCCTTTTCTTCGGTTGAATAAGTTGCCAAAATGCTATTCATAATCACTTCTGGTGGTTCTGCAATATTTTTAGTTGCAATAATACTATAACTATTGCCATTACCCACTATTGTAAAAACAAAATATTCATATGGAATATCAGATTTTCCATTCTGTGATATAACTCTCATTTGAAAAACTCCTTTCTGACATCAATTACCTTGCACTTTAATTTATAACCCCAATCATCAATCGGTGGTCTTTTGCTCGGACAGCAGATAAAATCTCTGCAAATCCTTGGTCTGACTGAATAAATCTCGCATTTTTCTTTTGACTTATCATCATTAAGAAACGGACAAGTTATATCCATTGTCGGTGTAGCTGTCGGATAATTATGCCTGTGTTCCTTAATGCGGTTCTTCTTTATGTACTTGTGTATTGTTGCAATTTCATCTTCTGTCATAGGAAGTAAGTTACTGCAACAATTACCGCATTGAGTACACTCTCCGTTGCAAGTCAAGTCATAAGTGCCATTATTCATATCAGCCATCATCTGTTCTAAATTTGCTGATTTCATATTCTTACTCCCTTTCCAAAACCTCAATTTCCACGACAACTCTTGGATTTTCTTTGTCAACCTCTGTGTGAAAAACACTGTCAATAACATCATCCCAGCCATCATTTTTAATAACTCTCGCCAACTGCAACGCATCTAAAAAACTTTTCTCTGCTGCCGAACAAAGATTTCCTCTGTCATGTCGTTTATTCGGAGCATATATCCAAAATGTACACTGAATAGGCTTGTCGATTTTCACCATCGGCATACATCTTTTTATGGCTTTTAAACATGCCTTGTCATTTTCTGCTTTTGTAGGGTTGTGATATTTCTTTGTGCGAAAGTTGTACAATCTGCCGCCTAACAGCTCATTCAAACCTTTAAGTGGAAATGTATTATTTTTCTTGTCAATCAACACTTTGTATTTCATTACTTCTTTTCCTCTTTCTGTGCTTTCTCTTTTTCTTCTTTCTCAGCTTCTTCAAGTAAAGCAGTCATCTGACTTGCTGTCTTTGGCTGTTCAAACCAATCTGAAACTGTTGTTTCTTTCTGTGCCAAACCGTTGAAAATACCGATATACTCTGTCAGTTCATCTTCACTGATACTCTCGACAGTGTGGTCTAATCTCTTTTCAAGCATTTCCTTTGTAACACCGTATTTAGCAAAAGCTACAACCATATTTTTAACTTTATCTTTAAAAGGAATACCGTTCTGCCCTGCAAGTGTCTTTTTGCACTCTTTTATGCAGTCCTCTACCAAATCGGGCGGTAAGATTGCCAAAATACGGCTTCTTAATCTTCTTGCACCGTCATTAGCTGTTCTCTCGTAAATATCACGCTGGCTTGTCAACTTTCTGCTGCCGTTTCGTGTTTCCATGATGTGCTTGACCGTAAAATTCTGGCTGGATACTGTATTTGTTTCCAAGTCCCAGGCGTATGCCTGCATCTCGGATTTTCCATCTTCGTGTGATAATTCTTTGATACCGTAATCGAGATTGCCGTAGCATCTTGCTAATTCCTCGGCAAATCTAATTGTCACTCCTGTTACAGTCTGTCCCCCTCGTGGATATGCAAAAAATGCTTTATCCGCAAAACCTTTACGCTGGCACGCTTCAATAGCTGTTGCATAGCAATTTGTATAATTTCTCGGAAACTGCTTTGCAAGTAACAATTTTCCCTGTGCTTCTGTTATTGCTCTGCTACTTTCAACTGCGACTGTACCTTGATTTATGTTGTTAAAAGGTACATGATTGTTGTTCTTAACGCTTACTTCATTCATGTTCTATTCCTCGCTTTCCTCTAATTCTTCAAAATGTTCTCTTATCTCTAATCCATCATCATCGCACCACTCGCACCATTCGTGTTCTTTCTCGTCAAAATATTCAAGTCCGGATGCGTTACAATAGTCCGGTTTTATACGGTTTTCATACTGAAACAAGTCATAGTTCCACAATGTATTAAGAACTTTCCAAGCCTGTTCAATGCTTTCAACTTCGACATAAAAGTTTTTAACCGCTCCTACTTGGCAATTATGCCAAACTCTTAATTTGCTCATTCGTTCTATTCTCCTTTTCTTCTTAATTCCTCAACTATTTTTGCCAAAACAATATATTTTTCTTCTAAGTCTGAAATTCTTCTATCTAAAACTTTACCGTTAGTTAAGCTGTTAGATGTAGCAGGAAGCCTTTCAACTTCAAAATCTTCTGCTTTAAAACCAAAAGAATTTTTAATCTGTTGCCACACATCAGAATACATAGCACCGTATGTTGTATATTCATCAATTTCAGCCGTAACCTTATTTTTATATGAAGAAACAAATCTATTCTCGCTTTTCGACAAAATACTTGAATTTAAGTTTTTACGCTTAAAACAATCTGTCATGCTATGTTCATTGTTTTTCTTTACATACTTATCAATAGCCACTCTTAAACGGCTTGTATTTAAAATTACAATATCCATATTATCTCCTTTTCTATTCATATTGTTTCTGTAACCAGTTTGGCAAACCAAGCGTGTTAATAGCACCATTGGTATAACCATACCAGTTCCCAGTTTCTAAACACTCTTTATAAATATTGAGATAAGTTCTATACATATCTCTGCCACTTTTCAAAAAATACTCATTTGCTTCAAGAATGTTTACTGCATACGGGGGTGTTTTTTCCTGTGCTATGAAGATTACAGAGTGTTCATAGCCTGTTACTTTATCCATAATGTCTTTATAAAATGCCATCTGTAGGTCGTACATCAAGTTGATTGCATCACGCATGAACTTGTCACTGCTGGCATCTGCACAAGATTTGTAATCAATAAGAATATGTGTATCTCCAACCTGTGTCTGACAGTCGGGACGGCACTTTACAGGTAATCCTGTTTCATCATCTTCCGTAAAGTAAGATGCTTCTTTTTTGCCTTTTAAAAGTTGGGGAACAAAAGGTGTACTGTATAACGCTTCTCTCATAGCTTTTATCTTTTCAAAATCATCAAGTGAAATTATATCTTTACCCTCGTTTTGGTCTTGAAATAAGAGCCACTGAGCCTTACCCTCTTTGGTTCTTTTGTTCACTTCGGGTGCTATCGCAAATTCCTCAGTGAACTTATCTTTTTCAAGAACATATTTATGTACGGCTCTGCCGAAAAGCAACGCCGGAGTATCTTCCTGTTCACTGTCTTTCCAGTAACGGAAGTGAGCCGGGGACTTTGCAATCTTCTTTAAGTCGGTACTGCTCACTCCCTCTCTTGCCCGATACTCCTTGTTACTTATTATTAAATCTTTCACGCATTCTCTCCATTTCTCTTGCTATTTTGTCAGCTTCTTCAATAGCAAGCTCTGTATTGAGTATTCTCAATATATTTTCTTTTGACGCATATTGTTCTGATTTTAAGTAATTTATTAAAGCATCAATGCGTGCCTGCTGTTCTACAAAAACATCATATAAAGTCTTTGTGATTGGTATAAAACCTTTAAGGTAATCTTCGTTTAACGAACTATCGACTTCTAAGATTTTCAGCAATGTTTCATCACTCAGAGTTCCATGTCTTAACAGCTCCACAGCAAT
>OOIF01002570.1_pt1 | contig 12133 bp, 9 predicted proteins | sample 1691961 | NCBI WGS metagenome assembly OOIF01 (sample SAMN06348146, study PRJEB24527) | human gut metagenome | biome: human gut; feature: ankylosing spondylitis patient; material: feces | host: Homo sapiens | place: China | collected 2015-10 | reverse complement strand
ACTTCGAGTCTGAATAATGGTGTCTATATTCTGAAAGTGATTTCAGAACACAGTAAAGCAATAATAAAGCTGGTAAAATAAAAGATTGTTTTAGGTTGATTTAGTTTGGTAAAAAAGAGAGAAAAGGCAAATGAATATTTTTCCATGCTCATCTATGTGACGGCAATCGGCGGTATCCTTTTATCCATTCTTGGAGCAATTTTCATCCCGGCAATTGCTTCCTTGCTCGGGGCAAAAGGCCAGCTTCTTTCTAACTGCATTTTATACGCCAGACTTTCTTTTATTTCCATGCCCGCCTTTATGCTGCAAAATGTATTCCAGAGCTTTCTGGTGACAGCCCAGCAGCCTCATGCCGGTCTGATCGTTACGATCATAGCGGGACTTACCAATATGAGCCTGGATGCCTTATTTATCGTTGTTTTCCGCTGGGGTGTTGCCGGTGCTGCCCTGGCAACAGGGATCAGCCAGTGTATCGGCGGTCTTCTGCCTCTGATCCTGTTCCTTGGGAAAAATGACAGTCTGCTCCATCTGGTGCCGACCCGCCTGGAATGGCGTCCATTTTTCTTATCCTGCACCAACGGCATGTCTGAGCTGATGGGTAATATCTCTGCCTCCATCGTCAGCATGCTTTACAATTTCCAGCTTCTGAACTATGCAGGGGAAAATGGAATTGCCGCTTATGGTGTTTTAATGTATGTCCAGTTTATTTTTATTGCCGTATTCTTCGGCTACACCATCGGTGTAGGCCCGGTCATAGGCTATCACTATGGAGCCGGGAACCATGCTGAGCTGAAAAATCTGCTCCGGAAAAGCCTGAAATTAAACATCATCACAGGCATTTCCATGACTATTCTGGCGAATCTTTTCGCCGGAGCATTATCCCGAATCTTCGTGGGCTATGATCCTGAGCTGTACGCCATGACCAAGTCCGCATTCCACATTTTCGCCCTGTCATTCCTGGTGTGTGGAATTAACATCTTTGCATCCGCATTTTTCACTGCATTAAACAATGGACTTATCAAATTCCCTGGTGTAATCCTTTTCACTTCACAGGATCACCAGTTTATACAGACTATCGCAAACCGTATTATGGAGATTACTCCTGGCGGACTTATCGACAAACTCACAACTTATGATGAATATCTTGAGAGCGATGAGATGGCTAGAAAAAGACAGATTTTGTCAGTACAGAGCGATGATGAGGACTAAAGAAGCAACATTTCATGTTGCTTCTGCAACAAATATGCCAGATAAATAAATTTATCTGGCATATTTTTGCGTATATTATTCAGTTTTTTGCTGAATACCACTACTTTCACATTACTTCTCATTACTTCTGCAACAAAAAAACAGGCAAAGTAATTTTGCCTGTTTTTTTGCGTGTGCTATTCTGTTGTTTGATGCAGCAATTCTTAATATCGCTGCTTCTTATATTTACTCTTTATAAAGAAGTTTTTCTATGATAAATCTTGGTCTTTCTTTTACTTCCATATATATCTTTCCGACATACTCTCCTATTATTCCGAGTGATAAAAGTATCAGGCCTCCTATTCCCCAAAGCGATATTACTATGGTCGTCCAGCCCTGTACCGTATGTCCTAAAAGCCACACAATTAGGAAGTATATCAGCATAACGATACTTACCGTAAATACAAGTGTTCCAAGTGATGTTATCATTCTTATCGGTTTTACACTGCATGATGTTATTCCATCTACGGCAAATGAGAGCATTTTCTTTAACGGATATTTTGACTCTCCTGCAAATCTCTCATGTCTCTCATAATAGACAACATCCGTTTCATAGCCTATCATAGGTACTATTCCTCTTAGGAAAAGATTTACCTCTTTGTACTTTGCAAGTCCCTCTAATGCTCTTTTACTCATAAGCCTGTAGTCGGCATGATCCTGTAATGTATCTGCTCCCATTACCTTCATCAGCTTGTAAAAAGCGTGTGCCGTACTTCTCTTAAATACTGTATCTGTTGCTCGTGTAGAACGCACTCCGTACACTACATCTTTTCCCTCATTGAACTTGTCTATAAACTGCTCTATAACTCCTACATCATCCTGAAGATCGGCATCAAGCGATATAGCCGCATCTGCATAATCCTTAGCTGTCATAAGACCTGCGAGCAGTGCATTCTGATGACCTTTATTATGTGCAAGATTTATACCGGTAAACATCGGATTTTTCTCATGAAGATCAGTTATTATATTCCATGTATTGTCCTTTGAACCATCGTTTACAAAGGCAATCTTACTCTTATCACTTATCTTGTCTTTTTTTATAAGACCTCTCATTATCTCCTCAAGCTGTCTTGATGTTTCAGGAAGCACTTCCTGCTCATTGTAGCACGGTATAACAAGCCATATTATTTTTTTCATATCATTATTTCCTCATCTTACATTATTTAAACATTCCGCCAAGAACCTGGTTTACAAGTTTTCCATCAGCTTTTCCTTTCACCTTAGGCATAAGGACTTTCATTATCTTCCCCTTATCTTTTGCCGTTGGTTCTGCAATCTCAAGTTCTGCTAAAACTTCCTTGATAACAGTCTCTATCTCAGCCTCATCCATCATTTTAGGAGCATACTCTTCTAACACCTTGATAGTATAGTTACATTCATCTATAACATCCGTTCTGTCTGCCGGAGTCATCTCCAAAGTCTCTTTTGTCTGTTTAATAAGCTTTAAGATAATCTGGTCACCCTCTGCATCAGTAATATCTTCTCTCTTGTCTATCTGAAAGTTTTTAAGTGCAGTAAGGAGACTTGACAGTACAGCCTTTCTCTCTTTATCTCTTGCTTTCATTGCGGCCATCATTTCGCCTCTTATAAAATCTACTTTATTCACCACTAAATCCTCCTCGTTTATATTATGTGCTCTCGAAATTTTTCATTTAAAAGATTCCGAGAGTACATTATTTGTTTTTAGTAAAGTGTGTATCCCCACACCATTTCCACCATCAAACTTTAAATGATATTCAACATTTTATATGTCAATAGCGAAACATCTTTATAAAACAAAAATCGCAGAATAATTCAATGAAAATTCTACGACCTTTAAACTGGGCTACAAGGATTCGAACCTTGAAATGCTGGAGTCAGAGTCCAGTGCCTTACCATTTGGCGATAGCCCAATCACAACCACAAGCGATATTATACATGAATCCTTTTCGGAATGCAAGCATTATTTTTAAATTTTTCAAAAAAATTTTTATTTACCCAATTTATGGTTTTTTTCACCATATAAACGCACTGCTGTACTCTTCTCTACCGTGTAGGTCTGAACCTGACAATTCGTAGGAAATTTCATGCCTAACGACTTTGCACGCGCAAACAAATCATCATATGAAATTGTCACGTCTGCCTCCTGCTTTTTCAGTGCTAAATTTTCTTTTTCTAATACATCAATCTGAGACGCCAGTTTATACACTTGTTTATTCAAAAGCACTTCCTGATTTTCCATACGAACAATTTGGAAACAACTTAGAATCAAAACAAGGGATGCTGCACTTGCAATAATCCACTGTTTAATAAACTTTCTTTTCTTCTTCTGTTTTTCCACGTCAACAATTTTTACTTTTTTCCCCGTATTCACAATTTGTATGGCGGTATTTCCCACCACGTAATCCATCGTAACTTTCACAATATCCTCCGTTTTTCTGAACAATTAACCCAAAGTATCCCATTATTTCTTTTGTTTTGGCTCCTCCGTAGCCTCCACAATCAACATCGTAATTGCACCGGAACGGCTGGTATAATGCTCATCTGCGTACTGGTCAATTCTCTGAATCACTTTATCTTCTAACGTAATATTGACCCGTTTTTTCATCTATCAGCCCTCCAATCCTCATTCTATGTGTAATTTATACACATAATATGGTTATATTATACACACTTTTTACGTAGAGTTCAACTATTTTCTGTGGAATTTTCACAAAAAAAAGAAAGTTCAATCGAATCGAGACGGGATAACGCTTTGCGTTATAGTCTCTCTCGAATTGAACTTCCTTTTTTGCTTATATAATTAGCCGAGAGCTCGAAGAAAAAAAAGAGTGGCTCCTTTTTAGAGTCACTCTTTTTTTAATATGAAAGCGCGAGACGGGACTCGAACCCGCGGCCCCAACCTTGGCAAGGTTGTGCTCTACCAACTGAGCCACTCGCGCACTTCTTAAACACAAGTGCTATTATACTGAATAACTGCCTGCATGTCAAGAAGTTTTTTTCATTCCTTATCGTTATTTTTCTCAGTATCAAAATACCAATAAATACCATACCGCTCATCATTTAGTGTATTAAACGGAACAAACTGTAGTCCATTTTCAAATGTCGTATCAGCATCCGTTCCTTTCAGATGAAACGACAAGGTTTCGCTTTCCGTATCACGTACTAGATAACGTTCTATATGACTGACAAACTCATTCACAGAGGTCTCTTCCTGAATCGTCAGCGTTTCATTATCAAGCAGTTCTGTCGTTTTTGGTTCACCATACGCAATTGTGTCTTTCCGGCACTCATTTCCTACTACCTTATAAAGAGGTGCGGTAAGGTCAATTCCCGCCCATGTCGCCTCTCCCATCTTTTCTTTTCCAAGTTTTGCAGCCAGAACCGTCGGTCCGTACCGAAAAGCAAACACGGCATCCTGATCCAAAAGTCCAACAGACTCCACTGACATCGGATATTTTGCCATTATCACATCACCATCCTCCCAGTTACGCTCCAATAAAACATACTCGCTATTACCGGCTGCTGTCATTTTCTCCGCGCCATTTACATAAATCGTGGCTTCCCCATGCATCCAATCCGGGATCCGAAGCGCAATCGCCACATCCGATATTTCTTTGTCATGCAATGCATTTAACACAAAAGAAATCTCCTCTGATTTTGTCACATCCGACTTCTGTGTAAGCACAAGATTCTTTTCCTCCCAAGTCACTTTTGAAGCGACATATTGATTTACAAGCAGCGTATCATTGGCACGAAAATAAATACTGTCGCCCAGTTTCGTGAAATTCTCCATGCCACTTCCGGTACAGCACCAGAACATATTCTTCTCAGGCTCCTCCTCACCAAACGTTTTGTAATACCCGGTTGCCATCGGCGTAAAATAAGATGCTGCTCCACTCTCCGTTTTTACCGCTCCCATAATCGCATTCCGCAAAGTTGTCTCATAATAATCGGCATACTCCTTTTTCCTTGTTGCCTTAAATAGCTCTTTTGCAAGTTTTAACATATTGTGCGCACAACAGCTCTCACAATTTGTCTGCGTACGAATCTCATCCAAATGATAATCTTTCCGAAAATGCTCCATCACACTGATGCCGCCGGTAACAAAAGAATGTCGTTTGACAACCATTTCAAAAAATTTCTCAGCATCCACAAGATATGCTTCATCTTCCTGTTTTGCCTCCCCCAGCTGTTTTAACACATTATATCGCTTAACCGCACCGATAAACTTAGGAATCTGGGTATTCGCATGCTTTCCATCCAGGCAGTTTTTTTCACCTTTCGCAGCCATCAAAAAAAGTGCTTTCTCATCAAATTTCTGCGCCGCCTCCAAATGGTGCTTATTATGACTGTAGGAATACAGTTCATACAAACAATCATTCATGCCGCCATATTCCGTCTCCAATACCTTTTGATTCGTTTTTAAATCCCATTTACTCACACGCTCATAAATCCAGTCACCCAATTTTTCCGCAACCAAAAGAGCTGTTTCATTTCCCGTATATTTATAAGTATCTACAAGACCGGCAAGAACCTTATGCATATTATACCATGGAACCCACGTCTCGCCCTTTTTCTTTCCCTCCAAAATATCAAACTGCTTCTCAACATCCTCTTTATCTTCCACTTTTGCCCCAAAAAGGAACCCGGTGCCAAGTTTCTTCTGACATTCTTCCAAACCGGCAATTAACGTCTGAGATTTTTCTTTCAGTTCTTTATCACCAGTCACCTTCACCGCCTGTGCAAGAGCCGTAAGATAATGGCCGACACAATGACCGCCAAGCAAACTATCTTCCCATCCGCCATACGGTCTGACACCCTTTGTATCAATCCCTGCTGTCGTTCGAAATCCAGCCAGTAGGCGCGCAGTATCCATTTTTTTCAAGAAAGCTATATCCGACTTCTGAGCAGACAAATAATAATTGTCTAAAATCTGTACTTTGTCTAACTCAAATGGTTCAGTCCAGCCCATCTCATCCTCCGTCAAAACACAAATTGAAATATCCTGATTCATAAAAAATCCTCCCTTTGTTTTTGTAACTAATCAAATTTTTTTAATTCTTCATACAGCCTGTGAACGGGAAGACCAACCACATTGAAGTAGTCCCCCTCAATTCCTTCAATAAACTTGCCAAACAAGCCTTGAATGCCATATGCTCCGGCTTTATCATATGGTTCTTCGGTCGAAATATAAGCCTCAATCTCATTTTCTGTCATCGGCGCTACATTCACCTTCGTTCCCTCAGCAAATGATGACGCAGATACCATATCATCTGATTTTGCAATCACCGTAACACCGGTATACACCATATGACTTTTTCCCTGTAATTTATAAATCATTTCTCTCGCTTCTTCTTTATCTGCCGGTTTTCCAAGAATTTTTCCATCAATCGAAACAACCGTATCCGCACCAATAATGATTCCTTCTTCTACCTGCCCGGCAACTGCCATCGCTTTTTGATATGACAATTCTTTCGTCACTTCTGCCGGCTCATTTTTTGTGATTACTTCTTTGGTGTCCGATACAAGCACCTCAAAAGGAACCTCCAACATCTGAAGCAATTCTTTCCGTCTCGGAGAGCCGGATGCCAAAATCATTCGTTTCATTTTTCTTCCTTTCTACTAAAACAAACGCTGCTCCCTATCGTTTAGGGAACAGCGCGTTACATACAAAATCATGCACTTATGCAAAATATTTTACACCGCTCTTGAAAATCTTCTGATCCTGGTCGCCATAAATATTTACGGCAACACCATCACCGCGGCGCTCGGAATGTGCCATCTTACCAAGAACACGTCCATCCGGACTGGTAATACCTTCAATTGCACAATAAGAACCATTCGGGTTAAAGTCTTCATCCATGGTTGGATTTCCATCAATATCTACATACTGTGTCGCAACCTGTCCGTTTGCAAACAATTTCTGAATCCACTCATCACTTGCCACAAAACGTCCCTCACCATGAGAAGCCGGAATCGAATATACTCCGCCAAGTTCTGCCTCCTGAAGCCATGGCGATTTATTCGTAACCACTTTTGTATAAACGGTCTTCGACACATGACGTCCAATACTGTTTGTCGTCAATGTCGGCGAGTCGGAAAGCTGTGTCGCAATCTTACCGTAAGGAACCAAACCAAGTTTAATCAACGCCTGGAATCCGTTACAAATACCAAGTACCAAACCGTCTCTCTCATCTAACAGTTCATGAACGGCATCTTTAATCTTTTCATTACGGAAAATGGAGGTAATGAATTTTGCCGAGCCATCCGGCTCATCACCGGCACTAAATCCGCCGGCAAACATCAAAATCTGGGACTCACGGATTGCCTTTTCAAAAGCATCTACACTGTCCGTGATGTTCTGCTCCGTCATATTTTTAAATACAATGCTCTTTGTATCAGCACCTGCTGCCTGGAACGAAAGAGCGGTATCATACTCACAGTTTGTTCCCGGGAATACCGGAATAAATACGGAAGGTTTTGCTACTTTATGTTTGCATACATAAATGTCTTTCGTATCGTAAAGTCCGGTATTGATTTCTTTGTCTTCCACACCGGAACGGGTAGGGAATACTTTTTCCAAAGTGCCACTCCAAGCCGAAAGTGCTTCCTCCATGGAAATCACTTCATCATCACACTCAAACTGCGGTTTATCCAATGTCTTACCAATCTTATCATAAGAAACACCGGCAGCATCCAACACAGCCAAATCCTCTTCATCAATCTCTGCTACAATTTCACCATAACCCGGTGTAAAGAAATATTCTTTTGGTTTATGTTTGCAGAATTTAGCACCAATCTTATTACCAAATGCCATCTTCGCAACGGCATCGGCAACACCGTTGCCATCAACTGCCTGTGCGGAAAGAATTACACCATCACGCATCAGTTTCGTAATCTTCTCATACTGACTCATAATAAATGCAAAATCCGGAAGATCATACTCATCCTTCTGAATTGTGAATTTCACAAGACGGCTTCCTGCTTTTTTCAATTCGTTTGTTACAACATCCGAAATCTCTGCCACATCAACGGCAAAGGAGCAAAGGGTAGGCGGTACATCAATATCGTTAAAGGTACCGGACATACTATCTTTACCACCAATAGATGGAAGACCTAGTTTAATCTGTGCATCATATGCACCTAACAGAGCTGCCATCGGCTCGCCCCAGCGTTTTGCATCCTCTGTCATACGTTTGAAATATTCCTGGAATGTAAAACGGATTTTGCGGAAATCACCACCGGCTGACACAATCTTAGCAACCGAAGTAAGCACTGCATATTCTGCTCCATGATATGGGCTCCAGCTCATCAAATACGGATCCATGCCATAACTCATCATCGTAACCGTATCACATTTACCGTCAAGTACCGGAAGTTTAGCAATCATAGTCTGCGTTGGTGTTAACTGATATTTACCACCATATGGCATATTGACCGTGCAGGCACCAATGGAACTGTCAAACATTTCCACAAGACCTTTCTTTGAACATGCATTTAAACTGCTAAGTTTTTTCAAGAAAGCATCTTTGAAACTGTCTACTTTTTCTGTCTTTGTCAAATAATTATCTGCTTTTTTCGGGCTTTCTACAACAACGTCTGTCTCCTGATGAGCACCGTTTGTATCTAAGAAAGCACGAGAAATATTTACAATTTCTTTACCACGCCATTTCAACACAAGACGAGGAGATTTGGTAACAGTCGCTACGCAGACTGCCTCTAAGTTTTCTTCCTCTGCATAGGCAAGCATCTTATCAACATCTTTCGGGTCAACAACGATTGCCATACGCTCCTGAGACTCAGAAATAGCAAGTTCTGTTCCGTCGAGACCGGCATATTTCTTTGGTACCTTGTCCAAATCTACGGTCAAACCATCTGCAAGTTCACCAATCGCTACGGAAACACCACCGGCACCAAAGTCATTACATTTCTTAATCAGACGGCTGACTTCTTCGCGGCGGAAAAGTCTCTGAATCTTACGCTCAGTCGGCGCATTACCTTTCTGCACCTCTGCACCGCAGGTATCAATCGATGCTGTGTTATGTGCTTTTGAAGAACCGGTTGCACCACCACATCCGTCACGACCGGTACGTCCGCCAAGAAGAATAATGATGTCATCCGGATCAGAGTTCTCACGAATTACATTTTTTCTTGGAGCAGCACCCATAACGGCACCAATCTCCAAACGTTTTGCAACATAATTTGGATGATATACTTCATCCACAAGTCCGGTTGCCAAACCAATCTGGTTACCATATGAGCTGTAACCTTTGGCAGCTCCTGTCACAATCTTACGCTGGGAAAGCTTTCCTTCCATCGTCTCTTTCTGAGATTTTGTCGGGTCAGCCGCACCTGTCACGCGCATTGCCTGATAAACATAGCCACGTCCTGACAACGGATCACGAATTGCACCGCCAAGACAGGTAGCAGCTCCACCAAACGGCTCAATTTCTGTTGGGTGGTTATGTGTTTCATTCTTAAAGAATACAAGCCACTCTTCTGTTTCCGGACCATTTCCATGATCGATTTCAACTGGTACAACAATCGAGCAGGCATTAATCTCATCCGACACTTCCATGTCTTCCAATTTACCTTCTGCACGAAGTTTCTTCATACCAAGAAGCGCGATATCCATCAGAGAAACAAATTTGTCATCTCTGCCCTGATACATTTCATCATGTGCTTTTTTGTATTCATTGTATGTCTTTTCAACCGGTGCTTTGTAATCACCATCTTCAAACGTTACATTTTTTAACTCTGTGAGGAACGTCGTATGACGGCAGTGATCCGACCAGTATGTATCCAACACGCGGATTTCCGTCATCGACGGGTCTCTTTTTTCTTCTCCATGAAAATAATTCTGGATGTGAAGAAAATCTTTAAACGTCATTGCCAGACCAAGTGAATCGTACAATGCCTTTAACTCATCCTCCGGCATATCCTTAAAGCCATCAAAAATCTTAACATCTGCCGGCTCCTCAAAAACAGTTACCAAAGTTTCAGGAACTACTTCATCTGTTTCACGGGAATCTACCGGATTAATACAATACGATTTGATACGTGCTAATTCATCCTCGGAAATATCACCGGATAACACATATGTTGTCGCAGACCGGATAATCGGTTCTTCCTTTTCATTTAACAGTTTAACACACTGTTCTGCCGAATCGGCACGCTGGTCGAACTGTCCCGGTAAATATTCCACAGAGAACACTTTGTCATTCTCTTTTTTCGGGAAACTCCCCTCATAAATATCATCTACCGGTGGTTCTGAAAACACTGTAACAAGTGCTTTTTTGTATACATCTTCGGAAATTGATTCCACATCATAACGAATCAACACACGCACTTCACTGAGCGTATCAATTCCAAGATAACTCTTAAGCTCCTGTTTCAACTCCTTTGCCGCTACGGCATAAGGTTCTTTTTTTTCAACATAAATCCGTTTTACGTCTGCCATGACATCCTCCATTTTCTGCTGTATTAAATGATATTATAAATTACTTTAATTACTGCTGTGCCGAACTATCTGTTGTCAGATAACCAATTGTAACTCTGCCCTTCCAGTAACTCTGTGTTGTTGCGGTATACTCTGCTTTAATTGTGTTTTTGTAAACCGCATCAAACTGTGTATCTTCTTCCTGAGAAATAACAGTCTCGCACTGCTTGTTGTAAGCAGCCGGGTCATTGTTATTTACCATCTTAATCACATAATAAGCATCTTTTGTCTCAATCAAACCGGATACTGCACCATTTTTCATTGCTTTCACAGTCTTACGAGTAGCATTGTCCAGAAAATCCGTATCGGTTTCAATCAAATCTTTTGTCGAATAAGAAATTCCTTTGTTGTTATCATCGACTTTGTCATTGTCTTTGTCCGTAATAACATCTTTTGTAAAATCTTTTGCGCTTGCTGCTTTTTTCTGCAAAGCAATCATATCTTTCTTACCCTGTTCAAGTGTCTTTGCATCTTTATCCTTTGTCTTATTATCACTGCCGGTTTCAGTCTTGGCAAATGTATAATACTGCAAAGTATACTGACGATAAGATTTTTTATCGACAGATTTCTTTAACTTGTCCTTGTCGATTTTCAAAGTGGAAACAATAGAATCTTTATATTTCTCACCAAGTTTATCTTTCTCTTTTACAGTTGTAATCGTTGCCTCATCCAGACCTTTCATCGCTTTCTGGGAATCTGTCATATTCTTTCTGGCACTCTTGACATCTTCTTTAATTGTCTTTTTCTCTTCATCTGTTAAAGTCATACCCTTTTTCTGTGCGCACATATACAAAATCTCACGTTTTTTCAACGTCTGCATAATCTGCTTTTTGTAAAGTGCTGCATAGGTGTCACCATCTTCTGTCGTATCGGACCAGTCAAACGACATGCCATACATCTGATACATACTTGCCATTGCTTCTGCCTGGTAAATATCGTACATTGCTTCCGGATAATTTATCGTATGTGTTACTGTCTTCCCATCCGCATCTTTTCCTTCTACCGTCAAAATTGCTCTCGGACGAAGATTCACATAACATACCCCGCCGCCAAGCACTGCTACAAGGATGATGCCAACAAGAATCAAAATCATATTCTTACTCAGTCCTCTGCTCTGTTTCACTGTGGACTGTGTGGCATTTTCCCCACCATTTTTCATAATTTTCTTTGCGCTATTCATTTTCTTTCAGCCTCCATAGATTAGTAATGCAAAGGGGGCAAAGAGATTTGACCCCAATATTCTTGTATTCTACCATAAAAAAACAAGGTTCGCAATAAGTACCACAAACATTTCACATATTGAAATAAAAAAAACTGCTGACCCATTAAGATCAACAGTTTTGTATGAAATGCAGGAGATGGGACTTGAACCCACACGATATTGCTACCACAGGCACCTGAAGC
>OOIF01002568.1_pt1 | contig 12138 bp, 7 predicted proteins | sample 1691961 | NCBI WGS metagenome assembly OOIF01 (sample SAMN06348146, study PRJEB24527) | human gut metagenome | biome: human gut; feature: ankylosing spondylitis patient; material: feces | host: Homo sapiens | place: China | collected 2015-10 | reverse complement strand
AACATCGTTGATGACGCGGGCGATGAAGAGGCTGAACAAAAAACTTTGCATTAATTGTTAAGAATCGTCTGCGCTTTGTCTTTTAGCTCATAGAGCAGATCTAAAGCTTGACGCGGAGTCAGCTGATCTACATCGAGCGCGTCAATTTCTTCACACAGCGCTTGGGTCCTGTCGGGCTCAGGCGCTTTTTCATCGGGCATCTCTACGTTATTGTCTGCGAATAAATCGAGCTGTTCATTGAGCTGCGAGCGCTCTTGAAGCTCATTGAGCATTTTGCGAGCGCGTCGGATGACAGAATTGGGGACTCCGGCTAACTGAGCGACCGCAATACCGTAGCTTTGATTGGCGGGGCCGTCTTGCACTTCATGCAAAAAGACGATTTTGTTTTTGTTTTCGACCGCGGCCACGTGTACATTGGCTACTTCGGGCGCCGTTTGCTCTAGCTTTGTGAGTTCAAAGTAGTGAGTCGCAAAAAGCGTAAAACTTTTTTTCACAAGCGCTAATTCATGGGCGATGGCCGCCGCCAAACTTAGACCGTCAAAAGTTGATGTTCCGCGTCCGATTTCATCCAGAATCAGCAGACTGCATTCTCCTGTCGTCAGTACTTTTTTGGCAAAATTAAGACCATTCTTGATATTATGAATCTCTTCCTGCTGTCTCTCTGCAGAAAGCTGGGAAAATTCTTCTTCGCTCTTTTCAAAACGGAATATCTTGATCTCCGGCTCCAGACGTTTCAGGAAACCGTCATTCCGCATTCCCTTCAGGAAACGGATAATGACCACATTTTCTCCATTGCAGGCTACCTGCAGCGCTCTCCCAATCGCTGCTGCAGATTTGCCATGACCTTCTCCACTATATATCTGAACTAATCCTTCTTCCATATATATATCCTCATATCTTTACTTGTGAATGTATGTATGCATGTATGATAACACAGTGAATTAGTTTTGACAATCTAAATTTATTTCCAGTCAGGTTCTACTCTTCTTCCTCCTGTGGCAATTCCAGCTTGCTTACAGATACTTCATACGCCACTCTCTTCTCCATATTCTCATCAGAAATACGCTTCATATACTCTCTTGACTGGATACGTCCCCATACCAGGCATCTCTCTCCTACCTGGAAATTAGCGGCATATCTGGCATTTCTTCCCCAGCAGATACATGGGATATAATCGGACTTGCCATATGGACGGTTGACTGCCAGCAGAAGATCTGCAATCTCTCTGCCAAGTGGTGTCTTACGATATACAGGCTCCTTGCAGATATATCCGTCCAGGAAGATCTGATTGGTTCTTGCATTCTCGCTGATCTCATCTACAAATTCAATCTCTCTTGCAAATACGGAAAGAACCAGTTTGTTCTTCTTTTCCTCATGTCTGTTATAAGAGCGGAACTGACCGTTAATGATAACCAGACTTCCCTTATAATCAGCAGTCACATCAATCAGTCTCTCTGATACCATAACCGGTATGATATCTGTAGAATCTGAAAGCCGCGCAATTCTGGTGTCTACCATATAGAATCCCTCACCAAAAATCTCATGGCTGAATGTAAAGTCGCTAACGATCTCTCCCATCACCGTTACCTGATTGTTTTCAATTACCTTATCTGTCATTTTAAAGTTCTCCCTTCTTGTTACAAGAATTTTTTCCTGTCATGTAATTCCATTTTATGGGGTTTCTTCCTAATTTATGAATATACGGAGGCGCACAATTCTCCTTTTCCCGACATCTGCGCCCGCTTCCGGCATTTTTTTCCTTATTTTTGTGTCGAAAAACAGCTCTTTGGGCGTTTTAATGGTTGCATCAGAAAAAAAGCGGTGCTATACTTGTACCGTTTAAACCCGGAAATGATGAAATGCGCGGCCGGAATGCCGCAGTACAAGCCGCTTTGGCGGCGGAATGTGAGGAAAAAATGAGACAGAAAAGAGAAGACGTGAGAAACGTTGCCATTATCGCCCATGTCGATCACGGCAAAACCACTCTGGTTGATGAGCTGTTAAAGCAAAGCGGTGTGTTCCGTGACGGAAAATGGAACAGGGAAAAACGGAAGGCGGAAGGAGACGACATTTGTGTGGCACTGTCCTGGAGTCCTGCTTTGTCTTCTTTGAACGTCCGTTATGGCGTATCGTATATCAGTGTGGAGCAGGCCAAGAAGAACCTGAAGAGAGAAATACCGGGATTTGAGTTGGAGACGGTGGCTGAAGAAGGCCGTCGTATATGGAATGAAGAGCTGGGAAAGATTCGGATTTCTGGAGGTACGGAGAACGACCGTCATGTGTTTTACACGTCTTTGTACCGTTGTTTGGAGCGTCCGGTCTGCGTAAGCGAGGACGGATGTTATTTCAGCGTCTATGACAACAAGGTACATGATGATGGCGGGCACGCATATTATACGGATGACTGGGTTTGGGACAGTTACCGTGCGGCGCATCCTCTGCGCATCTTGCTCGATGCCCCTAAGCATACGGATATGCTCCGTTCTTTTTTGCGAATGGCGGGGACGGACGGACGTCACTGCCTTCCGAATTTCCCGGAAATCACGGGAGATTCGCGCCGAATGAATTGTAACCACGGCGTGTCGGTCATGGCCGATGCATGGTGTAAGGGTGTCCGGGATTTCGATTTGCGGGAAGCGTATGCGTATGCTAAAAACAGCGTGGAGAGGAAAACGTTGGCACCGTGGTCTTCCGCTGCTCCCGGGTGGTTGGACAGTTTCTACATGGAGAAAGGATATATTCCGGCTCTCTGTCCCGGCGAGAAGGAAACCGTGCCGGAAGTAAACTCTTGGGAAAAGCGGCAGGCGGTGGCTGTTACCTTGGGTACCTCTTACGACCAATGGTGCCTGTCCCGCATGGCTGCCGCGTTGGGTTTGGAGCATGAGGCGAAACATTATCTGGATTGTTCTTACAATTACCGTAACCTGTTTAATCCGCAAACTTCATTTTTCCATCCCAAAGATAAAGAAGGCAGATTTATAGAACCGTTCGACTACCGTTTCTCCGGAGGAATGGGGGCGCGGGATTACTATGGCGAGAACAATGCCTGGGTATATCGTTGGGACGTGCAGCACAATGCAGGCGATTTGGTGAAGCTGATGGGAGGAAAAGAGGCGTTCGTCCGGAATCTCGATGCCACCTTCAACGAGTGGTTAGGACGGCCGAAGTATGAGTTTTATGCCCAGCTTCCCGACCATACGGGTAACGTGGGGCAGTATTCCATGGGTAACGAGCCTTCTTTGCATATACCTTATTTATATAATTATGCCGGGGCTCCGTGGAAGGCACAGCATCGCATACGTTCGTTGGTATATCAGTGGTTCCGCAACGACCTGATGGGGATGCCCGGCGATGAGGACGGCGGAGGTCTTTCTGCGTTTGTGGTATTTTCCATGATGGGATTCTATCCGGTAACACCCGGATTGCCGGTTTATCATATCGGAAGTCCTTTCTTCTCTTCCATAGAACTGAAATTGAGCAATGGGAAGACACTGGAAATCATAGCCCGAAACTGTTCGGAAGAGAACAAATACATCCAGTCGGCTAAGTTGAACGGGAAGGTTTGGACAAAACCTTGGTTTAGCCATGAAGACATCGTCAATGGAGGTAAACTTGAGTTTGTCATGGGAGACCGATGCAACAAGGAATGGGGTAGTGGGGCGGAAGACGTGCCTCCTTCTTTGGAGATGAAAAACAATGAGTAAATGTTAACTGAAATAGTGAAATGAAAAAGAATTATCGATTAGGGATTTGTCTGTGGGCAAGTTACGGGCTTTTGGCTTGCACACAAGAAGTAAAGGTGTATACCACGTCTGAAACGGAAATTTGGAAACAAGCGGTGGTGGAAGTGCAATCGGCGGATGGGGCGGTGCCGGACATTGTGGTTTCCGATGAACGGGAACAGTCGTTCGACGGATTCGGCGGGTCTTTCGGAGAGATTGGATGGGATGCCCTTGCGTTGTTGCCGGATGGAAAACGGGAGGAGGTCATGCAGGCTTTGTTTGCTCCGGAAGGGATACATTTTGCATACGGGCGTATTCCTATGGGGGCTAACGATTTTGCCCGTGATTATTATACATGCAATGATACGGCCGGAGACTTTGAAATGCGGCATTTCACCATAGAGCGTGACAAGCAGGCGATGATTCCATACGTGAAGGCCGCGTTAAAGCAGAATCCGGAGCTTAGGTTATGGACTTCGCCTTGGACGCCGCCGGTGTGGATGAAAGCCACCCGGCATTATGCTACGGCACCGGGAGACCATAATGATTTCACGAAAGAGAACGAGGTGGAAGGCGACCATCTCATTCAGCAGCCGGAGTATCTGAAGGCATACGCGCTCTATCAATCCAAGTTTGTGGAAGCCTATCGGAAGGAGGGAGTAAACATTTCTTTGTTACAGTTCCAAAACGAGCCTTACACCAAGAACCAGTGGCCGAATTGCAGTTGGACACCCGCTTCAATGGCCAACTTTATCGGCCGGTATCTCGGTCCGCTCTTTGCACAAGAACATCCGGAAGTGGATTTGTATTTCGGTACGTTCAACTGCAGCCGTATGGCTGATTTGGACTGCGTGATGCAGGATACGGCAGCGGCCCGTTATGTACGTGGCATCGGTTTGCAGTGGGAAGGCAAGGACATTGTGGGCGAGATACATGACGAATATCCTGAAATGCAGTTGATGCAGACGGAAAACGAGTGTGGAAGCGGTACTTTCGATTGGGCGGCTGCCGAACATACCTTTGATTTGATTAAAACTTATCTTGACGGAGGCGTGAATACGTATATGTATTTTAATATGGTGCTTCAGGATGAGGGAGCCAGTTCGTGGGGATGGAAACAGAACGCATTGGTGCGTGTCCTTTCTTCTACAAAGGAGGCGGTCTATACACCGGAGTTTTATTTGCTGAAACATTTGAGCCATTTCTTGAAACCGGGTGCCCATAAGCTCAAAGTGGAAAAAGGGAATGACGTGCTGGCCTTCCGGAATCCGGATGGGGAAACCCTTGTGTTTTGCATGAACAGGGAAGCTACCGAGCGCGACGTACGGTTGGCCTGTGGCGATAAGATGATGATTTTGAAATTACAACCTAAAACCTTTAACACAATAATCTATTAAACTATCAAGTATGAATGTATTGAAAGTAGTCGGCTGTTCCATGGTCTTGTTTGCCCTGCCTTTGTCAGGGCAAACAGGCGGAGGAACTGAGTTGTTCAGAGATATGAAAGCGCCTCAACACGAGCGTATCATGGATCTGTTGTCCCGTTTAACCGTGGAAGAAAAGATTTCCTTGCTAGTCAATGACGCCCCTGCCATCGGGCGTTTGGGGATAGATAAGTACAATCATGGCAATGAAGCTTTGCACGGAGTCGTGCGGCCTGGGGATTTCACGGTGTTTCCGCAGGCCATAGGTATGGCTGCCATGTGGAATCCGGAGTTATTGTATCGTATATCTTCTGCCATCTCGGATGAGGCGCGCGGACGATGGAAAGAATTGGAATACGGGAAAAAGCAGATAGCCGGAGCAAGTGATTTGCTGACTTTCTGGTCGCCCACGGTCAATATGGCCCGTGACCCCCGTTGGGGGCGTACGCCGGAGACGTACGGAGAAGATCCCTACTTGAGCGGGGTGCTCGGAGTGGCTTTCGTGAAAGGTTTGCAAGGCAATCATCCCCGGTATCTGAAGACGGTTTCCACCCCGAAGCATTTTGCGGTGAACAATGAAGAGCACAACCGTTCGAGTTGCAATGCCAAGGTGTCGGAGCGCGATTTAAGAGAGTATTACTTGCCTTCTTTCGAGCGTTGTATTACGGAAGGAAAGGCGCAATCTATCATGATGGCCTACAATGCCGTGAACGATGTACCTTGTACGGTGAACACCTATTTGATAAAGAATGTGTTGCGTGGAGATTGGGGATTCAATGGTTACATTGTCTCGGATTGCAGTGCTCCCGAATGGATGATTACCAAGCACCATTATGTGAAGACCCGTGAGGCGGCCGCAACATTGGCCGTTAAAGCCGGGTTGGATTTGGAATGCGGTAATCAGGTGTATGGAGAAGGGCTGTTGAAGGCTTACCGGCAATATATGGTGAGCGAAGCGGACATAGATTCCGCTGCTTACCGGATTCTCCGGGGACGTATGATGTTGGGATTGTTTGACGACCCGTCACAGAACCCATATAACCAGATAGAACCGTCCGTGGTAGGCTGCAAGGCCCATCAGGATTTGGCTTTGGAGGCAGCACGTCAAAGTATGGTGTTGCTGAAAAACAAAGATAACTTTTTACCGTTGAATCCCAAAAAGGTAAAATCCATAGCTGTTGTAGGCATCAGTGCGGGGCATTGCGAGTTCGGGGATTACAGCGGTACGCCGAAGAATGGGCCGGTGACGATTCTCGACGGAATCAAGCAGTATGCGGAAGAATACGGTTTCAAGGTCGCTTATGCTCCTTGGGTTTCCGCCAGCGAAGATTTTGAACCGGTGACGAAAACCTATTTCCCCGAGGGCTTGAAAGTGGAATATTACCGGAACAATAGCTTGTCCGGTGAGGCTTCTGCCCGGATGGAAGAAGAGTTGCTTTATGACCCGGTGCACAAGCCCGACCGTTTCCAACCGGAAGCACCTATGTCTATCCGGTGGACGGGACAGTTGAAACCTATCGTGTCCGGAGTGTACACGTTAGGGATGAAGTCGGACGACGGTTGCCGGGTGTATGTAGACGGCAAGAAGGTGATAGACGCTTGGACCGAGCACAGCGTGCAGATGGATGAAGCCATGATAAAGTTAGAGGCCGGAAAAACATACGATTTGCGCGTGGAGTACTTTGACAATGGCGGGGACTGTTTTGCCGGATTGTATTGGAAAGCTCCTTCGGCCGGTTCGCAAAACGTATTGGCTCGTTATGGCGATGCCGGTAAGGTGGCAGCGGAGTGCGATGTGACGGTGGCTGTGTTGGGCATCAATAAGTCCATAGAACGAGAGGGACAGGACCGTTTCACTTTGGAACTGCCGATAGACCAACAGGAGTTTATCAAGGAACTTTATAAGGTTAATCCGAACACGGTAGTGGTATTGGTGGCCGGAAGTTCCCTAAACTGGATGGACGAGAATGTCCCGGCCATTCTCAACGCATGGTACCCCGGTGAGCAGGGCGGAAATGCTGTGGCAGAGGTTTTATTCGGTGATTATAATCCGGGCGGCCGTTTGCCTCTCACCTATTATAATTCTTTGGATGAGATTCCGGCTTTTGACAATTATTCCGTGAAGGGCCGTACCTACCAGTACTTTGAGGGCCAACCTTTGTATGAGTTCGGTTACGGTTTGAGTTATACCAAGTTCCGTTACAAGAGCAAGGGAGTGAGTGTGGCGCAAGATACTGTGAAAGTCAGCTTTGAAGTTTCCAATACTGGGAAGTATGATGGCGATGAGGTGGCACAAGTCTACGTGAAGTATCCCGAAACCGGTACATACATGCCGCTTAAGCAGTTGCATGGTTTTAAGCGGGTACATGTAAAGAAAGGCAAAACGTCCAAAGTGACGGTCGGTGTACCGAAGAAGGATTTGCGTTATTGGGATGAGCAGGAGCGCAAGTTTGTCACTCCTAAGGGAGAATATACCTTTATGGTGGGAGCTTCTTCCGAGGATATCAAATTCCAAAATAATGTTGAACTCTAAAATAAATGTTTGCATAGGTATGAGGAGTATGAGTATAAAATGTCTTTTTATCTTGTTACTCCTTTCCATGCAGGCTTTTCCACAACCTCGTAAGGTGGAAGTGCTTTCAGATGGATGGGAGTTTATAAAGAAGGAGCTGTCGGTGGGAGAAGCTTTGGCTCACAGAGGAGGTGTTTGGGATTCGGTGCGTGTCCCGCACGATTGGGCCATAGCCGGCCCTTTCGATTTGAATCAGGATTTGCAATTTGACCGGATTATAGAGAATGGCGATACGGAAGCCAAGTTGTATACCGGCCGCACAGGTGCCTTGCCTTCTTCCGGTATAGGATGGTATCGTCGGAAGTTGGTATCTTTCAAAAAGCCGGGAAAACGGATTTATGTGGAGTTTGACGGGGTAATGAGCAATGCACAGGTCTTTTTGAATGGTACGTTCGTGGGAGGCCGTCCTTATGGCTATTCCTCGTTTTCGTTGGATTTGACTCCTTATTATGATTTTAATCGGGAGAATATTCTTTTGGTCAAGGTGGAAAATAAGCCTTTTATGTCCCGTTTCTATACGGGGGCAGGTATTTACAGACCTGTTAGGTTGGTGGAGTTGGATGAAGTGCACGTGGCTCATTGGGGGACATGTGTGACAACACCGGAGATTACGTCGAAGCACGGTAGGGTGGAGGTTAGTACTACGGTCGAGAATCATGGAAAGGCCAAAAGTATAAGATTGGAAACAGATTTGTATGATTCTCGGGGGATAAGGGTGGCTCATACTGTTTCAAATGGAAAGGTGGACGGTGATGTAGACTTTAAACAGTCATGCAAGGTTGCCCGCCCGTTATTATGGTCTCCTCGGAATCCGGTTCTGTATACAGCCGTTACCCGCGTATATGCAGATGGGCTGTTGCGTGACAGTGTGTCTACCCGTTTCGGGTTCCGGGCATTGTCTTTTGATAAAGACAAAGGTTTCTTCTTGAATGGAGAATCTCTGAAGTTAAAAGGCGTATGCCTGCATCATGATTTGGGGCCGTTAGGTGCGGCTGTGAACAAGAGGGCGATAGAACGCCAATTGGAAATGCTGAAGGACATGGGATGCAATGCCATCCGTACCAGCCATAATCCTCCGGCTGTGGAGTTGTTGGATTTATGTGATGAGATGGGTTTTATGGTACAGGTTGAGGCTTTTGACGAATGGAGAAATGGAAAGTGTAAAAATGGATACCATAGGTTCTTCGATGAGTGGGCAGAAAGGGATCTGGTGGATTTGATTCATCGGGACAGGAACCATCCTTGCGTTATCATGTGGAGTATAGGGAATGAAGTTCGTGAGCAGGATATGGGGAACGGAGGCGAGACGGCTCGTTTCTTGGCCGATATTGTCCGTCGTGAAGATCCGACCCGTCCGTCCACGGCCGGTTTCAACAACCATTGGAAAGCCATTGAGAATGGCTTGGCAGATGCCGTGGATTTGGTGGGGTTCAATTACAAGCATTTTGATTATGCGAAACAACATGATGAGCATCCGGATTATATTTTATATGGTAGCGAAACCAGTTCTTCGGTCAGTTCCCGTGGGGTGTACAAGTTCCCCATGAAAGACAATTGGACTCCTTGGTATCATGACTATCAGGTATCCGGTTACGATATGGATTATGTACCTTGGGGAAGTGCGCCCGATACGGAATTTGCGCAGCAGGATGACCATGAATTTCTTTTGGGAGAATTTGTTTGGACTGGTTTTGATTATTTGGGCGAGCCTTCCCCTTATGGTGAAGGTGCCCCCTCGCGAAGTTCGTATTTTGGTATTATAGACTTGGCCGGGTTGAAAAAGGACCGGTTTTATCTATATAAAAGCGTGTGGAGCGATGAGCCGGTGCTGCATGTGAGTCCCCATTGGACATGGCCGGACCGGATGGGCATGCCTGTTCCTGTGCAATGTTACACCAATTATCCCAAAGTGGAATTGTTTGTCAACGGGGTGGGCCATGGTATCCGCACAAAAGACGCTTCAGGGAAATTTACCCGTTATCGTATGGTTTGGGAAGATGTGAAATATGAACCGGGCGAAATAAAGGTGGTAGCTTATGACGAATCGGGTGAACCGTGTGAAGAACGTGTGGTAAGGACGGCCGGAGAACCATGCCGGATTCGTTTGACAGCCGACCGGAGCCGGATTAAGGCAGGTGCCGATGATCTGGCATTTATCACGGTGGAGGTTTTGGATAAAGAGGGTAATTTGTGTCCGCGGGATGCATCCATGCTCTTTTTCAGAGTGGAAGGAGGCGGAAGGCTGAGGGCCTTGTGTAATGGTGATGCCACGGATTTGACTTCCTTCTCTTCCAATTACATGCGTACATTCGGGGGAAAATTGGTGGCTGTGGTAGAATCTGGTACAGAGCCGGGAGAAGTTAAGGTTATTGCAACTGGCGAACGTTTGAAGTCAGGAACGGTCACATTAAAGATTGAATAAGATGAAGAATTCTGTCCGGTACATATTATTTGTTCTTTTTATTTGCGGGATGCCGGTGATAACCGTTTCCCAAAGTTGTTTTGATGTGGATGTAAATAGCGGGGAAGTTTATCCGGTGGATAGCTATGATGTTTGTTTTGAAGGAAATCCTCCTTTTGCCCGGTGTTTTATGCCTGCCGATTCTTTACGTACAGGATGTTCTGTTGTAGCATTGCCCGGAGGTGGATACGGGGGATTGGTTTTCCGTCAGGGTGGATATGACTGGGCATCCTTCTTCAATAAAAAAGGGATAGCTTTGTTTGTTCTTCATTACCGTTTTCCCGAAGGTGATTGCAGGCGGCCGATTGCCGATGTTCGCAAGATGTTCGACTTGATTAAACGAAATGCTTTGGAGTGGCGTTGTGATACGGCACAAATGGGTATTATGGGCTTTTCTGCCGGTGGGCATTTGGCCGCAGTGATGGCCACTCATCCGGAATTCGGGGTTCTGCCGGGGTTTCAGGTCTTGTTTTATCCGGTTATTACTATGGATGAGGCTTATACCGATAAAGGTTCACGAGAACGTTTTTTGGGGATGCATCCTTCTCCCGAGACGGTGGATTTTTACAGTTGCGAAAAACAGGTGGATAAGACTACGCCTCCGGCCATACTCCTTTTGGGAGGACAGGATGGGGTGGTTTCGTCCTTGAATGCTTTGAATTATTATAAGGCTTTATTGGAAAAGGGGGTACCGGCGGCTCTGCATGCCTATCCTTCTTATTGGCATGGTTGGGGGCTGCATGACGGTTTTCCTTATGTGGAGGATGCATGCCATTCATTGTCCGTTTGGTTGGATGAATGTATTTTAAAATCATAAAAAGTGGAATATGAGAAGAAAATTAGTTGTGTTATGTTTGGGCTGTGTTTTGGTATTCGATGGATGGGCACAGGACAAGCCTTACAAAAATCCTGATTTGTCGCCGCAGGAACGTGCGGACGATTTGTTGAAGCGGTTGACGTTGAAAGAGAAAATCTCGTTGATGCAAAACCAGTCTCCCGGCGTGGAGCGTTTGGGCATCAAGCCTTACAATTGGTGGAGCGAGGCGTTGCACGGGGTGGCCCGTAACGGTTTGGCTACGGTTTATCCCATTACGATGGGGATGGCTTCCGTGTTCGATGACAAGTTGATAGAAGATATTTATGTGACGGTGAGTGATGAGGGACGTGCCAAATTCCATGATGCCCGTCGCCATGGCCGTTACGGACGGGGCAACGAAGGATTGACGTTTTGGAATCCCAACGTGAACATTTTCCGCGACCCGCGTTGGGGACGAGGACAGGAAACTTGGGGGGAGGACCCCTACTTGACCACCCGTATGGGCGTGGCGGTAGTCCGGGGCATGCAAGGGTCGACTGATGCCAAGTATGACAAGACGCATGCCTGTGCCAAGCATTATGCTGTGCACAGCGGCCCCGAGGCCAAGCGCCATTCTTTCGATGTGGAAAATCTGGAACCGCGTGATTTATGGGAAACGTATCTTCCGGCTTTCAAGGCGTTGGTGCAAGAAGCGGATGTGAAGGAAGTCATGTGTGCCTATCAACGGTTTGAGGGGGAACCTTGTTGTGGAAGCAATAGGTTGCTCACACAGATATTGCGGGATGAGTGGGGGTATAAGCATTTGGTGGTAAGCGACTGTGGTGCCATCAGCGATTTTTTCTATCAGGGGCGCCATGAAACCCATCCTGATGCAGCTACCTCCAGTGCTTCAGCCGTTATCAACGGGACGGATTTGGAATGTGGCGTGGAATATGCCCATTTGGACGAGGCGGTAGAAAGAGGGTTGATTACGGAACATCGCATCGACACTAGCCTTCGCCGCCTGTTGGAAGCCCGTTTTGCTTTGGGCGAGATGGACGACGATGCGCTTGTACCTTGGAGCCGTATCAGCATCGATACAGTGGATTGTGATATGCACCGCCAAATGGCGTTGGACGTTACGCGCAAGTCCATGGTGCTGT
>OOIF01002563.1_pt1 | contig 12149 bp, 9 predicted proteins | sample 1691961 | NCBI WGS metagenome assembly OOIF01 (sample SAMN06348146, study PRJEB24527) | human gut metagenome | biome: human gut; feature: ankylosing spondylitis patient; material: feces | host: Homo sapiens | place: China | collected 2015-10 | reverse complement strand
AATGGTAAAGGATGACAATCACAGGACGAGAGGACTGTTTTTTGATGAACATGAGATACCTATAGATACAAACAGTGAGGGATTTCGCCTGATGACAAGAATACAGGACGAGGTACATCGTTTTGCCATAGAATACCACCGCTCACTCAGGAGCAAAGAGCAGGTAAAGTCGATACTGGATGACATTCCGGGTATCGGAGAGAAAAGGCGTAAAGCTCTTATGAAACATTTCGCATCAATAGAAGCGATAAAAAATGCAGCGATAGATGAACTTGCACAGGTAGAAAGTATGAATGAAAAAGCAGCGGCAAGTGTTTATAAATTTTTTCATCAAGGAGGAGCAAAGGAATGATGCAGGGAGAATACAGCGTGTCTCTTAAAGATATGATAGAGGCACTTAAATTGGAAAATTGCACACCGGATGTCGATATAAACGACATTATGATAACGCAAAATGAAGTAAACAGACCGGCATTACAGCTTGCAGGATATTTTGACTATTTTGATTCAAGCCGTATTCAGATAATCGGTCATGTAGAGCACACATATATGCAGCAGAAAGGCATGGAGCATAGTGTGGCAATGATGGAAAGAATCATGGCAGGAAGCGAGGATAAAGGGCAGCCACCATGTATCGTGTATTGCAGGGAGATATGGGTAGAGGATGAGATAGTTGCTCTTGCAAACAAATATCGTGTACCTCTTCTTAGAAGCCGCAAAGCGACATCACCGTTTATGGCTGAACTTATAAGATGGCTTGGAGCTGAGCTTGCACCAAGATGTTCTGTTCACGGCGTACTTGTAGACATATACGGCGAGGGTGTACTTATCATGGGTGAGAGTGGAATTGGTAAATCAGAAGTAGCACTTGAGCTTATCCACAGAGGTCATCGTCTTGTTTCGGATGATGTAGTTGAGATAAAGAGAGTGAGTGACAACTCACTTATAGGAAGTTCACCTGATATTACAAGACATTTTATTGAACTTAGAGGCATAGGAATTATTGATGCAAAAGCACTTTTCGGTGTTGAGAGTGTTAAGGACTGGCAGGAGATAGATCTTGTAATCAAGCTTGAAGAATTTAATAAAGAACAGGAATATGACAGACTCGGACTTGAGGAGCAGTATATAGAGTTTCTTGACAGCAAGGTAGTGTGTCATTCGATTCCGATAAGACCGGGTAGAAATGTTGCGATAATCTGCGAATCCGCAGCAGTAAACCACAGACAGAAAAAGATGGGATATAACGCAGCGGTAGAGCTTTACAACAGAGTTACAAATAATCTGGCTGAAAAACGCAAAAACAATAAATGATGAAGTGAAAGAGAATGAAAGTGGAGGGAAGAAATGTTATTTGTAAAAACAGAAGATTTAAAACCCGGGATGAGACTTGCAAAACCTATATATAACAGAAATGGGGTTATGCTTTATGAACGCAATTCTAAAATTACAAGTCAAGGTATCATAAGCGTAAACAATTTTGGACTGATAGGAATTTATATACTTGAGCCTGCCGAACCGGTACCGCCTATGTCAGAGGATGATATAGAGTTTGAGAGATTTCAGGCTATGTCTATATTTGAGATAAAAGAAATACTTGATGCATATTCCGAGGGTAAAAAAGAAAATAATATGTATCAGTTCATAAACCAGCTTTTGAAAAAATATGGCTCACTTCATCATAAGATTAACTTTATACAGAATATCAGAAGCAATGATGACTATGTGTATAAACATTCACTCAATACAGCAATATTGTGTGCGTTGATTTCAAGCAGGCTTGGTCTTGAATTTAAGACACAGCTTGATCTTACGGCAGCGGCACTTTTGCATGATATAGGCGGATTGCAAATACCAAATAATATCAGAAGAAAAAAGACTATAGATCTGACAATGGAGGATGAAAAGAAGATAACTATGTGTTATCAGAATTCATATGATGCGTTCAAGGCAAATTTAGATCTTTCTCCTGATATAAAAAGGATATTGTCAGCGGGATTAATGCTTCTGCATCCTGATATACCGTCGGCAACAGAAAATGTACCTAAGGTTATCGGGGCAGAGATACTCAAAGTCGCAAACTGTTTTGATAATATGACAGCTATGAAGTTTGGTGATGAGCCGTTATCGGAGATAGCGGCAATAAGATACCTTTTAGAGATGGAAGACCAGTTTGACAGGAAAATAGTTGATGCACTGTTAGATAGTATAAATGTTTTAAGTCCCGGTGTCTGTGTAGAGTTTACAAATGGTGATAAAGGACTTGTAGTTACTGCAAATGACAGTAATGTATTAGAGCCGTTTGTATTATCTTTCAATGATAATAAGCTTTATAACCTTGCTGACAGCAAGGTTGCAGAGCAGATGAAGATAAAAGACATAATGAAAACAATGGATAACCGTCATGTCGTTGACCGCGAGTTTCTCAGTCAGTACATGGGTAAAACTTTACATATGGGTGAGAAATAACAGCTGCAGGAAAGAGGAAAAATATGTTTATTATAGTTGGTCTTGGCAATCCTGAGAGAAAATATGATGGCACAAGACATAATATAGGATTTTCAGCAATAACAGTTATAGCGGATAAATATAACATATCAATGGATATTAAGAAACATAAGGCTGTCTGCGGAAAAGGTTATATAGAGGGACAGAAAGTCATACTTGCGATGCCGCAGACATATATGAACTTAAGCGGTGAGAGTGTGAGAGAACTTGTAGATTACTATAAGATAGACCCTGAGAGAGAACTTATAGTTATATATGATGACATAAATCTTGCACCTGGCAGACTGCGTATCCGTGAAAAGGGAAGTGCGGGAGGCCACAATGGTATTAAAAATATCATAAGCCACCTCGGAACGCAGGTATTTCCGAGAATACGCATAGGAGTTGGTGAAAAGCCAAAAGGCTGGGACCTTGCAGACTATGTACTTGGACGATTTGCAAAGGATGAAGAACCTGTTATAAGAGAAGCACTTGACAATGCAGCCGAAGCTTGTGGCATTATTGTCGATGATGAGATTAGAACGGCGATGAATAAATTCAATTAAAATGTAAGAAATGAAAAGCTGAACTGTTAATTAAAATTACTCACAGACATTTTGGGTCTGTGAGTTTTGTTGTTAAGGTTAATGAAAGGAGGAAAAGAGATGGCTGAGCTGCTCAAAACACTGCTAGAGCCGTTGGAGGAGATAAATGCCTATAAAACGGTGGCTGAGGATATAGAGCGGGAGAAGTTTCCAGTTCATATATCAGGCTGTATCGATACGCAGAAGTGTCATCTGATATATGGACTATCACATTCAGAGCACTGGAGAGTTATTATTGCTTCAAATGAGATAAAGGCGAGGGAAATATACGATGATTACAAACTCTTTGACAGGGATGTACTCTTTTATCCTGCAAAAGACATAATATTTTTCGGTGCGGACATTCAGGGAAGTGCGATAAGCACTGAGAGATTAAAAGTTGTCGATGCAATGTTAAAGAATGATTCCGGAACGATAGTGACTACAATAGATGCCGGACTTGACTGTATTATGGACAGCCAGGCTTCAAAAAGTTCAAGATTTGTTATTGGAGAAACCGATATTGTGAATATGGATAATCTTGAAAAAAAACTTGTTGATATGGGTTATGAGAGACAGACACAGGTTGAAAAGCCTGGAGATTTTTCCGTCCGTGGAGGTATAACCGATATATTTCCAATAACTATGGATTGTCCTGTCCGTATAGAATTTTTTGATAATGAAGTTGATACGATAAGGGCATTTGATGTGCAGAGCCAGCGTTCGATAGAGAGAATGGATAAGGTTGAGGTGACACCTGCCGCCGAGATGACATTGTCGGATGAACAGTTAAAGGCGGCTTTGAAAAAGATTGAAAAAGAATATCAGAAGATGCTTGGAAAGTTTAGAAAAGAAAAAAATCATGATGCGATTAACAGGCTTACCGATACTGTAGAGCAGATAAAAGTAAATTTTGATATGTACCACGGCCGTATGGGACTTGAGAGTTTCACAAAATATTTTGATATATCGACAAGCAGTTTTTTTGACCTGTTTGATGATAAAGATACGATATTTTTTGTTGATGAACCGATACATTGTATAGAAAAGCTGGGGTCGGTTGAGAGTGAGTTCAGGGAGAGTATGCAGGGCAGACTTGAGAAGGGTTATATTCTGCCGGGACAGGCAGATGTCATATATTCATCGTCTTATGTCATGGCAAGGCTCGAACAAAAAAGAACAGTGTATCTTTCGTTGCTTGATATGCTTCCTAAGGAAATTAAAGTAAAAGATGAAGCAAATATAGCAGTACAATCATTGCCATCGTATAACCAGCACATTGAGATGCTTATTGAGGATATAAAAAAGTGGCGGAGTGAAAAGTTCAGGGTACTTATATTATCAGGTTCAAAGATAAGGGCCGAGAGACTTGCAAAAGATTTGAATGAATATGAAATTCCTGCATTTTACCGTGAATCTCTTGGTGATGAATTAAAATCCGGTGAAGTTATGACGAGTTACGGATGGCTCCGCAGAGGTTTTGAGTACAGGGCACAGAAATTTATTGTTGTCACCGAGGGAGATATATTCGGTGCAAAGCAGAAGCGTAGAAAGAAAAAGATAAAAAAATTTGACGGAAAATCAATTCAGAGTTTTAATGAACTCAATGTCGGTGATTATGTCGTACATGAAGAACACGGACTTGGAATATACAGAGGAATAGAGAAGATAAGGGTCGAGAATGTTACTAAAGATTTTTTTAAGATAGAGTACGGTGACGGCGGAAACCTTTATGTTCCAGTGTCGGGGCTTGATGTTTTGCAAAAATATGCAGGACAGGATGTTGTAAAGAAGCCTAAACTAAATAAACTTAATTCTTCTGAGTGGAAAAAGACAAAGAGCAGGGTAAAACACGCAGTAAACGAGGTCGTAAATGAACTTGTGCTTCTTTATGCAAAAAGGCAGCAGACAAAAGGCTATTGCTTTGGAAAAGATACTGTATGGCAGACTGAATTTGAGGATATGTTCCCGTTTGACGAGACAAAAGACCAGCTTGATGCGATAGATGCAATAAAGAAAGACATGGAAAGCAACAAGGTAATGGATAGGCTTATATGCGGTGATGTTGGATATGGAAAGACGGAGATTGCGATAAGGGCGGCATTTAAGGCTGCAAATGACGGAAAACAGGTTGCGTTTTTAGTTCCGACGACGATACTCGCACAACAGCATTACAACACCTTTAAGGAAAGGCTCGGTGATTATCCGGTCAGGGTAGAGATGCTTTCAAGATTCAGGACCCCGGCACAGCAGAAAAAAGCACTGGAGGGACTGAAAAAAGGTGATGTCGATATAATAATAGGAACGCACAGACTTTTATCTAAAGATGTTGAATTTAAAGATTTGGGACTTCTAATAGTTGATGAGGAACAGCGTTTTGGTGTTGCTCACAAGGAAAAGATAAAGCAGATAAAAGGCGATGTGGATGTTCTTACGCTTAGTGCGACACCGATTCCGAGAACGCTCCACATGAGCCTTGCAGGAATAAGGGACATGAGTGTGCTTGAAGAACCGCCCGTTGACAGACTGCCTATCCAGACATTTGTTATGGAGCACAACCCTGAGATAATAAGAGAAGCAATAAACAGGGAGCTTGCAAGAAACGGTCAGATATTCTATGTTTACAATAGGGTAAAAGGAATCGACGAGGCAGCTATGGAAATTCAAAAACTCGTGCCTGATGCGAATGTTGCATATGCACACGGGCAGATGAGCGAGAGACAGCTTGAAAAGATAATGATGGCATTTATCAACGGTGAAATAGATGTTATGGTGGCAACGACTATCATAGAAACCGGTCTTGATATATCAAATGTAAATACGATTATCATAGATAATGCCGACCAGATGGGACTTTCACAGCTTTACCAGCTTAGAGGGCGTGTCGGAAGGTCAAACAGAAATTCATATGCGTTTCTTATGTATAAGCGGAACAAAGTTCTTAAAGAAATTGCAGAAAAAAGACTTGCCGCAATAAAAGAGTTTACTGAGCTTGGTTCAGGCATAAAAGTTGCGATGCGTGATCTTGAGATAAGAGGAGCTGGAAATCTTCTCGGAGAAGCACAGTCGGGGCATATGGAGGCTGTCGGTTATGACCTTTATTGCAAGATGTTAAACGAAGCAGTGCACCATCTAAAAGGAGATACCGATATTTCTGAGGAATTTGAGACAGAGATAGATATAAATGTAAATGCGTATATTCCTGAAACTTATATAAGAAGTGAATACCTGAAACTTGATATGTATAAGAGGATAGCAGCGATAGAGAATGTGGAAGAATATAACGATATGCAGGAAGAACTTACCGACAGATTTGGAGATATGCCGCAGTCAGCCGATAACCTGCTGCGTGTAGCACTTCTTAAAGCTGATGCACATAAGGCATATATAAGCAGGATATTACAGAAAGAGGATGGTGTCAGGTTTTATCTGTATGAGGGTAAACTTCCGGATACGGAAAAACTTAAGAAAATGCTTGATGAATATCAGGGCAAAATAAAATATGCCGGAAGTAAAGAGCCGTATCTTTTATATATGATGCAAAAGGATAAAAAAAAGGCGGTTTCTGGAAATATGTATAGAATGCCGTCAAAAAATATGATAAAAAAAGAAAAAAAGTTGACAGCAGACGAAATATTTAATATTGTTGAGAGTGTGATAAAAAGCATTGGAGGGCTATATGATAAAAAATAGATATACAAAAGCGGCAGCGTGTGCCGTGCTTGCCGTGTCGATGATATTTACGGGATGCGGAAAAAAAGAGGGTACAAAGACCGCAGATAAAAAAGCGGAGACAACAAAAACAATTCGTCTTGAAAGAGGCGATATTACGGCAAATTCATATGTGATAAAGGTAGGTAATGCCGGTGTTCAGTACAGTGAAGTGTTAAACTACTGTTATCTTCTCAAAAATCAATATGAAAGCAGCTTTGGAAGTGAATTATGGAAATATAAGATTGATGATAAGACAACGATAGGGGACAAAGCTAAAAAAGAAATCGTAAGTACACTTACACAGTTAAAGCTTATTGGCGTAAATGCTGCAAAACAGGGTGTGACTCTTGATAATGACGAGCAGGATCAGGCATTGCAGGATGCACAGAAGCTTATAGAAAAGGCTTCAAAAGCTGACAGAAAAAAATATGAGCTTAATGTAAACAGCGTAAAAGAGCTGTTCGAGGACAATATACTTGCAAACAAAATGTTTTATGTTGCGACGGATGATGCGGATACAAATGTGACCGATGATGAGGCAAAGCAGATAAAAATCAGTTATATTGAGCTTATCACTAAGGGAACGGACAAAAACGGACGAAAAGTAAATATGAATGCAGCCGGGAAAGCAAAGACTTATAAGAGAATGAAAGAGATGCTTAAAGAAGCGAAAAAGGCTGATAATTTTTCCGACTATGCCGCTGTCAATACGGAAAGCAGACAGAGTGAGGTTACGATAGGAAAGGATACAAAGCTTCTGGATAAAGAAGCCGTAGATGCAGCATTTTCGTTGAAAAAAGGTAAGATGAGCAATGTAATAGGAGGCAAAAACGGATATTACATCATTTATTGTGAAAATGATAATGACGAAGATGCGACATATGCCAGAAAAGAGGCTATTATTGAAGAACGCCAGACGAAGATGTTTAAAGAAAAGTATTCTAAGTGGCTCTCAGAGTCAAGTGTCGATATAAGCAATAAGTTCTGGGATGTGTTTAAACTTTAGATGTAAAATTTCATTTACATAAAGTACACGATTTGTTATAATTAAATTTATATAATGCAAGGGGCAAAATAAATTTTGTCCCAACATCATTTAAATGAAACAAAAGAAAAGGTAGGTGATTAAGTGAAGGCAGAACATATCAATCCGTTTATTATTTCAGTATGTAAAATTATGAAAGATATATGTATGCTTGATTTAAAGATGGGTAAGCCTTTCGTAAAAGATGATAAATACGAGGGGGATAGTTCTTTGATTAAACTTGGAATTATCGGTGCCTTAAAGGGTGAAGTTGTTCTCAGTCTCCACTATGAAACAGCACTTGCGGTTATTTCAAAGATGATGATGATGCCCGTCAATGAGATTGATGCTATCGGACAAAGTGCCATATCAGAGCTTGGAAATATGATTGCAGGGAATGCGGCTACGGTATTTGCAAATGACAGTATTATTATAGACATAACGACACCGGATTATTGTGTGGGAAAAGACTATGCAGGCAGCGGTAAGCAGGTGTTTTGTATTCCGTTTGAATCTGATATAGGAGAATTATCAATAAACATATTTATTGAAGAATGATTTTTGGATTTTAATGATTAGGAGAGGATTTTTATATCCTCTCTTTTCCGTGAGTTAAAGATGTAAAGACAGAATTGGAGGAATGATGGATGGCAGCTTATAAAAGGTACAGAAAGGAAGACAGTGTGTCTTATTCACTTGGTATAACACTTACTTTTGAACTTTTAAAGTTTAAGACTGAGTATGTGAACCGGGTATTTGTTCACTCGGCAATGAAGCAGGGTGACACATTGGATAAACTTCTTAAACTTTGCAAGGACTCAGATATAGAGGTTGTTTATGCGGATAAAATATTTAATGTTTTGTCACAGAAAGACAATTGTTATGTTATAGGTGAGTTTAGAAAATTTGAGTCCGGACTTGATAAGGATAGTTCGCACATAGTTCTCGTAAATCCTTCAAATGCAGGAAATATGGGCACGATTATGAGAAGTGCACTCGGCTTTGAAATGAACCGTATGGCTATTATAAGGCCTGCCGTTGACGCATTTGATCCAAAAGTAGTAAGAGCATCTATGGGAGCAATATTCTCAACGGAGTTTGTTTATTTTGATTCTTTTGATGAATACATGAAAAAATACGGTGACAGAGAGTTATATCCGTTCATGCTCGATGCAAAGATAAAACTTCATGATGTAAAGCCACAGGGTAAATTTTCACTTATATTTGGTAATGAGGCAACAGGACTTCCACATGAGTTTTCTAAGATAGGAAAGTCGGTCATAATACCTCATTCAGACAGGATAGACAGTTTAAATCTTCCTATAGCAGCAAGTATAGCAATGTACGAAGCAACTAAGGCAGATTTTTAGATATATGATGCAAATGTCAGGCAGACAATAGCAATAAGATTAGAGCTGTTTGCAGGAACGTGGTAACTGTATAGATATGCGGTATCAGTGGCATCACAATATTAATATATAATAAAATTGAGAAAGGAAGTTATAAAAATGGCAAAAATTGATATTATCTCAGGATTTTTAGGAGCAGGAAAGACTACACTTATTAAAAAGCTTGTAGCAGATGCATTTCAGGGTGAAAAACTTGTTATCATTGAAAATGAATTTGGTGAGATAGGAATAGATGGTGGATTTCTTAAAGAGTCAGGCATCCAGATAACAGAGATGAATTCAGGATGTATCTGTTGTTCTCTTGTTGGAGATTTTGGAAATGCACTTAAAGATGTACTTGAAAAATACAGCCCTGATAGAGTTATCATTGAGCCGTCAGGTGTAGGTAAGCTTTCTGATGTTATAAAAGCAGTTAAAAATATCGGAGATGATGTGAAGATAAATAGTACGGCAACAGTAGTTGACGCATCAAAATGCAAGATGTATATGAAAAACTATGGTGAGTTCTACAACAACCAGATTGAGAGTGCAGGAACGATAATCTTAAGCCGCACACAGAATGTTTCAGAGGAGAAGCTTGCAAAAGTTCTTACAATGATAAAAGAGAAGAATGATGAAGCTTCTGTTATCACGACACCGTGGGATCAGATAGATGGAAAGAAGATTCTTGATGCTATGGAAAAAGTAAATACGCTTGAGAAAGAACTTCTTGAGGAACATCATCACCATGACGGAGAGTGCGGCTGCGGACATGAGCATCATCATCACGACCATGACGAAGAGTGTGGCTGCGGACATGAACATCATCACGACCATGACGAAGAGTGTGGCTGCGGACATGAGCATCATCACAACCATGACGGGGAGTGTGGCTGCGGACATGAGCACCATCATCACGACCATGACGGAGAATGTGGCTGCGGACACCACCATGAACATGGCCATCATCATGCAGATGATGTGTTTACAAGCTGGGGTGTTGAGACAGCTCACAAGTTTACAGAGGAAGAACTTAAGGATATTGTATCAAAACTTGCAAATGATAAGTCATTTGGTGATGTTCTCCGTGCTAAGGGAATTGTTGCTTCAGATGAGGGTGAATGGTTCCACTTCGACCTTGTACCTGAGGAGACTGAGCTTAGAAGAGGTGCCGCAGATTATACAGGAAGAATATGCGTAATCGGTTCAAATCTCAATGAGGATGCTATAAAAGAACTTTTTCATGTGGCATAAACAGATATAAAACTAAATATATACTGTGTTGATTGTGCAAGTATAACAATAATACCGCAGGCACGCTCTCGCTATATTGTCGCTCGTAGCAGTACATAAAAGGTGAAAAAACCACCTTTAAGGACTGACGGCGACAAAATGTCTGCTTATATTATTTGTTATACTTGCACAATCTAAGATTTATTGATAGTTTTGTAGAATGTTATGTGCAACTTATAGGTAGTAAGTAGGAAGGAAAAATATGTTTGGTAAGAGAAAAGAAGAAATGATGGTTTATGTTGTCATGGGATTTCTTGAGGCTGGTAAGACAAGTCTTGTAAGAGATCTTATAGTTGACGATATGTTTGATGATAAGATAAAGACACTTATCCTTGCCTGCGAGGAGGGTGAGGAAGAATATGAGGAGGCTGACCTGAAGAAAGGCTGTGCTGTCTGCGAGTATATTGAGGACGAGGAGTCTTTCAACGGAAAAGTTATCCAGAAATTCCTAAAAAAACACAGACCTGACAGGATAATCATCGAGTACAATGGAATGTGGTCTGCGGCAAAAATTCCTGAGCTTTATGATGAACTTGAGGAAATCTGTTTTGACAGGGAAGTCATTATGCAGACACTTGATGTTGTCAATGATGAGACATTTTCACTTTATATGAAGAATATGCCGTCTCTGATGGTTGAACAGTTTAAGGTTGCGGAGATGATAATCGTAAACAGATGTACTGTTGAGAATACAAAGAAATCTGCGATAAGAGGAAGTGTAAAAGCCGTAAATCCTCGTGCACAGATAGTTTACGAGTCAGAAGATGATGCATTTTATGAGATGAAAGAAGAAATGCCATTTGATGTAAATGCTGATGTTATAGAAGTAAATGAGGGTGACTTCGGACTCTGGTATGTCGATATGATAGACCATCAGGAAACATACAACGGAAAGACATTAAAACTTACCGGAATGATACAAAAACCGGGTGGACTTGATAAAGGTTTTGCGGTATTTGGAAGATATGCAATGACCTGTTGTGCAGATGATGTTCAGTTTATGGGATTTTTGTGCAAGGCAGATGACTGGTCGCAGATAAAGAGCGGACAGTATGTGACAGTAACGGCACGCATGGAGTACAAGTTTATGGCTGAGTACGGCGAGGAAGGACCTGTATTTTATGCGGAGGAAATAGTTCCGGCACAGAAACCGGAGGATGAGTTGGTTTATTTTAACTGATTTTTGGCAGACGGACGAAAGTCAGGGTGACACATGTTCTTAGGCGGCACGCTTTTGCTATGCAAACACGCAGCGGTACTAATGCACCAAAATACGGTGCGCAAGTGCCGGCGTGTTTGAAATGCCGCTTGCAGAACATATATGCACCCTGACTTTCTGTTTTGTTGGTGAGAATATAGTTATTTTTGTTATATTATGTATAATATGTTTTTTTGTAATTAAATATGGGAATACTTGAAATAGCTGATTGAATATGTTATTATTGGATTAGCAAAAATAATTGATAACAGTGTCATATATGGCACAAAAACAAAACTCTCATAAGCCGCTAACTTATGAGAGTTTTTCTTTTTTGTTTGATAGAAAAGTAACTATCAGGCTAATTGTCACTGGATTTTTTCGTCTAACCATTTGCAAATATAGTAACTTAATATATTTACCATGACAGCATTTATAATTGATAACAACATATATGACAC
>OOIF01002561.1_pt1 | contig 12152 bp, 13 predicted proteins | sample 1691961 | NCBI WGS metagenome assembly OOIF01 (sample SAMN06348146, study PRJEB24527) | human gut metagenome | biome: human gut; feature: ankylosing spondylitis patient; material: feces | host: Homo sapiens | place: China | collected 2015-10 | reverse complement strand
CATAGGAAGTTTATAAAAACCGCCATTCGATTTCAAGTTCTGTGTTTCATACAGATAGTCTGAAATATATTGCGCCCGGTGTAATTTTATCCGTTCATATATGTTGTCATAAACAGATTCCCAGATTGGACGAGGCTCAGTGATGCCGATTATTTCCGATTGTGGATTGATTTGCCAGCTTCTTGTATGGTAAACCTTGCATTGGGGAAATGCATCTATCAGTTTCACATACTCTTCTAAACAATTACTACATAATTTATCATCATCCCCCATTAACAAAAAATACTCACCTGATGCAAAAGACAGGCATTTGTTCCAATTGGCAACCACATTGACGCTCCCAAAGTTCTTCTCATTTTTGTAATACTGAATCTTTGCTTGGGATAAATAAGGCTTGACAACCGAATCAATATCTTCTGGCGAAGCATCGTCCACTATTATCAACTCAAAATCCTTATAGGTTTGAGCGAGGATGCTATCTATGCATTCTTTCAAATACTTAGCTTTAAATGCCGGGATTGCGATGCTGAATTTCATGTTTATTCCGTATCTTTTTACAAATAATATTCATATACAATACTTTTAAGCATATTCCTGTAATTAACAAAGTCGGGAATCCGCTATTCAATTCTCCTGTCATATTAGCAAATGCTAAGTATGTAACTAAAATTGAAATACCTAAAGCAGAAATATTCTTATCTACAGACTTATGTTTATAGAAAAAATATAAAACATAGACATAGAAAAACAAATAAAAACATACACCTAAAAATCCCCGTTCAAGCAAATAATTCATTAAAACACCTTCTAAACCAAATAAATCTTGATCGACTAAGTATTGTTTTCCTTCACGCCATCCCATATCAATAAGAAAATAATCCAAGCCCCTTCCTAAAAGAAAATGGTCTCTAACATGATTCATAACTGCGGTATATTGTAATACACGCATTCCAATACTGCTACCACTCATTGATGAATTTGTATCAAATATGGAAAGTATTTCATTGGCTTTTTCTTGTAGAAAAGGAATTGAGCTAAATAATATGATGCCCAACAGTGAACATACAGCAAAGTATTTCGTTCTTTTTTTAAGGTCAAAAGCAAATAGCACATAAACAAATACACCAATTAAGCAACATAACATATTTGTTCTGCATCCACAAGCAATAATGCCATAAAGGCAACACCCTATAATCATATAAAAACGTTTTTTAGAAATGAAAGATTTTATATAACCATACCAAGTGAATAGTAATAAAAGAATGCAGATATATCCGTAATCAAATGGATTAAAAAACATGGCTTGAACTCTAAATCGTTCTGAATAAGTGTAATTATTACCTGCGTCTTGCATAACATCAGTTAATGCCATACCGCGATACATTTCATTAATAAAAAATGCAGATTTTGTAACATGGTTAAATAGTGCAAATAAAGTTAATACCAATAACCCATAGTATGATATTCTGAAAACAGGACGGAGATCATCCTCTTTACGTATAGATAGAAAAGCATAACAAAGAACAAAATATTTAGCAATACATTCGTTTATAGCTAAACGAATGTATTGCGTCAAATTATCATAATGGGGGCTATGTATGGCCAATATAACAGTTGCTAATATTACAGAATACATTAGAGGTCTTAATATTGTATTCTTGACTTCCTTTATGTCTTTTTTTAGGCGTGAAAATTCCGACAGAATAAAACTGAAACACAAAACGTATATACTCAATCCAAATGGTATGGCATAAATTCTGACGCTATTAAAACAAATGGCTGACAATAATAGAATTGCCAACTTATACTTTCTTTCAACTCTAAACATTAAAAGACATAAAACAATTAATGCTAATTGGGCTAATATCTGCATTGCTTTTTATTAATTTTTTAGCAGCCTTTATACTGCTTCTTTGATACATATTTCTGCTGTAAGATCAGTAAGCGTCCAATTCTGACGTCCCCCTGTTTTCAGGCGGTATGTCCGAAATAAGATTGAAATTCGGCTAGTATTTATAATTTGTTTGAACTTATGCTGATTGTCGATGGCATAAGTTTTCCATAGTCGCGGTTGCCTGCTGCTATCTCTGCAAAGAACTTCTTGAGGTATTCCAGGATTGAATACCCCTACAGCTTGCAAGTGGACACGATGGAGCGCTAGGCCGCGCAGGCACGCGCCATCTTGTGGCTGTGCCCAAAGAAAAGCGAGTTCTTCCTTTCGTTTGCTAGCGGTCGGATGCACCGTTCTGCAAGGCTGCTGTCTATCGTATAGTTCCCGTCATTCCTGTCAGGAACACCTTCTTCCAGAAATGGTCGAGGTAACTGACCGCCTTCTCCATCAGGCTTCCGTGCATTGGTGCGTTTCCCGATTTCATCAGGTCGAGCAGGCTTCTCATTCCTATTATTATCTCCGTTGTCTCTGCGGAGTTCCTCTGCCGTCTTATGCCTTCCGGAAAGAGTTTCAGCCTAATGTACCTCTTCTCCAGTGCGTAGAACCATCCGATGTATTCGAGGAACTTACGAGCGTTCACCTAATGCTCTATCTCAACAGCGTACTTGAACTTGCCCCCCGCGTGAGCCATGCAGCAGACATGGTCGATGTCTAGCATCCCGTCGTCAAGGTACAGGTACACGTTGTAGCCGTCCGTCTGGAGGGCGCGGAGTACCCTGCCTTCAAGTATTCCCTTCAGTACCTTGCATCCGCGTGCACCGTCCTCGTAGCAATATATGGCTACTCTCGCCTGAAGGTTCACCAGACACCACACATGGCGTTTCCAAAACTTGCTCGCCATCTTCGCGCAGCGCCACGTTTCGTCGTAGTTCACGACGGAATCCTTCTCCAAACAGTTGTTCTTCAGATATTCTATGACTTCCTTGAAGAACCGGGCCCCCTTTTCAAACCTGTTCGTTATGGTCTGTCGAGACTGCCACATCCATTCCTATAGCAGGCGCACCGTCTCCTTGTAAACGAGAGTGTAGAGGAAGATATAGCTATACTGATATTCCTTTTATCCCTATAAAGGCACAAAAAAACATCTGATATATTTATTTAATTCTTAATATCTTAACGACAGGAAAGCCGAGCAGCACGACCACGTCGTCCCAACTTATGGAGAATACCTCGCGGGCATCCTCGCAAGAAACTTTTTCATAAACGTATAATCCTTTTCGAAACGCTGTTCATAAAGGAGGCATGAACGCTTGTCACAACTGTAGAGGGGCACCGTATGGCGGTCTTTGAACATCATAATGAGGCCTCGCCCGCCTGATGATTGCAATTCACCTGTTGGCGGATAAAATCGAAAGCACTCTGGCGTACTTACAACGCCAATCATGAATTTGCGTAGGTAATAGAACTTCTCCGAACCGCAGACACTTAACATAGCCACTTCAACTTCTTCACGAGACGTTTCAATCCCCCGTAACTTAAATTCCCCTGACGCAAATGAAGCCCGTTGCTTACACGCAAGTCCCACAGGATACGTATCTCCTTCACCAGAAGCTTCCCGGATGGCGGAACCACCTCTGCCGTCTTTTCCTTTTCCATTGCTAAGGGACGGCCATCAACCGACACTTCCACCACGCAGCACCTCGTATCCTTGTACCATTTCTCAAACAGATTATAATGGAGTTGTTGCGGTGGCAGAACATATAGATGCTCTCGCCTCTCGGATAGGACTCACCCTTGTAACGGATGAAGAACTGCTCAAAATCTCCACTGCTATATTTACAACATTGTTACATGTTCCCAATACACATTTTGGGCAGATAGATGATGCCATTGAGAGAGATAACGGTTTATAGAATAAGATACGTGACCTAGTAATGAACCATAGAATAATAGACTAGAAGTTAAACCTATCAAAGTGCAATGTTCCAGATTCATTAAAATTAATTCTATAGAAACCCCGTCATGTATTATTTCGTATTCAATATTCAGTTTTTCACACGCTTTTATTGTAAGGCTTCGACTAAGTTCCGATTCTCCACCATGAAATTTCAGATAGATTTTATCGAACGGATGTTTTTTCAAAAAGAACTCTAGGCCATTCCGAATCGCTATCCCATATTCTTGTTCAGTAATATTAGAACACTTAACAACATTATCACCAATCCAAAAGCATAGTCCATTTTTCATCTCACATATACTATTACTAAAATTGCTGTAGAATGATTTGACATTTTTAATGTCAAGAACATGTTTTTGAGTACTTATTCCCGGAAAAGCAAATTCAGAAAAGCAATAATAAGATATATCAGGAATCAGATTATAACAAGAAGAAGTTGCTGGCAACAAATCTATCAGCGCATTCCTTTTTCCCCTAATTATTGATTTAAAAGATTCTACTCCATACTTAAGTCTAGAAAGGAATGTAGGTCTGAAATTCTTATTAGGGTCAAATATTGTGTATGAAGATAGTGAATTCTCCTTGTAATTATCCATACCTTCTTCAATGAAATTAATTTTTTTGCAATGATTGTTTGTCATGAAGAGATATTTATAATGTGGATAATTGATGTAAAGCGCATAATCTTCATCGTCCGTAACACTACTTATCGTCCGGTCAATATAACGAGCGTAATTCCAATATTTAAATTTTACTGCAACATTTTCATTTAGAGAAAGATAGAAAATCTGTATGGGCATTATTTGAGGATGGAACAAATGATTATAAGACAATATTCGAACGTCATCATTCTTAATATTTAAATACCTGACAATAGCTAATGACATCAAATAAGTAATGTGGGAGTGTACAATAAATAGATGTTTCATAATTTATACTCCATTAGTGTATCAACAAACTCCCTCACGCACCCTTCTCCCCCTTGCCTCTTCATCACATGAATGCCGACAATGGCTTTCGCTTCCTCGCAGGCATCCGCAGGACAAGCCTTCACGCCCACTGCCTTTAGCAGTTCCATGCAGTTCACATCGTCACCTATGTAGGCCACTTCGTCCAACGTAATCCCAAGCCGAGCACATATCTCTTTTGCGGCAGCCAGTTTCCCACCATCCCGTTTGCCTTGGTACAGGAAATCCACATTCAGCTTCTTGGCACGGTTTTCCACCATCTTGGTGTCTTCCGAAGTAATGATACCCGTCTTGATGCCGACTTCACGAAGTAACTGAAAGCCCATTCCGTCACGAGTGTTGAACTTCTTCAGCTCGTCCCCGTTTTCGGAATAATACATGCCACCATCTGTCAACGTGCCGTCCACATCGCACAAGAAGAGCTTGATTGGCCTCATTGTCCTTTTGGACAGGACATGCCTGTACATCAAGTTTTCGAGTACAGCCCAATCATCCGGTTCGTCTATTTCCGTGGCCGTGTATTCCGGCATCTCATAGATGCCAATGTGACCACTGAGACGATTGCCTGATTCAAGGATATGTCTTACTTTATTAATATAGAAAGCACCGTTTTCCATCAGCATCCCCGAAAAATCTTGTCTTCTGGGACGGTTCCTGTAATCGTAGTTCATGCTTGTACCGTCCCCATTCCAAAAGAAACGGTAATTACGCACGCAAGTTAAGATGGAATCATATTCACCTGTTCCATACATCCCCAACGCTTCTGTAAAATGAACCGTTTCGGTTAATGGCGAGGTGGCCTGCACTAACATGAAAATATCGTCATCGTGAAGTTGCACGTAACGGATGTATTCCAACATCACGCTTTCCGTACTGGCTGTGTCACAAGCATTTTCGGCAGAGCGACGGTAGACTTTTGTCTTTTTGTACTTTCCGGAAATAACCGTTTCTTCTATCTTATCTGAATCGGTGGCAACGATGATTTCATCCACTTCGTCGCACTGTTCCAACGCTTCGATGTTCCAACATACTAAAGGTTTGCCACAAAAGGGCTTGATGTTTTTGAAAGGGATGGACTTGCTTCCTCCCCTTACAGGTATGAATGCTATTACCATATTTTATTATTAGCTTTTAAATCAGCAACCGCTTGTTGACAGCATGCGTCAAGGCAATGCACATCAATATAACGGCACCTGAGACTGTGTAATACAAACTGGGATTTTCAGAAAACAACCATTTTAAACAGATAATGGGAATCACATGCCAAAGGTATATCCTCAAGGAATTACGCCCCCAATATTCAAATATTCCCCCTTGAAACTTGCCGCGCTGCAGCATTGGAAGAATCCCCAACAGGCAAAGTATGGACGCTATAGGAATCTCCATATAGGTTCTCATAAATTCTATTTTGGATTCCATGAACAGATACACGCATACTATTGATAAAATGCAAAAAAGTATTATTATCCCCCCCCTAACATTAATAACATTTAAATATTTTCGACTATATATACCCATGACAATAAAAAGCATCAGGATGCAGTTGAACACGGAGCTTATATTGAAACTGGTATTGGAGATATTGTATGTCAACAACCCCAAAGCGAACAATAATATGAACCTTACGGTATTGCACCTTATTAAACGAAATACCAACCACAGCAACGTTATCAACACGAACAGGGCAGGGACAAACCATAAGTGGTAAAAAGGAGCATACAGGTTTTGCACAACATCCATCCAGTCAAAGTTGCCATGCCTGAGAACATAAGCAGTATATACAAGCCATGCAACTGACCACTCTGCCAACATCCTCTTCCAGTATTTGGACAAAACGCTCCAATAGCCCTGTCCGGCTAATCTTTCCATATCGAGAAGGTAACCGCTGACAAAGAAAAAGGCCGGCATATGGAACGAATAAATTGTATAGCGGATGATATTCTCATCCAATGTGCCCAAAAGCACATGCCCTATGACAACAAGGAATATCAGGATACCTTTCACGGCATCGACACTTCTGTTCCTTCCATTTACCATCTTACTTGGTTTTTCTTCAATTTATTTCTCTGTACTTTTTCAATGTCAAGAATCTCCTCTTTCTTGTAGGCTAAAGCTTTTGCCACAGCCCGGCAGTCGCGGGCCAACTTACGCACACCGTCTGGTTCCAATGATGCCGCATGGTCCGTACCTTTCCATGTACGGTCAAGCGTATAATGGCGTTCTATCCATTCCGCCCCCAACGCCACGGCAGCAGAATCGATGGCGATACCCAGATGATGGCCTGAGAAACCTATGGATTTCACCCTATCGGCATACAACTCACGCAAGCGGGTAAGCTCCAACAAACAAATATCCTCAAACGGTACAGGATAGCCCGATGTACAATCGTAAATGACCAGGTCCTTGTTACGTCCCTTTGATTCGAAGAACCGGATGATTTGTTCTTCCTCTTCACGGGTTGTCATGCCAAAGGACAAATGGATTTCACCACCGAAACTGTCGCAGAGGTATTCCAACAGGCCTTTGTTCAAGTTGCAGGCCGAAGGTACCTTGATAAGGTTGGGATGTAACGTGCATATCTCCTTGGCAGAAGTGATATCCCACACCGACGTGGAATATTCAATGCCGAACTCATTGCACCATTCTTGCAACTGGCGGTGTTGATCAAGGCTGAATTCCAAAAACTCACGGTGTTCTCCGTAAGTCTTGCCGTATGAGTTTTCAGGGTGTGGGTGCGGGGCATTATATTCTTCAGGGGAGAGCAACTCTTTGTTGCACCGTTTTTGGAACTTGACCACATCAGCCTTGCAGTAAGTTGCGGCAGTCATGATCATTTCTTTAGCGATAGCCATGTCGCCCTTGTGGTTACAGCCGATTTCGGCTATGATTCTGGGTGATTTCATCTTTTTAACTTTATTTTTATGTAAATTATAGGGTTTATCAAGAAAATGATGTGCTTTATTTCCTCTTTTAATCTTTTGCAAAACCGCTTATTCAAAAGATATTTCAAGTAGTATTTTCTTAGGTTTCGCTTTAGAAAAACAAGAATATCGTGTTCATCGTTATAAACTGGGAGCAACTTGTAAAGAGTGGCCAAGTTTGAAGTAAACCTTCTTGCCAAGAATATATCCATGACTTCCTTGTCACCCATGTCCCGCACGAGTAAATAGGACATTTCGTCAGCTTTTTGCCTGTCAAGGCAGTTGACATTGAATTTCTGATCCGTATATCCCTTGAAGTTGGCGGACATGCTGTTTTCCACGTAATGATATAATATGTCGCTTATGTAGCATGCTTTTTGGATATGCAAGATGTACTGTAAAACGAACACATCATCTTCACAGTACTTTATTGTTTCATTAAATTCCAGACCATTCTCTTTTATAAGGGATGCCTTGTAGATTTTATTCCATGGCCAACCAACGAAAGAGGTTGGAGTGAATAGTTCGATGACGGCCTGTCTTCTGTCATACAATGTGGTTGTTTTGATGTTTCGTTTCCATAGTAACGTGCCGTCTGTTGATTCCCTATAACATCCACAGCAAACTAAATCTACATCATTCTCTTCCATAGCCTTTACCATTCGTTGTAGGAATTTCTTGTCCAAGTAGTCATCCGAATCAATAAAACAAATAAGCTCCCCTTTGACGTTTTTTAGTCCTATATTCCTCGCCGAGCTTACTCCACCGTTCCCTTTATGAAATAACCTTATCCGATTATCTTTCTTAGCATACTCATCACAAATTCTCCCTGAATTATCCGTACTCCCGTCATTGATTAAAAGCACTTCAAAATCAGTGAACGTCTGGGCTAATATGCTATTTATGCAACGAGGCAAAAATTGCTCCACATTATATACCGGAACAATAACTGAAATTTTAGGATTATTCATAATACAGATAAGAAGTTATTTTTTAGTTTATCCAATACTGCAACGAACTTGCCTTTTACAAAAAATTGCTCATTTTTTGTGCATCCAATGAAATAGATGACAAGAAGAATCCAACATGCAGTGATTAAACATACAACGAGGAAAGAGGCTATATTTACATTCATGTTGCAATAAACAAGCATAGGAATAATTAAGGCAAGAATACCAACTTTCAATACGGGTTTTATGACATCAGCGATATACTCACGTAAAGGCATAACTATCAATGGTAGTACAATCCGTATGCGTACATATTGCGTACATATTTCCACAAGAATATGCACAAGAAAAACATGTTCGGGAGGAATACGAAAGAATCTCAAGAAAAGGTAAGCCACGGGCACAATAGATAATAACATGCTGCCTTCTATCAATTGAAACTTCTTTAACTTTCCCGTAGCATGTACGGCTGTTATGATGGGATTGGACAAGGCAAACAAGATTCCCGTACACAATATCAAGCGTAAGAAATTGACTGTATGTTCGGGTACTGCGCCCAACCACCATTTTAATATGAGCGGTGCTTCCAACATAAGAGGCAGCGATATGAGCAGCATCAGATAAAAAGAAAACTTCGAACTTACCTTTAAAAGCCGATGCATGTGGGCATAATCGCCTGTGGCATAACTTTTCGTCAATTGAGGATTCAATGCCATCTGGAAATTGGTGCAAAACTGACGGGTTACGTTCTGCACTTGTACGGCAATACCCCGCGCAGCATTCACCGCAGGACCAAAAAAGATATTCAGTAAAACGTTGATGCCCTGTGTATAGCCGATAACAGCTAAACTCCCGTTCATCGTCCAACCGGCAAAAGCAAATATTTCTTTAAACAACTTCTTGTCAAAACTCAGTTTGCTCCGGGTCTCCTCAAAATGTTTCCGGCAATAAATACTATAAACAATCCGGTCGAATATCTGGATGCAACAGAACAAAGCCGCATAAACAATCAGTTTGTCGTATGAAATTACTAGCAACAGATAGACTATCAATAACTTCAATACCGCATCGACGATACTTATGTAAGCGAATGCCGACATCTTTTCATGCGCAATGATGCTTGCATTGTAAGGCACACTGATTACACTCAGCACAAACGAAATGATAGAAAACTGGTAAACCCAAAAGGCTGCTGTTTCACGTGTCTCAGGAATTTGTAATTGTGTGGTCATAAACCACAGTCCGATCGTTTCGCCGATTACAACCACCAAGCCTGCCAATAATAAATGGATGCTTAGAATATTGCCGAATGTTTTTTTCATTATCTCCATATCTCCCTTGCCCAAGTCGTATGTGATATAACGGGAGGAAGCTCCGGCAAGTGAACCTGTAAGAAAACCTAACATGGTAATAACTCCACCTACCACATTGTTGATACCGAAATCTTCCACTCCCAGTACTTGAAGTATGACACGGGATGTATAGAGATTGATACCAATCATCAACAGCATCCTGAAGTAAAGCAGAAGCGTGTTTTTCGCTATGCGACGGTTATTGGTGCTAACTGGAGAAGTCATGCAGTCGTTCTGAGTTAAGTAGCAGGTTTAGTTTTCTCCGTGGCTTTTCCTCCATATAAGCGTTCCTGAGTTCCAAAACCTTCCTTTATCCAACTCGGTTTTGGCATAAAAGGCTCCCAAATAATATTTACCGGAATCACCTTCTTCATCGGAAAGGAAAAATTCAAAGTATCCTCCGGAAAAATGGTTGGCAGTCAATTCGCAGGCATAGTTTATACCCAAACCTTGCAGGTAACGGGGATTCTCAAAACTTAATGGAAACAACTCCGAGCAAAGGTTGTTCAGCATAAATAGGTTTCCATCAGTTTTTTCATCATGGGATGGAGAAAGCCATTATAATAAAGCATGACAAATTCGTACCTTGACAAGGTTGCCCTTACGAAAGTGGCATACTTGTATTGCTCTTGCTCACCCAACCAGTCATTCTGTTGTATGAACTTCAGAATAGTGTAAAGGTGACCAAACGTGACAATCATACTAGCAAAAGCCAATGCGAAAATAAGAAGGACGTTCACCACTCCAAAGCTGCCGCTAAACAATGCGGACGTACAATCATTTTCCCCCGTAGAGAATATACACATTGTTGGGGATAGATGTTTTATCAAGAAAAATCCTCCTATACAGACAGAGAGGCATATCGCACAGGCAATAAGCCACCATATTGCCGTATTAGGTGCTTTTATAGAATCGCTACCATCTTCCTCTGTTATCCTTTTTTGTTTCATAGCTGTTTTCAAACTATTGTCAATATCGATTTAACAAACTGTTTTCAAATAAGTTAGCAATCAAATTTAAATGATACTATTGAGGGATGTTGAAGGCGTTTCCATTCGTATATAAATTCTTCTATCATATACATGGTTGTGCGGTTGTTGGGTTATACTGTTTTGAGGCTATACGGCCTGAATATCATGAGGTCAGCAACTTAATACAAGTCTTCTTGTTTACTTACCCCTTTCCGCTTGCCAACTACAAAAGCTGTATGTATTCGGGCTGTACCTCCACGGCAGCGGCAAGGAGACTGGGAAGTTCTACGAACAGACGCTTGACATGTGCCCCTTGGATTTTCTGCAAATTCCCTTCATATCCGTCCAAAGGGCCGCCTACGATGCGCACTTTCCTACCTATCATATCGGAGGATATTTCTTCGGGCGTGTAATAACACGGATTTTCAGAGGACTGAACAGCATGGATGAAACGTTGCATGTCGCTTTCCCTGACCGTCATCGGGATTTTGTATCCGCCGCGCAGGTAACGATATTGCACGGTATTGTATTTCTCGACTATTGGGTCAACTGCCAGCCGCGTGCCATTCACAAAAAGCAGATCCTGAATGAAGGGCACTTCCTCCCGGCAACGCTTCCCGTGCTTCACAGAAAGTTTCCACACCATGGGTGTGAATACCTCCATCCCCAAGTCCTTGAACAGCTTGTATGCCGGTTGTTTGGCGTTGCACCGCTTAAGATCGCGCATGACGAACCATAGCGGACAGTCTTGTATAGGGGTATGGAAGTCGTTCATTTTTCAGGTATGGGCATCTTTTCTAATCCTGCAAGCTGTCGTAATCCACACGGCAACAAGCAGTTACAAAAACCAAGCTATTGACTTCTATTAAGTCCATAAGATTGTTTCATCACCGTCACTACTCATAATAGCGTTTGTGTTGGTATTGAGTTTCATGACGTTTTTTGTCCGTCTCCTAATATGAGATGGATATTTTTTGTGAAACAGCTAAACACCAATATTTTACAAAGTTTTCATAAAAAGATTCCGTCAACAAATTGCTTAATCCGTTGCCGCTTCATGAAAAATAAGCGCAAATAAATTTGTCAAAACACTTGATGTTTAATTATTTTTACTACCTTTGCAGCAGAATATCCATCTCATA
>OOIF01002557.1_pt1 | contig 12167 bp, 9 predicted proteins | sample 1691961 | NCBI WGS metagenome assembly OOIF01 (sample SAMN06348146, study PRJEB24527) | human gut metagenome | biome: human gut; feature: ankylosing spondylitis patient; material: feces | host: Homo sapiens | place: China | collected 2015-10 | reverse complement strand
AAAAAGATTACACGTCCCTGGTGGACCGCATCGACAGCCTGGAGAAGAAACTGGAAAAAGGCGTTGTGATGGCGGCACCGGGGAGTGCCAGGCAGGGCGTAGGTGGAAGCGCGCAGGGGGCACAGGGAGGCTCGCTGCCCAAGGCAGAACTGCCCAAGGCGATTCCGGAGGATGTGAAGCAGGTGCTGACAAACTGGGGCGGCATCTTATCGCAGCTTACCGGCGTGACAAAGACGTATCTTAAGATGGCGACCCGGTCGCTCGGACCGAACGGGGAATTGATGCTGGTGTTCGATGACAAAAACGCTTACGAGTACGTCGAGCAGAACCGTTCGGATTGCCAGGACGCATTAAAAGCGGCAGCGGCGGATCGGATTGGCAAAGAGGTTGCGATTCTGGTGAAGTTAAACGACACGGGGCATGCCAGTGACGAGGTCTATCCGGATCTGGGCGCGCTCATCCAGATGGACATCGAGGAAGAGGATTTTTAAAGCTGGACGAATCACACAATTTATATTATGATAGATGGAACAGTCCTAAGAGAAAAGCAGGAGGAAGCAGACATGGCAAAAAGAGGTGGATTCCCAGGCGGTATGCCGGGCAATATGAACAATTTAATGAAGCAGGCACAGAGAATGCAGCGCCAGATGGAGGAGCAGCAGAAGGAGCTTGAGGAAAAGGAATTTACTGCAAGTGTAGGCGGCGGTGTTGTTAAGGTTACTGTTTCTGGTAAAAGAGAAGTAACAAATGTTGAGTTGGCAGAAGAGGCTGTTGATCCAGATGATATCGAGACATTGCAGGATCTGATCGTAGCAGCTGTAAATGAGGCTATGCGTCAGGTTGATGAGGCTTCTTCTCAGTCAATGGGCAAATTAGCAGGTGGTTTAGGCGGCAGCCTTGGTGGCCTTGGCGGAGGCTTTCCGTTCTGATGGATTTTTACAGCAAAACAGTAAATCAATTGATTGAAGAATTGTCCAGACTGCCTGGGATTGGAGCAAAATCAGCTCAGCGTCTGGCATTTCATATTATTAATATGCCAAAAGAGCAGGTGGAACAGCTGGCGCAGTCGATGGTGAATGCGCGCAGCAATATCCGCTATTGCAAGGAGTGCTTTACACTGACAGATCAGGAGCTATGTCCGATCTGTAGCAGTGCAAAGAGAGACAAGTCGGTGATTATGGTGGTGGAAACTTCCAGAGATCTGGCAGCTTATGAGAAAACAGGAAAATTTGATGGTGTGTATCATGTTCTTCACGGGGCAATTTCTCCTATGCTTGGAATAGGACCGGGAGACATTAAAATAAAGGAATTGCTGGTGCGCCTGCAGCGCGAAGATGTGCGAGAGGTGATTATTGCGACAAATTCCAGTCTGGAAGGAGAAGCAACAGCGATGTATATAAGCAAATTAATCAAGCCAGCTGGCATTAAGGTAACACGTATTGCAAGTGGTGTGCCGGTAGGCGGTGATTTGGAATATATAGATGAAGTGACATTAACACGTGCACTTGATGGACGTGTGGAATTATAGTTGCAGGAAATGGTGACAAAATGGATAAATACGAATATCAGTTAAAAACAGAGCATATCAGACAGGTTGCAGCCAGAAAAGAGTATGGCGAGGCTGCAAAGCTGTGCGATACGATCGACTGGACAAAAATCCGCGACGTAAAAATGCTGACACTGGCAGCCGATGTCTATACGGCAGTAGGAGAGTATGAAAAGGCAATCGATATTTTGCAGCAGGCATATGAGTATGCAGCGATGGGACGCCGTATCGTGTATCGCCTAACGGAGCTTGCATTGAAGGCAGACAGCTATGATGATGCAAAAAATTATTTCGAGGAGTTTTGCCGTATAGCACCAAACGATCAGGGAAGATATATTCTTTTATATAAGATGGCACGTTATCAGAAGGCGACTCTTGATGAAAAAATCAAAATTCTGGAAGCTTATAAGAGAGAGGATTTTGATGAGAAATGGGCTTATGAGCTGGCTGTTTTATATGCGATGAATAATGAGAAGGATAAGTGTATCCAACTGTGTGATGATATTATTCTTTGGTTTGGCCTTGGAAAATATGTAGAAAAGGCACTTTCTCTTAAGAGTCAGTTTGCACCGTTAACACCGGCGCAAAAGGAAAAGGTTCAGAAGTTTGCAGACAAAAAGGCACAGGAAGAAAACGAAAAGCTTCAGAAAAAGCAAGAAGAGCAGGAAAAGAAAGAATCACAGGCAGAGTTGGCTAAAAAAGCTGCCGCACAGGAAAAAATTTCAAAGTGGCAGGAAGAGCAGGAAAAGGCATATCAGGCAGAGCAGGAGGCAGCTAAAAAAGAGGCTAAAGCGCGAGAGGATGAGCAGAAGGCTTTGCTAGAGCGTGAAGAAAAGCTTCGTAAGCAGCGTGAAGAGGAACTTGAGGCAGTAGAACGCTTAAAGAAGGAACAAAGATTAGAACATGCCAGACAAAGTGTTGTTACGAGTGACATGAACGAAATTATGGCAGTAATTCAGCGTGCAAAGCAGGAGGATGCTCAAAGCGAGCTGCAAGATGAGCTGGCAAAGCAGGTACAGCAGGTGCAGCAGCTTGCCGGGGAGAAGAATTTGGAGCAGGTTTCTGAAATTTCTTCAGATGCTGAAGAGGAAGAAAAACTGCAGGTGCCTGAGGATGTTTCATATATGCAGGATGAAATTTCAGAAAACGAAACCACAGAAAGTGAAGTTTTAGATGACGAGACTTCAGAAAACGAAACTACAGAAAATGAAATCGCAGAGGAAACCTCGGATAGTGAAAACGCTGATGAGGCTGTTTTGTTTGAAGCATATAAGCCAGAAGAAGAACCGCAGATTTTTGAGTGGGCAGCACCAGTGGCAGAAACGGTGGAAGTAGAGCCAGAGGAAGAAGAGCCTCAGGAAGTAGTTCAGGAAGAACTTGAGAAAGAGCCAGAAGAAGCGGGGCCTCAGGAAGAGATTCAAGAAGAATCTAAAAAAGAGCCAGAAGAAGCAGAGACTCAGGAGGAGATTCAAGAAGAAATTCAAGAAGAACCAGAAGAGGAAGAACCTCAAGAAGAATTTGAGGAAGAACCAGAAGAGGAAGAGCCTCAAGAAGAATTTGCTGAGAGTCGTCAACCAGATATGACAGCAAACAGCGGACTTCCAATTGTCAATCCGGAGGATATGTCACGTGTATGGCATTTTGCTATTCAGGCGATGCCAGATGAGGATGATATTGAACTGGCACTTGAATATTTAGAGGAACTGGCAGAACGCTCTTCACGTGCAGTTCCGAGATCTGTTGTGAAAATTACAGGTCAGAAGCTGAATCAGAAGGGACTTGTTAAGTCAATTGACAAGCTGCTTGGAAAGACAATTCTTATTGAAGATGCGGCAGACATGAATGAGCGTGTCATCAATGAATTTTGTAAGATCATTGATCCAACTGACAGAAGCTTGCTTGTTGTATTCATCGATACACCGGCCTCAATTCGTCATCTGCTTATTGATTACCCGCAGCTTGCACAGGTAGTTACGGCTCAATTTGTCCGTGAGACATATTCTGTTACTGAGCTTCTTGAGTATGCAAGAGGATATGCAGATAGAGAGGACAGTGTGTTTGATAAATCAGGTGAGCTGGCACTGATGGAGCGCTTAAAGGTAATTGCAGGTAATCAGGAGCGCAATAAAAAGCGTATTGTTGAGATGATTGTAAATAATGCAATTGAGAAGGCCGAGAAAAAATCTATGCGCAAGCTCTTCCAGAGCAAATATGACAAGAGAGGCTGTCTGATTTTGCGTGATAAGGATTTTGAAGTTGGCTGAAAAAAGAAAGGTGTGATTCTATGAATTGGCTTGTGATAGCGGTAATCATATTGATTGTACTTGCGACACTGGCTGGTGCGAAAAGAGGACTTGTAAAAACAGTTCTTTCATTTGCGTCCTTTTTTGTAAGCTTGGTAATCATGCTGTTTGTCCGCGAGCCTGTGTCTGATTTTGTGAAAGACCAGACAGGGATTTATGCAGCAATAGAGACTAGTGTTAGCTCATTTGTGGAAGAAAAGACACAAGAGATTCAGGCAGGACAGGCGCAGCTGACAGATAAGGTCATTGATAGTCTGAATCTGCCGGATGTTCTGACAAAATCTTTAGAGCAAAGCAACAGCAAGGCAGTTTATGGGCAGCGTGGCATTCAAAATATAGCAGCCTATATTACGGGATGGCTCACAGATTTGGCATTTGAGGCTGTTTGCTGTATTATCAGTTTTGTTGTTGTATGGATTTTGCTTCGTATTGTAACAATGGTTTTAGCAGGAATTGTGAGACTGCCTGTTTTGCATCAGATTGACTGTATTGCAGGTGCCATTTGCGGGCTTTGTACTGCGTTGATTATAATATGGATCGGCGGAATTGTTGTGACGGCGTTTGCAGCACAAGATTGGGGACGCGAGGCACTTTCAATGATTACACAGAGTACACTGCTGACATTTCTTTATAATAATAATTTTTTGCTAAATGCACTGCTTAAGTCAGTACGTTAATAAAAAATACCCTTCGATCAGTCTGCACACATAAGCAGCCTGTCGAGGGGTATTTTTTGATTAGCTGCTTTAAATTTAAGAAGCTAATATTTTTTTCATTCGATTTATTGTATGACAGTATGCTGGAACGAGAAACAGATCTGCCATGATCCATGCAATTGGACTGGCAATACATATGCCAACAAAGCCAATGAGTGGTACAAGAACAAGACTGGCAATAATTCGTCCAACCATCTCACAGACACCTGCTAAAATTGCCAATCGGGAATAGCCCATTCCCTGTATGCAAAATCTCACGGTATTGACGAGACAAAGCGGAATATAGAAAGCCGTGTTGAAAACTAAAAACTGCTTAACATGATCAAGAATGGCAATTTCATCTGCCGATACAAACAGAAGTGCAATTTGTCTTCCAAATAATGATAATACAAAGAAAGCAATAATGGCATAGATGCCGCCTATGAAGCTTGCGGATTTCAAGCCTTTTCCAACGCGATCAAGCTTCCCGGCGCCGACATTTTGACCGGCATATGTTGCCATTGTGGAGCCAAGTGCATCAAACGGGCAGCAGCTAAAGCCAGATATACGGCCGGCAGCTGTAACTGCGGCTACGGCCTGAGAACCAAGTGAGTTTACTGCAGTCTGTAAGATAACACTTCCGATTGCTGTAATGGAGTACTGCAGACCCATTGGAATGCCCATGTTGCAAAGTATGATCGCCTGACGCCCATCAAATTTCATCTCATCCTTTTCAAATTTGAGAATATCATACTGCTTTCTCATATATAAGAAACATAAAATACCGGAAATCAGCTGGGAAAGAACAGTAGCCCATGCAGCCCCTGCCACTCCCATATGTAGAACAAGAATTGCCAGCAGGTCAAAAAGAATATTTAACATGGCTGAGATAACCAGAAATATAACTGGTGTGCGGCTGTCTCCGAGAGAACGTATAATACCTGACAGCAAGTTATAAAGATATGTGGCAGGTATTCCAAGGAAAATGATAAATATGTAGCTATAAGCATATTCGAAAATATTTTCTGGTGTATCCATCCAGGAAAGAATTTGTCTGCATAGTACACAGACGACAACTGTCATAACAGCTGCGAATGCGATGGACAGCCAGGCTGCGTTTGCGACAAATTTTCGCAGTCGCTTGTAGTCCTTCGCGCCAAAGCTTTGTGCTATTGGGATAGCAAATCCGCTGCAGACACCGTTGCAAAATCCAATTATCATAAAGTTTATTGCTCCTGTCGATCCGACACCGGCCAACTGATCAACGCCCAAACTTTTTCCTACAATAATAGTATCAACCATACTGTAGAATTGCTGAAACAGCATGCCAAGCAGCAGCGGAACTGCAAAGCTTAAAATTAATTTGAGCGGGCTTCCAGATGTCATCTCCCTTGTTGCATTTTTTGCCATACTTCTTATGCTCCTTTTTTAAAGTTGATTTTGACGTTTTTCCAGCACATTATAGCAGGTTATAAAACGTTTGCAAGTGTTTTTTTTTGCTTTTTTGAAACTATTTCTAGCTATGCAAAATAGCATTGCAATTTTGCGCGGCTAGGGGTATCATAGTAGCATAATGCTACCAATAGCAAATATAGAAAGGTGAAAGATTATGACAGTACAGGAAAAGATTCATGAGTATCTTAGCGTACATCGCGACGAGATGGTTGAAGACATTAAGACATTGATCAAAGTAGACAGTGCTCGTGCAGAGGCGCTGCCGGGAAAGCCATATGGCGAGGGTGCAGCAGAGGCACTTCATGCAGGATTATCTCTTTTTGAGAAGCACGGCTTTTTAGGAAAAAACTGGGATAATTATGCGATTGACACAGTAATCAATGGAAAGGAGCTTGGACTTGATATTCTGGCACATCTTGATGTTGTTCCAGGCGGAGACGGATGGACAAAGACAACACCGTTTGAGCCTATAGTTGAGGATGGAAAGATGTACGGACGCGGAACATCTGACGATAAGGGACCAGCTGTTGCGGCACTCTATGCAATGAAGGCAGTGCGTGACCTTGGATTTGAGTTAGATAAGGATGTTCGTTTGATTTTAGGATCTGATGAAGAGTGTGGAAGTTCTGATATTGCCTACTATTTTGGAAAGAATACTCATGCACCGATGACAATTTCACCGGATGCTGATTTTCCACTTGTATTTTTAGAGAAGGGAAGCCTTCACACTACATTTACAGCAGAAGTTTCACTAGAGGAAGGTCTTCCTAGAGTAAGAAGTGCTGTCAGTGGAATTAAGGTAAATGTTGTTCCAGCAAAGGCAGATGCCGTTGTTGAAGGAATGACAGCAGATGAGATGAATAAATATGTAAAAGAAGCTGAAGATGAGACAGGTGTGAAGTTTACTGTTTCTTTGGCTGAAGATGGTGCTCTTATGATTCATGCAGATGGTGTATCTGCACATGCGGCAAGTCCAATGGATGGAAACAATGCATTGACTGCACTTCTTAAGCTGCTTTCATCCCTACCGCTTGCAGAAAGCAAGACAAAAACATTGCTTCACAATGTAACTACTCTGTTCCCACACGGTGATTACTGCGGAGGAGGACTTGGTGTGAACCTTGAGGATGAAATTTCAGGAAAGACAACCCTGACACTTGATTTGTTTGAATTAAATGATACAAAGATGAGTGGAACCTTTGATTGCCGTGCATGCAACAGTGCAACAGAGGAAAATACAAAGAATGTTGTTCAAAAGAAGCTTTCAGATGCCGGCTTTGAGCCAAATGATTCACCGCTGAATCCGCCTCATTATGTTCCAAAGGATTCTGAACTTGTAAAAACCTTACTTGAGACTTATACAGATGTGACTGGTGAAGTGAGAGAACCACTTGCAATTGGTGGAGGAACCTATGTGCATCATATTGAAAATGGTGTGGCATGTGGATGTGCAGATCCATCTGTAGATAACCATATGCATGGACCAGATGAGTTCGTTATTATTGATCAGCTTGTGATGAGTGCGGAAATTTTTGCACTAGCAATAGTAAAACTCTGTGGAAAATGAAAAAAAAGTGGAAAAAAGGCCGTCCATTCACAAATCGTTAAAAGTTTGGACAAAAATTGAACACATTTATCGGTTATTATGTAGGCACAGTTGAGAAATCAACTGGACATTCATATATCTTTTTCATAGCCGATGAAGTAATCGGCATCCCTCCCCTTTTTATTCCCTTTTGGCCCTGCAGAGAGCAGGGCCTTTTTCTGTATATGATACAGGGGCGAAAAGTCACAAGCTGATCGTGCTTGCACTAGAAGTTGTGACCTTGAGACCCGCCAAAACATGAGGAGACGGTAGCAATGACATTACAGCAATTACGATATGCGATTGCGGTCGCGGACTGTGGATCAATGAATCAGGCAGCAGCAAAATTATTTATTTCTCAGCCGAGTCTTTCAGAGGCAGTAAAGGAACTTGAGAGAGAGATTGGAATCCGTATATTCGGACGAACCAACAGAGGCATCCTTGTGACAACGGAGGGAAATGAATTTTTAGGCTACGCCAGACAAGTTGTTGAGCAGTATCGTTTGATGGAGCAGCGATACGTAGAGAAGACACAAACAAAGAAGCGCTTTGCCGTTTCCATGCAGCATTATACCTTTGCCGTTAAAGCATTTGTTGAGATGGTAAAGGAATTTGGTATGGACGATTATGCGTTTGCAATTCATGAGACAAAGACGGGAACTGTTATTGAGCATGTAAAGGATTTTATCAGCGAGATTGGTATTCTTTATATGAGTGATTTTAATCGGAAGATTTTGATGAAGCTGATTCATGAGAGTGAGCTTGAGTTTATCCCACTATTTGACTGCAATACTTATGTATATGTGTGGAAGAAAAATCCGATTGCATCAAAGTCTAGTGTTAGCTTACAGGAGCTTGAAAAGTATCCTTGTCTTACATTTGATCAGGGAAAGACAAATTCCTTCTATTTTGCAGAGGAGGTTTTTAGTACCTACGAGTATAAACAGACAATTCAGGTAGATGACCGAGCAAGTATGCTGAACTTGATGGTTGGCTTAAATGGTTATACTTTGTGTTCAGGTATTATTTGTGAGGAGTTAAACGGAAGTGACTATGCCGCAGTTCCGCTTAAGGAAACAGAGGTCATGACAATTGGATATGTGAAGAGAAAAAGCATTCAGTTAAGTGAACTGGCGCAGCTTTATGTTAATGAGCTTGCAAAATACAAGAAGTTGGTGCTGAAATAATGAAAAACCATTTTCATAATTCTTAATGGTCATAGGAAAATCCAATAACAGGCGCTTGCTTTTGTGTATTAGACAAAGACAGGCGCCTTCGCTATAATACAGACAGTGAAACAAAAAAACACCACCTGAAAGCGAGGATTTAAATATGAGTACATTAAAGGAAAGAAAATTAAAGTTTGAGACACTGCAGCTTCACGTAGGACAGGAGGAAGCTGATCCAGTAACAGATGCAAGAGCCGTTCCGATTTATCAGACATCTTCCTATGTATTTCATAACTCTCAGCATGCAGCTGACCGTTTTGCATTAAAGGATGCCGGCAACATTTACGGAAGACTGACTAATCCGACTGAGGATGTATTTGAGAAGAGAATTGCCAGCCTTGAGGGTGGTGTTGCAGCACTTGCAGTTGGATCTGGCGCAGCAGCTGTTGCATATGCAATCCAGAATCTGGCATTTGCAGGTGATCATGTGGTTGCAGCAAAAAATATCTATGGTGGTACCTACAATTTGCTGGCACATACATTTGTATCATATGGTATCAACACAACATTCGTAGATCCATTTAATTATGAAGAGATTGAGGGCGCTATCAAAGAGAATACAAAGCTGGTTTTCATCGAGACGCTGGGAAATCCAAACTCAGAGGTTGTTGATATTGAGAAAATTGCAAAGATTGCGCACAAGCATCAGATTCCGCTTGTTATTGATAATACATTTGCAACACCGTATCTTGTAAGACCAATCGAGTACGGTGCAGACGTAGTAGTACACTCCGCAACAAAGTTTATCGGTGGTCATGGAACTACCATCGGAGGTGTCATTGTAGATGGAGGAACATTTGACTGGAAAGCATCAGGAAAGTTCCCACAGCTGACACAGCCAGATCCAAGCTATCATGGAATTAGCTTTGCAGATGCAGCAGGTCCTGCAGCATTTGTTACAAGAATCCGTGCTATTTTACTTCGTGATACAGGTGCAACTCTTTCACCGTTCCATGCATTTATCTTCCTGCAAGGACTTGAGACATTGTCCCTTCGTGTAGAGAGACATGTAGAGAATGCACTTAAGGTTGTAGATTTCTTAAAGAAACAGCCGCTTGTAGAAAAAGTAAATCATCCGTCAGTATCAGAAGACCCAGAGCAGCAGGCTCTTTATAAGAAGTATTTCCCAAATGGCGGCGGCTCTATCTTTACATTTGAGATTAAGGGCGGCGCAAAGGAAGCACAAGAGTTTATTGATCAGCTGAAGCTGTTCTCACTGCTTGCAAATGTAGCAGATGTAAAGTCTCTTGTTATTCATCCAGCATCTACTACACATGCTGAGTTAAACGAGGCTGAACAGGCAGAGCAGGGAATCAAGCCAAACACCATTCGTCTTTCAATTGGTACAGAAAATATTGATGATATTATTTATGATCTTCAGGAAGCATTTGAAGCAATCTCAAAGTGATACAAGGGTCGAAAAGTCACAAGACGTGGGTATCATATGTCTTCTATAGAAGAAAGAGCCTGTGCATCTGCGCAGGCTCTTCTTTGAAAGGGGAGGATAAATAATAAATGATATCATTTGTAAGCTTTGCGGTTTAGAGGGGGGAATCATAACCGCCTGTCAGCTGACTGCGGCATTTAAAATGCCGCTAGATTTCTGACATTTTTATTATGTCCTCTGATTCATTTTATATACAGATTTCTTATGCTTTTTCATTTTTCATTTCATGCAGCACATATTGAACCATTTCCTGATGTTCTTTTGAATAACCGAAGAAAAAATTCGGATAACGAGTATTTAGCTCGTGATATATAGCGCTGACTTCACGATGTGATTTGCCAGTCAGTGTATATTCCTCACCCTTCATGGTGACAACATGGATTGTATAGCTTAACTGGCGTCCCTTTATGGTCCGGCGCATAGCAGCATGATCATAGATCCATAATACTTCTGGCAGTGGGATAATGGCACATATATCATCAGAGAGTTCAACAAGATAGCGAGGCGTCAGAATAAGTGTCTTTGTCTGCAGAAGAATCCTTCGACGAATTTGTTTTTCCACATCACTTAAAATTTTCTCAGGATTGCCATAGTGCTCCAGATTTCGGTAGGTTTTTGTTAAACGTGGATTTATGATATATAAAAATGTGCGAATAAAAACCACAATCATTAAGACAAACACCAAAAGAAGGACAACCATAAGCACAATTTCACGCCTGTTTAGATAGGCAGTCTGGTTGACAAAATATTTCTGGCAAACGCTTTTAAGGGATTTTGCATCCCATGAAATATCTTCAGCAAGCTTTTGTGTGAGCGGATCTAGAATTTCGGGTTCAAAAGCATCAACGCGTCCTATAATAGTCTGTCCTTCAAGTGTTTTGGAAGCTGGATAGCCGGCCACAGCACGGATGAGATAAAAATGACAGCTTCCGCCTATAAGCTCGTAGTAATAATGTCCAACGAGCTCACCGCCTGCCAGACAGTCCTCGCCGCTGTAGTAGAGTGTCCCCGTTTTAATTTTCGCATACAAAACCTTTTTTGCCATGGAATCATTGATAAGCACGGCATTGCTGATGGTGCGTTTTGTCACATATTCAGTGACAGGCGAGCGCCAGACAAGAAAAATGACGACGCCAAGCAGCATCAGCGGGTAAAAAAGGCGCTTACACTGATTTTTTCGGATATAGGATAAAATCATATTGTTTCCTTTCCTTTGTGAGAGATCATGTCAATGTAGATTCACCATACAATGAGTATACTGGATTTTTTTGTTTTTGTAAATAAAATAAAGTGTTTTTGGGAAAAGTCAGCCTCTGTTGAGGTTTAATTGAGCTTGCATTTGTATGCTACAGGCAGCAATTAAGAAAGGAAGATAATATACTATGAGCAAACAGCGTAAAATCCAAAAAATTATTTTTTGTATACTGGCAGTGATTCTTGTCATTATTTTTTATGAAGCAATTGGGATTTACACTGCATATAAAAAACAGCCTAAAGTATCTTCTGAAACAAAAACAGCAGTTCAAGAGGAAATTAAAAATTGGAATCAGATTAGTGAGAACCCAGAACGAGCCACGATTATAGAAGAAAACAATGAAGCTCTTTTACAGAGAATCCGTTTGATACAAAATGCAAGGGAAGAGATTATTTTATCTACTTTTGCATTTCACTCTGATGAGAGCGGAAAGCTGATTATGGGAGCTCTTCTTGAGGCTGCAAACAGAGGCATTAAAGTTCGCATACTAGCAGATGGCTTTGAAAGCTGGACTGCTATGGAATGGAATCCTTATTTTTATGCGTTATCTTCTCATGAAAATATTGAAGTGAAGATTTATAATCGGGCAAATCCATTAACACCATGGAAAATGATGGGAAGAATGCATGATAAATATTTGATTGCAGATGGT
>OOIF01002552.1_pt1 | contig 12177 bp, 9 predicted proteins | sample 1691961 | NCBI WGS metagenome assembly OOIF01 (sample SAMN06348146, study PRJEB24527) | human gut metagenome | biome: human gut; feature: ankylosing spondylitis patient; material: feces | host: Homo sapiens | place: China | collected 2015-10 | reverse complement strand
CACCCCACTTATTAGATAGTATACCATACTGTCTAACAAATGGGGTGCAGTTCAAACCGGCTGGCTTTCTCCTTTTTACTCGCAACCATGCTGAATTCAAAGCATCAATTCAAAAATGTTTCCTGCTCAATCGTAACTCCATATTTCACAATTGCTCGGATGGAATCCGTAAATAGAGGATACTTTCCTGCCTCTCCGTCCTCTTTCAGCTTTGCAATATACTTGTCTGAGCGTGTGAGTCCGTTTTCATGGTACTGTTCCACAAAATATCCTTCCATCCGCATAGGCTGTACTTGCGGGAAAATCTCCTGCAAGTGCTCAAACATTTGGAAGCCGCCCCTATCAATATCCGCCCAAAATCGCACGATCGTATCTATCTGAAGGTTCCTTGCGAGTATTGAGAAAAGTTTTCTCTTTTGCGGGCTTAAAAGTCCTCCATGGTAGATAACGAGTTCATCCGTCTGTTTTTCTGCCAGCAGGTACTCATCATAATTTGTTTTATTTTCAACAAATGTAACACATCGTATTTTCTTTGTGTCGATTCCTGTAACAGCATTGACCAAGGTACTTGGGATCGCCAGGCCGTACGGTTCTGCCACCTCAAAGTCAATTTGTCCTTGCCGCGTCTGAACCGTGCAGGGGCCGGACAATTCGTAGAGTTCCGGTCGGGCATAGATGCCTAACAGCGCGAGCTGTTCCCGTTCGCTCAATATCGCTTCCTGACAAGCATTCGCAAGATTTTCGCAATAAGTTCTTGCAATCCGTAAAAATGTTTCACGCACATGGCGCTCAAAGTATTTTGTGTCGTGGAAGCATTGGTTGCTGAACGCACGCATTGTGATACCGCCGGGGAGATTTTCATATTGTTGGAAAACAAGAAGCAGGTCTACCAGAAGCTCATCATTTTCTTTGCAAAAAGATGGAACTTTCAGATGTTCTCTCGCTGCTTTGCACACCGCATCTCGCCATGCTACAATCCAAGGTGTGGAAACATCTTCTAGTTTCTGCGTCACCAGCTCTACAAAACGTTCAGCCTTTTCTCTTGGATGCTGCCTTTCTGCTTTCTCGTAACACAGCGCAACCTGTTCCAGGTTCAATATAATAGCGGAAAGAACTGTTTGCTCTCTGGCCCATTCCAGCCGAACGATTGCCTGCTGTTCCAGTTCTCTTGCTGCTGCGTTATAAGCATCTCGGGCAGGGGCACTCTCATAGTTGTATTCAGGCAGTTCTTTTTTATCGATTCTCAGCATAACACGGCGCGCGGAGGTATTGGGCGCGGAGAGGTGCTTACTGTTTTCAAACCTGTCAAGCAGTCTGTTTAGAATGACCTGTGTTTCCTTCATCCTGCGTTCTCCTTACCAAAGGGAATGATATGCATCCGGTATCCCGTTTTATCCACCAGCAGGGTGCGGTCCGCAATTGGCATAATATCCGCCACTTTATCTGGCGGTGTACATACGATTGCCTGCAGTCCCATCTTGCGCAGCAAACGGACGCTCTCCGTGATACGGTCACTGTCCATTTTGTTGAACGCTTCATCAAATACTACCAGGCGCACGGTGTTGCCAAAACTCGTCGCATCGCTGGTGCGATACAACTGCGCAAACGAGGCTAACACCGCAATGTAGAACGGTGTCTGGGTCTCACCGCCGGATTTTGTATTCAGCGTCTGGGAAAGCAGCTGCTTTGTACCATTTTGGTCGGTAGTCTCCAAATCAAAGCGGAGATAGGTTCTAAAATCCGTATATCGAACAATGTTTTCCTGCAGTTCGCTCTGCTTTCTGGCATTGAGCTGTGTATCATCCGCCGCCGTGATCTGGCTGAACAGCTTATCGATCAGCGGGCCGTATTTTTCTTGGAATATAGCCCCAAAAAGTCCCATATCTCCATTCATCAACTCCGGCGCCATGATCATATCATAGTAATCCGCATAATCCGGGTTTCGATCTACGCGGAATTGGTATTTATCTGTTCCGAACTGTGCCCACCTCAATGCTCGGTTCAGACTAGCCACCTGGCTTTTTACCTGGTCAATGCTGGACTTCAATTTGGCAAGGAAATCGTTCTGAAATTGCTCCAATGCGCTTTCTCTCGCCGCTTCAATCTTTTTGCGATACTTGGGAAGTTCACTTTCTTCCAGTACCTTCTGCTCTGCCTCAAATTCCTCATTGTCCATCACTTCGGTTTGGAAGGAACAGGGTTTAAAGGTCTCTACATAGTCTCTCCGAGCCTTAAAGAGTGCCGCTTTTGCTGTTTCACGCGCTTTTACGCTTTGTGCAAGGCTATCTCCAAAATTTTTGCGGATGGCATCCGCGCGCCGCAAGCGGGCGAACTCTTGTTGATAGCGCGGTATTCCTACGCTCTGCTGATAATCGACGGAGAACGTCTCATTTATGCTGTCCTCAATTCTGGTAAATTGCTGGCAGCAATCCGGCAAGGTCTCATATTCAAGCTGGTGAATGCGTTGAACCAATTCGCCTTTATGGGTGCCTTCGTCAACTTTCTTCTTGTCGAGTGCTTGGATTTCTTCCTTTAATTTTTCAATCGCCTTTCTCTGCTCGCAAAGCCACAGCAGATTCAGATGGGACATTTGTTCGTCAATTTCCGCCATTTCTTTTACAATATCCAGGCTGCGTGAATAATCTTCTCGTCTTTCTGCCACATCGGCCTCAACAAATCGCTGGGTGAAAAGTGGTTCTTCCTGGCCAGAAAGGTTTTCATATATTGGTTTCCAGTGCTTTTGCTCCTCTTCCAGCCGTTCCAATTCCGCTTGCAAGCGTTTGATGCGAAGTTCTACAGCGCGGTGGCCGATAAATACATCTTCCATCAGGTCCCGGCGCAATGCACGGGCGACATATCCCTGGTACAGCATGCCCTCGGATGTGATTGCTGTCTTGTAACTGCGCAGCTGCTCTACATTATCACAGCATATAACCCGTCCCAAAAGGTAATCCACATAGCTGCGGGCCAATTCATTTTCTGTTTCAATCTTTTTTGCAAGGCTGTCATCGGCTGTGTGAATCATTTCTTTTTCCCGCAGTTTTCCAACATCGACCAACCCAAAAGCGCGGCATCCATGTTTCCTCTTCATCCTGTCATAAACGTGCAGGGCCTTCTGGTAATAGGCAGGTTCCACCAGAAAATAAAATTTTTGATTGTTCAGATACCCTTCTACCGCACCGCGCCAGCGCTCATCTGAAATTTCCAGTAAGTCTGCCAGAATGTAGACCTTGACCGGATTTCCTGTATTGCGATGCAGCTCTTCCTGAAGTTCTTCCCGAAACGGTATCAATCCTTTGGGGTAATCCTTAATATTTTTTCGCAGATTGGCAAGCGCCGCGCGTTTCTGGCCAGCCTGTTCTTTCAGCTCTTCAACTTGATCTTCGATTTTGTGCTTCGCTGTACGCCTCTCGGAAGAAAATGCCGCCACAGTCTTTTGCGCTGTTTCAAACAATACCATGGGTTGAGAAAACAGTGCACCCCTATTTTCAAATGGCGCATACGCTTTTTGTACAGCGTATGCCATTTCCTGTACAGGGCGGAGTATCTCCTCTGCCTCCCAATCCAATATCTTTCCGCAGAGTGTTATGAGCTTTTGGGATTCGCGCTTGATTTCCGCTTCCAATTTCTGCATTCCCCGCTGCAGCCTTGTCTGCTCCTCTTGCAAATGCTGTTTACTTGCAAGAAGCCGTTCTTCCTCTTTGTAAACATCACTTTGAACACAGGCAATCTCCAATTCCTGGCGGCGCGTATCCTTTTGCGCTATTTCTTCGCCCAGCGCTATGATCTTCTGCTCTGCTTTTTCAAGTTCGGCAGCACAACTTTTCTTTTCCAGCTCATGCCTGTCGATGTCCGCCTGTGCCAGTTCTTTTTCTGCCCACTGAACCAAAAACGATTGCACACACCAGCGCTCTATCGTCTGGTTCATTTCCTGGTACAGTCTGCCGATCTGCTTCAGCGCCGCCAGCTTTTCCTCCTGTCGCTGTGCCAGCTTTTCATGCCGCTTATAATCCCGGATGTTCTGCTGCATCAGCTCAATATTAGGCTTTTCTGGAATATCACAGATGTTCTCTGTAATAAATTTTTGAATATCTACGATAGGCTTGAAAGAAATGGCCTTTTTCATCATACGCAATGCCTGCTCATTATGGACGTTCCACTTTGCAAGCATATTGCGGCGGTATTCTTTTTGTGTATCATAAAATTCTACGTGCGAATAGTTTTCCTTCAGGAAGCGGCGCAGATCCGTGATTTCCATCGCTTCTCCCTGCTGAATATAGCAGTTTCTCGGAATCACGCCTGTATAGATGAAGAAAAAGTCTCTTCGGCTGCCATCACTGCGGCAATCAAACATCACTCCTGTAACAAAGCTGCTGCCCTCTGCGTCGTCCTGAAATTCGCAAACGATGTAAGTGGAGAAGTCTTTTCCCCGCCGGGAATAGGGGTTATTTTCATCCATATCAGCGCGCAGATAACTGTCAAGTGTTCTTTGCGACTTTTCATTTGCAGCCTGATTGAAATTGAAGTGCATCAATGACCGTGGATTTTCCGGCGCCGTTTTTTCCCGTCAGAAAGTTGACGTCACCTACTTCAATAAGCTCCTTGCTGAAGTACAGCCAGTTAATCAGTAGGATATTCTTCAGTTTCTTCATCCGGCTCCTCCTTTCGTAAAACAGAAACCACAAGGTTTAGTTTATCAGCTGAAACCGCAGATAAAATTGTTGGCAAAATTGCGATTTGGCAATTGTTTTGGTTAAACTTTCCCTCAATGCGCTGCAGAATGGCGTGATTTTCCAACAGAGTCAACGCCCGCTTGACTTCTTCCATATTGGGTTTTGCAGGGAGTATCTGGTAGTCCGTCACCACCTTTTCCAGTACGTCTCGTACTGTGCAGATGGCGTCCTGCTCCAATCCCAGATTTTCCATATTTTCTTCATAAATCAGCCGTAAAGCCAATAAAATTGCTGTTTCCTTTTTAGAGAGGTTACAACGGTTAGCTTCATCTGTATTCAACACATAAAAGTATCCGTTCAGTTCATCCCTGCGCAAATCCCAGTCCAGCAGACTCAGGTACTCCTGTACAGCCTCATAGTGCCGTGATAGAAAAAGATAGTCTGGGTTATCCACCCTGCCTTTTCCCAGCTGGTAGGTAGTCCGCACAACATATGTTCGGCTAAGAAGTTGATTGCATACAGCCTTAAACTGTTCCAGTTCTTTTACTGTTGCCCCGGTAATGAAGTCGAAATTCATTGTTTTTTCTCCTTCCGGCAAATCTGCATCTGCGGGATCGAATAGCCGTTTTCAATAAAAGCTCCGCCCAGTTCCTTAATTGTATAGCTCGCAGATGGGCTTTTACTCCCCAGAATTGCCAGTAAGCTCATGACATAATCCTTATCTCCTTGAATAGGGAGATCTTCGCTGTAACAGGTTTCCGCTGTGCCCAGCCAGCCCTGCACATACGCCTCTACGGCAGCCCTTCCATACTCAGATTGCAGCAGCTGTGCAGCCCGAGTTGTGGACTCAGCGTCCAGCTGTATATCCTCTATAAAAACAGGAGCCGCTTTTGACCTCTTTCCAGGTCGTTTCCGATACCACAGACTTTTTTCTGATAAGAAAGATTGCTCGTACAGTTGGAATATAGGTTGTATCTGGTCCACCAATTCAGACGCTCGGCGATTTCTGGATAGCGCGGTAAGCAATGCGTTCAGGTTACCGCGCACACTCTGGTCTCGGTTGGTCAGGTTCTCAATTTTCTGTGTTGCTGCTCGGGTATAGCGCCGGACTTGTGCATCGATCTCATCCAGATAATCCTGCTCCAAATTGTCGTAACGTTCTTCGATCCAGAATATTTTTTGCAGCAAATCGGCACGGCAGTTTTCCAGCGTATCTGCCCGCTTATCCTGCAGGGAAGCATTGGACATGGCTAATAATAAGTCGTCATCTTCCTCCCATGATTTCAGAACGGTTTGAATCGGAACGCGATACTTTGGAACCGAGTCCTTAATTTTCAACGGCCGTATATAAGCCTCAACGACTTTCTGGCCAAAGTCATTAAAATGCGCGGCCAACACCTGATTGACATCCTGCATATCTAACTGCATCTGAAAGTAGTGCTTTACATTGTGGTAGACCATCTGTAACAAATTGATCAACGCCCGCGTGTTATCATAAGCGCTGTATATGGCCGCCATCTTGTCGTAAACACTTCCGCTTTCGTGCGCAACCTTTAAAGCCGAATACGTGCCGAACACATAGGAATATCCACGAGCGGGGCTGTCGTCCCGTAACTGATGAAATAGCTCCAGCAGGCGGCTGCTGTAACTTGGGACCGTGATGTACTCTTCAAAATCGTCCCCACGCTCCTTTTCGAACCAGCCCTTGCTGCAAAGCTTGCGTATCAAAAAGCGTGCACGCCCGGAGACATCACACAGTTCTTCCTCATCTTCACCTTCAAATGTCGCATCCGCCAGCTGTTGTTCCAATCTACTGCGAAGCATGGAATAAAGCGTGTCATCGCGTATTTTCAGGTTTTCCCTGTACGCTGTATACAGCACATCCAGCGCGTCAACGTATAGTTCCCTGTTGGGTGACGCCAAAGGAGAGAAAAGTTCACGGGGTACTATTTCGAAGAATTTCATGTGGAGCATCCTTTCTCTTGGCGATGAATAAAGGCCACGGTGCGTTGTATAAATTGTTTTCTTATTTTTCAACTAGCGCATGTATTTTTGTAGTCATTATACATTCTTCACAGTTATAAAGCAAGGGGTCGGCATTTGCCCCAGAATTGCAAAGTATTCCGTCTCCTGCTATAATATTTCAAAAAGAGAGGAGGCTGAGCCATGGATCGTATCGCGCAGTATCATCTGCCTGGGTTGTTTGAATTTTACGAGTTGTACCGCGTGTTTCTACCACTGTACTGTACACATCGCGATTGGTTTTACCCCTGGTGCGATATTGCCTCGCTTTACGGTGCGCCGGCCGATTGCCTGTGGGGCGGCGGACGTGTCGGCGGCGGGGATGTCCGCCCGCGGGATGCGCTGGCACTTGCACAGGAATACGGCATCTCGGCCAGGTTGACGTTCAGCAACTCTCTACTGCAGCCGGAACATTTGGCCGACCCAACCTGCAATAAACTTTGCCGGTTATTTGCCGCATGCGACACACCACAAAGCGGCGTCATTGTCCACTCAGAACTGCTGCTGGACTATTTAAAACGAACGTACCCCAGTTTCTATTTTGTGTCGTCGACCACCAAGGTGCTTACGGAGTTTTCGCAGTTGGCACAGGAAACCGCGCGGGAGGATTTCCGCTATGTGGTGCCGGATTTCCGCCTGAATAAAGCCTTTGACAGGCTCGCCACCCTGCCCCAAGACCAGCGGGACAAGCTGGAATTTCTCTGCAACGAGTGCTGCTGGGTCGGCTGTCGCGACCGCAAAGTCTGCTACGAAGCCGTCAGCCGCCGCAACTTAGGCTTGGACACCCCTGAACACCGCTGCACCGCCCCTGATGCTGCGCAGGGCTACCGCTTTTCCCGCGCCATGGAAAGCCCCAGTTTTATCAGTACCGAGGACATCCTGACGCGCTATCTTCCCCAGGGCTTCACCAATTTCAAAATCGAAGGCCGCGGCCTGGGCAGCGCCATCGTGCTGGAATTTTTGCTCTACTACCTCACCAAACCCGAATACCAGCTGCGTGTGCGGGAAGAAATCTATCTTGACAGTATGTTGGATTTATTTTGACTTTAGGCAATACCGCACAATAGCAGTTCATTATTTTAAGAATTGTTTGAAGCAAAGCGGCAGTTTTCTGTCGCTTTTCCCTTATAACGATGGTTTTACACTTTGCACCTGTTCCACGATTTTTCGCACTTGATTTTCGCAAGTCTGCCAGTCACCAGCATGATCTGCAACGGCGGCAAACAGGACTGCACGATGAAGGGTTTTGTGGCCGTTGATGCAACTTGGCAGGCTGTAGGTGTGGCAATGCAGGACGTTTTCATATATAATGTACATGGGATCAACGGCACGACGCCGGAGGAAACTATGCGCAACATGGGACGCATCGCCTCCCCCGGCATGGTAGCACCGAAAAGACCATTGTGGACATTCTCAGAGACAAAAAGATGGAGTAAGGAGAAAAAGCCCTATGGACAAGAGCGGAAAGATTTATAAGACTTACGTTCAGACCCTGAAAGAAGAACTTATCCCTGCAATGGGCTGCACCGAGCCCATTGCCATCGCCTACGCTGCGGCCAAGGCCCGCGAGGTGCTGGGCTGTGAGCCGGACCTCGTGAAAATCGGCGTCAGCAACAACATCATCAAAAACGTCAAGAGCGTTGTCGTGCCCAATACGGACGGAATGAAAGGCATCGAGGCTGCCGCCGTGGCAGGCATCCTCGGCGGAAATGCTGCCAAAGAGCTGGAAGTCATCTCGGAGGTCACAGCAAACCAGAAAGCTGCCATGCGGCGTTTCCTGTCCAATGTTCCCATCTCGGTGGAGGCCATCGACAACGGCATTATCTTTGACATTATCATCGCCCTGTACTGCGGCACGGATTCTGCTGTCGTCCGCATCAGCCAGTACCACACCAACATTGTCTACATCAAGAAAAATGATGAGGTTCTGCTGGACAACACGGCCAGGCAGACCTCGGCCGCCTGCAATACGGAGGCGGAAAGCGGCCTGACGGACCGCAGCCTGCTGACGATTGCCAATATCTACGACTTTGCCGAGACCTGCGACCTTGACGATGTGCGCCCGCTGCTGGACACCCAGATTTTGTACAACACCCAGATTTCCGAGGAAGGGCTGCTGGGGGACTACGGCGCGAATGTCGGCTCCACCTACCTGAAATTTTACGGCAACGATGTGCGCAACCGCGCTATTGCCAAGGCTGCAGCGGGTTCCGACGCGCGCATGAGCGGCTGTGAGCTGCCCGTCGTCATCAACTCCGGCAGCGGCAACCAGGGCATTACGGTGTCGGTCCCGGTCATTGAGTACGCCAAGGCGCTGGCCTGCCCCAAGGAGAGGTTGTACCGCGCGCTGGTGCTCTCAAACCTGATCGCCATCCATGAAAAGACGAGTATCGGACGTCTGTCCGCCTACTGCGGTGCGGTCAGCGCCGGATGTGCCGCCGGGTGTGCCATTGCTTACTTACAGGGGGCGGATCTGAAAGCTGTCTCCCACACCCTCGTCAACGCGCTGGCCATCGTGTCCGGTATCATCTGCGACGGCGCCAAGCCCAGCTGCGCGGCCAAGATTGCCTCCAGCGTCGAGGCTGGGATTCTGGGCTACCACATGTACCAGAACGGCCAGCAGTTCCGCGGCGGCGACGGCATCGTCAGCAAGGGCGTGGAAAACACCATCCGCAACATCGGTATGCTGGGCCACGACGGCATGCGGGAGACCGATAAGGAGATCGTCAAGATCATGATGCAGAAGCCGTGAGGTGTCTTTATGAAATTTACCAAAATGCATGGTCTGGGCAATGACTATATCTTTGTGGACTGCTTTGCGGAGACGGTCACAGACCCCAGCCGCACCGCGCAGCTGTTGAGCCCGGCGCATTTCGGCGTAGGGGCAGATGGCCTGATTTTAATCGAGCCGTCGGCAAAAGCCGACTGCCGTATGCGGATGTTCAACGCCGACGGCACCGAAGGGCGGATGTGCGGCAACGGTATCCGCTGCGTCGGCAAATATATGTATGACCACGGGCGGGCCGTCAAGGCGGAAATCACGGTGGAGACGCTGGACGGTATCAAGACGCTGCAAATCACCCCCGAAAACGACAAGGCCGCCAAAATCCGGGTGGACATGGGCGTGCCGGTGCTGGAATCCCCGCAGCCGGAAAAAATCACAGTAGCCGGGAGCGAGTGGGAATTTTCCGCCGTGGATGTCGGCAGCCCCCATGCCGTGTATCTGGTGTCCAACTGTGAGGAGGTACCGCTGGAGAAGATTGGCGTCCTGTTCGAGCATGCCGCCCGCTTTCCGAATCGCGTCAACAGCGAATTTGTGCAGATCCTTGACCGTACTCATCTGCGGATGCGTGTCTGGGAGCGCGGCAGCGGAATCACTCTGGCCTGTGGGACCGGAGCCGTGGCAAGCGTTGTTGCCAGCCATGCGCGGGGCCTGACAGACGCTTCTGTGGAAGTGCAGATGGACGGCGGTGCCCTGCGCATTGAGATCGACGACACCACAGGGCACACCTTCATGACCGGCCCGGCAGTTGAGGTATTTCAGGGTGAGACCACTCTTGTGGATTGAGAAAGGAGTTTGAACAGGATGCAGATTCGGACTGCTGTTCCCGCAGACTTGCAGGGAATCGTAAATATTGAGGCAGAATGCTTCCCTGCTGCGGAAGCCGCCACCGAAGCCAGTCTATCCGGCAGATTGGCGTTTTATCCCAATCACTTCTGGGTGCAGCTGGATGGCGACCGGATGATCGGCTTTGTCAACGGCATGGTCACAGATGAACCTGACCTCCGGGATGAGATGTATGAGGATGCTTCTCTACACAACGAAAACGGTGCGTGGCAGATGATTTTTGGTGTAGATACCATCCCGGAATATCGCTGCCGCGGCTGTGCAGCTGCCTTGCTGAACCATGTCATCTGCGAAGCGAAAGCGCAAGGGAGAAAGGGCCTTGTGCTCACCTGCAAAGACAAACTGGTACACTATTACGCCAAGTTTGGTTTTGTGAGCGAGGGCATTTCCGGTTCTACCCACGGAAATGTGGTCTGGTATCAGATGCGGCTGCGGTTTTGATTTTTATGGCAGATTAAAAGATTGCTGCCACGGTCACCGCTGTACTGACCAGCACGGACAGCATCACCCCACGCATTGATCTACGGGAAGTTTCCAACGCCGCTGTGTGGGGTTGAAAGTCTCTGTGAAATCCCCGCAAAGGACAGTTTTGGGATCACCAGTGTGTACGAGAAAAAACTCACCTCAACGCCATGTTAAATTTGTTTCAGCATAACAATTCGTGTGAAACCGCTTGCCGTAATGCAGGCGGTTTTTCTGTACAAAAGGGTCAACCGCAGCAAAGGCGTTCTTCTTGTGCAGCATTGCTTTTTTCCAACATCCCCTGTACCTGAGCGATTTTTCTTACTTTGGATGACTGAATCGTATGCTTTTTTGCGCATATGATTTTTTATTCGCTGTAAAATCAGAGAAAAATTTGGGTCTTTTCTATTGACACGAGTAACCATCGTGTGTATGATAGTAACAACGGAGATGACAGGGCCGATTCCACCGAAAGCGGCACGGCTCAGAAACGTCCGGCAACGGCGAGACCTCACCGATGACGGCAGTTTCTGCAAGGCAGATCCTATACGATATCGACAGGGGGCAGAGGCAAGCGATGTATGCAATCAACGCGCAAAATAACGCACGGTCAACAGAATGTTTGACCTGCGCCCTGGATGCCGGTGAGCTGCTGCTGACATACGGCGCCGAGGTCAGCCGGGTGGAGGATACCATCCAACGGCTTGAGCATGTGTGCGGCTTTGACCTGGTGGATGTTTTTACGATTACATCCAGCATTGTGGTAACCGTACGCTTGCCGGACGGCGGGAGCATCACCCAAAGCCGCCGTATCAAGGCACGTGTCACCAATTTGGGCCGGGTAGCCAAGATCAATGCCCTCTCCCGCCGGTTCTGCGCCGGGGCTCTTACGCTGGCTGAATTCCGCACAGCCTTGCAGGCCATCCGGGACGAGCGCCCGACTCCTGCCTGGCAAGAGCTTTTGCTCTACATGGTCATCTCGTTTTCGCTGTCCATCTTTTTCGGCGGCAATCTGGCCGATGGCATCGCGGCGTCCCTTTCCGGCATGGTGCTATTTGCCATGATACGCATGAGCACCACCTTGCAGATGAACAGTCTGCTGCAGACCGCTATCTGCAGTGCGGTCACAGCGCTGGCGGTGCTGCTGTTGGTGAGGGCCGGCATCGGCGTCCACCCGGACAAGATCATGATTGGCAACATTATGCTGGTCATTCCCGGCATCCAGCTGACCACCTCGCTGCGGGATATGATCAATGGTGATACCATCAGCGGTCTTTTGAATCTGAGCGAGGCCGTTCTGAAAGCGATCTCGGTAGCACTGGGCTTTTCCCTTGTGCTGCTGGCGGGAGGTGTGTAAGGTTGCAGGCAGAAATTATCCAAACCGCCATGGGC
>OOIF01002541.1_pt1 | contig 12234 bp, 10 predicted proteins | sample 1691961 | NCBI WGS metagenome assembly OOIF01 (sample SAMN06348146, study PRJEB24527) | human gut metagenome | biome: human gut; feature: ankylosing spondylitis patient; material: feces | host: Homo sapiens | place: China | collected 2015-10 | reverse complement strand
GAGACAATCACCCTTACGGATGTAATGGGCGAGCAGAAAGTTCTGGAAGGTACTATCGTAATGGTAGACCTTGCAAACAGCATTGTGAAGATCAACTGCACGGAATCTTAGCAGTTATCAAATAAATTAAAATAAAATGGAGGTATGTTACTATGAAATTATCGGAAAAGATGAAAGAGAAACAGCTTCTCTCTTTTGAATTATTCCCACCAAAAACAGAGAAAGGTATGGCAAATCTGCCAGGAACGATCGAACATCTGATGGAGTTCGGCGGAAACGTTGGAGCAAACCGTGAAGTATGTCAGATGATCAAGAAAGCAGGTTCCATCCCTGTAACACATTTCACCGTAATCAAAAATACAAAAGAAGGTATCAGAGAACAGCTGGATCAGTACCTGGAAGAGGGGGTTGACCATATGCTGGCACTGCGCGGCGACTTCCCGATGGGTGAGACAAGCACCATGGGAGATTTCGATTACGCTACCGACCTGGTGAAATTTGTCCGTGACCAGATCGGGATGATCTGTTCCAGATATTTTTTGGAAACATCCTGTCTTGCTGCGATGTCTTTTAAAGCGATGTAACCCTCGCTCTGATGTTCTGCAAGATCCAGAAGCATACGCAGAGCATATCTTCCTTTTGTAGAAATTTTCATTTTTTCTCACCTCGTTTCATATATTAGTAGTGTTGAAAGTGTTGTCCTCCGGCATGACGCCTGTGAATTGCTTCACTGCCGGGTGATTTCAGCAATGGAACGTTCAACCTTAGAATGATAGTATCATATTTCCTATCGTATTTCTAGAGATTTAAAAAGGGAAGTCTGAAAAAAATGAAAAAAGGTGTTGACAAATACTGGATGTTGGCATATAATTCGAGTAAATCATATAAAACATATCGAAAAGGTAGGAATAAATAAGGAGGAAAATAACATGTCCAACATTTATAAAGGAACTTTAGGATTGATCGGAAATACACCACTGGTAGAAGTTGTAAACATAGAAAAAGATCAGGAGCTTTCAGCAACTGTCTTGGCAAAACTTGAGTACTTTAACCCGGCAGGAAGCGTAAAAGACCGTATTGCAAAGAGCATGATCGAAGACGCTGAGAGCAAAGGACTTCTGAAAGAAGGTTCTGTTATCATCGAGCCGACATCCGGAAATACCGGTATCGGACTGGCATCCATTGCAGCAGCAAAAAGAAAAAAGGATACCGCATCATCCTGACCATGCCGGATACGATGAGTATTGAAAGAAGAAACATCCTGAAAGCATACGGTGCAGAACTGGTGCTGACAGAAGGTGCAAAGGGTATGAAAGGTGCCATCGCAAAAGCAGATGAGCTGGCAAAAGAAATTCCGGACAGTTTTATTCCGGGACAGTTCGTCAATCCGGCAAATGCGGCAATGCACAGAAAGACAACCGGTCCTGAAATTTACAAAGATACAGACGGCGCAGTTGACATCTTTGTTGCCGGTGTCGGTACAGGCGGTACATTAACAGGTGTCGGCGAATATTTAAAATCCGTAAAACCGGAAGTTCAGGTGGTTGCAGTCGAACCGGCAGGTTCACCGGTGCTTTCAGGCGGAAGCGCAGGGGCACACAAATTACAGGGAATCGGTGCAGGTTTCGTGCCAGAGGTTTTAAATACGGAGATTTATGACGAAGTCATGCCGATTGACAATGATGTTGCATTTGATATGGCAAAGCTTCTTGCCAAAAAAGAAGGCGTATTAGTCGGTATTTCTTCAGGAGCGGCATTATATGCGGCAATTCAGCTTGCAAAGCGTCCTGAAAATAAGGGTAAGACGATTGTTGCACTGCTGCCGGACAGTGGTGACAGATATTATTCAACACCACTTTTCATGGAATAAATTTAAAAGCTGCCGCACTAAGTAAAAGGGCTTAGTCCGGCAGCTTTTTTAAATAAAGGATAAAAACGGAAAGGATAAAAGGCACAATGGCATATTTCCCCTTTTTTGTGGATTTGCAGGATAAAAAATGTTTCATTATGGGCGGCGGTGAGGTTGCATACCGGAAGGCGGCGGCACTGCTGCCGTTTGGCGCACATATTTACATAAAAGCACTGACATACTGTGAGAAATTGACTTCGCTTAAAAATACAACGAAAGGACAGACACAGCTTACGCTGGCATACGGTACGTTTGAAGAAGCAGATTTAGAGGGCTGTCAGTTTGTCATTGCCGCAACCGATGACAGGGCGTTAAACCGCAAAATCGCAGAACTGTGTAAAGAAAAAAATATCCTGATTAATACAGTTGACGATAAAGAATTGTGCAGTTTTTACTTTCCGTCCTTGATAAAGCAGGACGAGGTTGTCGTGGGCATCAGCAGCGGTGGTAACAGTCCGGTTCTGACACAGAAAATCCGCAGAACGGTTGAAAAGGAAATACCGCCGTATTACGGTGCGTTAAATGCACAGCTTGGCGCGGTGCGGGAGCGCGTACAGCGCCGGTTTGAAACCGAAGCGGAGCGCAAAAGCTGTTTTATTGAAATTTTTGAAGCAGGGTGTATAAAGGAACGTCCGCTGACAGCGGAGGAACTGGATACGATAATAAACAGACACAGCGGGAGGGAACATGATTAGAATCGGAACGCGTACAAGTAAGCTCGCAATGATTCAGACGGAGCTGGTAAAACAAAAAATACAGGAACATTTTCCAAAAGAAAAAATAGAAATCGTTCCTATTATTACAAAGGGCGATGTTATTTTACATCAGCCGCTGGCTTCGTTTGGTGGAAAAGGTGTTTTTACACAGGAAATCGAGCAGCAGCTTTTGGACAAAACGATTGATATTGCCGTACACAGCGCCAAAGATGTGCCGATGCAGCTTGCAGACGGTCTGTGTATCGGGGCGGTGCTTGCGCGGGAAGACTGCCGCGATGTGCTGGTGACACGGACAGGGATTTCCGCTAAAGGCCTTCCGGCGGGCAGTGTAATCGGAACAAGCAGCCTGCGCAGGGAATTACAGATAAAAGCAATGAATCCATTTGTGGAAATCCGCATGCTCAGGGGCAATGTGCCGACCAGACTGCAAAAGTTAAAAGACGGACAGTATGACGGCATTATTCTGGCGGCGGCGGGTTTAAAGCGCCTGCATTTAGAGCAGGAAGACGGCTTGTTTTACGAATATTTTTCAAAGGAAGACTTTTTACCGGCAGCAGGACAGGGCATTTTAGCCGTGGAAATCTGCAAGGACAGCTTAAAAGAAGTCATGGACTGTTTAAATGATGAAAATGCGAGGGCAGTCCTTATGGCAGAGCGCGCCTTTTTAACAGCGCTGGACGGAAGCTGTAATGCACCCTGCGGCGTATGCTGTGAAAAGTCAGAGGACGGATTTTGGATTTCGGGCATGTATGCAAAGGACGGAAAAAATCTTCAAAGAGTGGATAAAAAGACAGACGGCACACAGCCAGCCGATGCCGTTGCACTGGCGGAAAATGTGGCGGCATCATTAAAGGTGCAGACGGTATCTTTAGTGGGCGCAGGTCCCGGTGCAAAGGATTTGATGAGCCTGCGGGCATTGGAGTGTGTGCGCAGAGCCGATGTGATTATTTATGATAATTTAATTTCCCCTTCTATATTAAATGAGGCAAAGACAGAAGCGAAGCTGCTGTATGTCGGCAAACGTGCAAATGCACATTTTATGGAGCAGGAGGAGATTAACCGCCTGATTGTGGGTGAAGCAAAAAAGGGAGGCTATGTTGTGCGGTTAAAGGGCGGCGACCCGTTTATCTTTGGCAGGGGCGGTGAAGAAGCGCTGGCATTAAAAAAGGAAGGAATTCCGTTTGAAATCGTGTCAGGTATTTCTTCGTCCTACAGTGTACCCGCCGCAGCAGGGATTCCGGTAACGCACAGGGGCTGTGCGGCATCGGTGCATATTATCACGGGACATGAAGGGAAAGAAAAAAAGCAGGCCATCGATTATGCCGTACTGGCAAAGGAAGAAGGAACGCTCGTCTTTTTAATGGGACTTGGACGGATTGATGAAATTACGCAGAAGCTTATCCAATACGGAAAAGATGTAAAAACTCCGGCGGCAGTCATTTCCAACGGACTTTCGGCAAGACAGCAAAGCGTGACCGGAATTCTTGAAAATATTGCCGTAAAGGTGCACAAAGAAAAAATAAAGACACCGGCAATCATTGTTATCGGTGAGGTGGCGGCATTGTCAGAAGAACTGATGTCTGCAAAACAAAAGCCGCTGTCCGGCAAAAGGATTTTACTGACGGGAACGCGCAGCCTGATTGCAAAGCAGGAGGACACATTAAAACGGCTTGGTGCAGAAACGGTCGATATCAGCCTGATAGAAACGTATCCATGCAGAGAGGCGCAGACACAGCAAATATTAAGTGCGGTTTCAGATTATTCATGGATTGTATTTGCGAGTGCCATGGGTGTACATCAGTTTTTTGCCGCATTATCGGAAGTTCATGTTGACAGAAGAAAGCTTGGCGGCGTAAAATTTGCCGTAGTCGGAGCGGCAACGGCAGAGGTGCTGGAAAGCTACGGTTATATCGCGGATGTTGTGCCACAGCGGGCTAACGCGGAATAAGGTGCTGCTGGTGCAGGGCAGACAGAGCAGTCCTGTACTTTCAGAACAATTAAAAGAAAAAGAGTGTGAAACGGATAGTATCTGTCTGTATGAAACACGGCAGGATATGCGCAGAATAGAGGAGTGCAGACGCATTTGCCCGGATATGGATTATGTTGTCATTGCAAGCGGCACGGCGGCAGAAGCCTTTAAAGAAGTCACGGACGGTTTAAAGCTGCCGAAAATCGTGGCAATCGGACCGCAGACGGCAAAAGCGTGTGAAAAAGCAGGGCTTTCGGTGACGGCAGTGGCAAAAAAGGCGGACAGCGAGGGTATTGCGCAGGTGGTGTTACAGGATAATCTACAGGCAGGCAATAAATGACGGCACACAGGTTGAGAAACCGTTGTAAACGTTGTAAAAATGCAAATGCCGGATAAAATTGAAAACGGACACATCTGTGAAAATATAGTGCAGAATAGAAGTCAGGCGGATTTTCAGAAAGGAAAAAAGATGAATACACAACAGTCAGAACAGTTATTTAAAGCTTCACAGGAGAAAATTCCCGGTGGTGTCAACAGCCCCGTGCGTGCCTTTGGCGCAGTCGGACGGACACCGCTGTTTATAAAAAATGCAAAGGGAAGCCATATTACGGACGAAGACGGCAACACCTATATTGATTATGTATGTTCATGGGGACCGGGCATTTTGGGACACGCCCACCCACAGGTGATTGAAGCGGTGCAGAAAGCCTGCGCGGACGGTCTGACGTTTGGTGCGCCGACCCGCAAGGAATATGAACTGGCAGAGCTGATTTGTGAAGCAATGCCTTCTATTAAAAAGGTGCGTCTTGTTAATTCCGGCACGGAAGCAACAATGAGTGCAATCCGCACGGCAAGGGGATATACCGGCAGGGATTATATTATTAAATTTAAAGGCAATTACCACGGACATTCGGACGGACTTTTGGTAAAAGCCGGTTCGGCGGCACTGACGACTTCCGTACCGGACAGCAGTGGTGTTCCGGCTTCGTATACAAAAAACACACTGGTTGCGCTCTACAATGATGAAGATTCCGTCAGAGCGTTAATGGAAGAATATAAGGGACAGGTTGCGGCAATTATCGTAGAGCCGGTTGCGGCAAACATGGGTGTTGTTCCGCCGAAAAAAGGATTTTTACAGTTTTTAAGAGATATTACAAAGGAATATGGCAGTGTGCTGATTTTTGATGAGGTTATCACGGGCTTTCGTCTGGGCTACGGCGGCGCGCAGGCGCTGTTTGGCATTGAGCCGGATATGACGACACTCGGCAAGATTATCGGCGGCGGCATGCCGCTTGCCGCATACGGCGGGAAAGCGGAGATTATGGATAAGGTTTCACCGCAGGGACCGGTTTATCAGGCGGGAACTTTATCGGGCAATCCGATTGCCACGACTGCCGGAATTGAAACGTTGCGCATTTTAAAGGCACACCCGGAATATTACACACAGATTGATGAGAGCGCAAAGCAGATTGCACAGGCATTAAGAAACTGGGCAAAGGAAAAGAAAAGACCGTTACAGGTCAATCAGATTGGTTCACTGTTGTGTGCATTTCATACCGATAAGCCGGTTGTGGATTACGATACGGCAACGGCATCAGACACCAAAGCGTATGCAGAGTATTTCGGATATATGCTTGACCACGGCATTTACACGGCACCGGCACAGTTTGAGGCGATGTTTGTATCTGCGGCACATACGCAGGAAGATATTGAGCAGACGTGCAGGATTATTTCAGAAAGACCATAAAGATGAATATACAGTTATTGAGTATCAGCCACAAAACGGCGCGTGCATCGCTTCGCGGCAGATTCGTATTTGACAGCGAACAGACAAAAGACATTTTAAAACAGCTGACAGAGCCGGACGGACAGCAGGAGAACACAGGAATCGAAGAAGCGGTGCTGATTTCAACCTGCAACCGCACAGAGCTTTATTGCAGCGGAACACCGGAAAATCAGAATTTTATCAGAATGCAGCATGTTCTTTTAGCGGCGGCGGGCATTGAAAAAAACAGCGAAACGCATATGGCGGCGTTGGACGCATTCCGCAGATTCTCGGATAAAAACGCCATACATCACCTGTTCTGCGTGGCGGCGGGACTGGACTCGGCAGTGCTTGGAGAAGACCAGATTTTAGGACAGGTAAGAAATGCCTATTTTCTTGCAATGGAGAGTGGTTATACAAAAACGACTTTCCATTGTCTGTTCCAGTCGGCGATTACGGCGGCAAAACGCATGAAGACCGATACAATCCTGTCAAAGTCTTCCGTATCGACCGCGGGGCTGGCACTGAAAACGGCTATGGAATGTCAGCAGAATTTACCGGTAAAAAATGTTATGATTATCGGTGCTTCCGGCAAAATCGGCAGTATTGTTTTAAAAGATGCGCTGGATTTTCAGGAATTAAATATTTTTATCACGGCAAGACACGAACTGCCGCACCCGTTACATGGACAGGATAGGCGGTACACAGTCATTCCGTATGAGAAGCGGTATGAATATATGCCGGACATGGACATTGTCATCAGTGCAACGGCAAGCCCGCATTACACGGTGATGAAGGAACATTTTCTGGCGCAGAATCCACCGGTGAAAAAGAGGGTATTTTTTGACCTTGCCGTGCCGGCGGATATCGAGCCGGAAATGTCACAGGTGCCGGAAACTGTCTGCTATTCCATGGAGGATATGCAGGATCTGGCAAGGCAGAATAATGCGGCAAAGTTAGAGGTTCTGCCAAAGGCAAAAGCGATTCTGTCAAAATATGAAGAACAGTTTGTTAAAAATATGGCATTCGGGGAGGCACTTCCGGCGATTGCGGCATTGTCAGAAAGGGCGCAGGAGACACTGGGACAGGAGAATGCTCACAGTCTGGTACATAAGTTTGTCTGTCAGGCGAAAAAGAACTGTGATGCTGATGAATTTGTGCAATTTACAAAAATTTTAAATAAAATAGTAGAAGTTGAAGTCTGATACGGCGGAAAGAAGGAAAAAATGATTACAAGACCAAGAAGATTAAGACAAAATCCCGTTTTAAGAAAAATGGTGCGTGAAACACGAATGGATGCATCATCACTGATTTATCCGATGTTTGTACGCGAGGGAAGCGGAATAAAAGAAGAAATTCCGGCAATGGAAGGACAGTACCGCTACACCACCGACACCATGCTTTATGCGTTAGAGGATTTGGAAAAAGCGGGTGTCAGAAGTGTTATGTTTTTTGGGATTCCCGATGTAAAAGATGAAGTCGGAAGCGGCGCTTATGCGGAAGATGGCATTGTACAGCGTGCACTGCGTGAGGCGAGAGCGCATTTCCCGGAAATGTATCTGATTACAGATGTCTGCATGTGCGAATATACCTCGCACGGTCACTGCGGACTGTTAAAGGGACATGACGTGGACAACGACAGCACACTGGAACTGCTTGCAAAGACGGCGGTTTCCCATGTACAGGCAGGTGCGGATATGGTAGCACCGTCCGATATGATGGACGGCAGAGTGCTTGCAATCCGTAATGCGCTGGACGACCACGGCTATGAAAATACACCGATTATGTCGTATGCCGTAAAATATGCATCTTCATTTTATGCGCCGTTCCGCGATGCGGCAGGTTCGGCACCGTCCTTTGGTGACAGAAAGTCGTACCAGATGGATTTCCACAACCGAAAGGAAGCATTAAAGGAAGCACAGTTAGACGTAGCCGAGGGCGCAGACATTATCATGGTAAAACCGGCAATGACTTATCTGGATATTGTGCGTGAGGTTGCAGACACCGTCAATGTCCCGGTTGCCGCATACAGTGTCAGCGGTGAATATGCCATGGTAAAGGCAGGCGCAAAGCTTGGCTGTGTGGACGAAGAAAAAATCGTCTGCGAAATGGCAACGGGCGTTTACCGCGCAGGCGCTTGTGTTTACCTGACATATTTTGCGAAGGAAATTGCAGGGTATATCGAGAAGGGGTATATCGGATAAAGATAGTATTTACCTAAAGAACCATCTCGTAAGAGGTGGTTCTTTTTGCGTTGCGGTTTTCATATCTGCATGATATAATTATGACTAACGATAAAATGAAGCGACAGGCTGAAAGTGTTGGAGGAAATATAAAATGGCTGAATTGGAAAACAGCAAGGATTTAATCAGTGTATTATGGAGTGGGGCAGACATTCTTCGTTCAAAAATGGACGCGAATGAATATAAAGATTATTTATTGGGAATTGTTTTTTATAAATATTTATCGGATTCATTTTTGATAAAAGTTTATGATTTAATTTATGATGAAAAGCCGCAAACTTTAAAGGAAGCATTGCAGACTTATAAAGAGGCTCTTCAGGATGAAAGTGCAGAGGAATTGAAAGAGCAGATTCAGTCAGAATGTCATTATGTGATAGAACCTGAACTGACGTATACGTCTTTTGCAGATGCCGCCAGAAACAATTCATTTAATCGTGAACAACTGCAAAAGGCATTTAATAATATTGAACAGAGTGATTATTTATTTGCAGACTTATTTACGGATATTGATTTGTATTCCAATCGCTTGGGAACGGGCGACCAAAAGCAGAGTGATACAATCGCAAGTCTGATAAAGGAAATTGATAAAGCCGATTTATTAAATTCGGATTCAGATGTTCTTGGAAATGCTTATGAATATCTGATTGGACAATTTGCATCAGAAACCGGAAAAAAAGCAGGAGAATTTTATACGCCGCAGGCAGTATCTAAAATTTTAACCCGAATTGCGATTGCAGGGCAGGAAGATAAAAGAGGATTATCCGTTTATGACCCATGTATGGGGTCGGGTTCTCTTTTGTTAAATGCAAAAAAATATTCTATAGAACCGGCATATATTAAGTACTATGGACAGGAATTAATGACATCGACCTATAACCTTGCAAGAATGAATATGTTCTTACACGGAATTGCACCGGAAAATCAGACTTTGCGCAATGGTGATACGCTTGACGGGGACTGGCCGACAGGAGAAGAAACAGATTTTAATATGGTGTTGATGAATCCGCCATATTCAGCAAAGTGGAGTGCGGCAGCAGGGTTTTTACAGGACGAAAGATTCAGTGACTATGGAGTCCTTGCACCAAAATCCAAAGCAGATTACGCATTTTTATTACACGGTTTATATCATTTGAAAAGCAATGGTACAATGGCAATCGTACTTCCGCATGGTGTTTTATTCAGAGGTGCGGCAGAAGGAAAAATAAGAGAAAAATTATTGCGTTCAGGCAATATTTATGCAGTTATTGGTTTACCGGCAAATTTATTTTACAATACTTCAATCCCAACCTGTATTATTGTGTTGAAAAAGCACAGAGAGGGACGTGACGTGTTATTTATTGACGCTTCTCAGAAGTTTGAAAAGGGCAAGAAGCAGAATACAATGACTGATGAACATATTGATGCAGTGATTGATTTATACCATAAGAGAGAAACGGTAGAGAAAGAAGCATTTCTTGCAAGCTTTGAAGATATTGAAAAGAATGATTTTAACCTGAATATTCCTAGATATGTTGATAATTTCGAGGAAGAAGAAGCGATTGATTTAAAGGCATTATTGTCAGAAATGAAGCAGACAGATGAAGAAATAGAAAAGACAGAAGGAGAGTTTGTATCCCTCTTAAAAGAACTTACTTCATCAGATGCGGATATTATGGCATCGTTAAACGAATTTATTCAGATGATTGAGGGGTGATGAAGATGCAAAGACCAAAAGTTCGATTTAAAGGGTTCACTGATGATTGGGAACAGCGTAAGTTGGGGGAAGTATTCAAGGAATATTCAGAAAAGAATCACATAGAACTTCCAGCATTGACAATAATTCAAGGGGGTGGAACTGTAAAAAGAGATGAATCGGATAGAAATTTGATGTATGATAAATCAAATCTTTCAAGTTACAAAATGGTGAAAAAAGATGACTTTATTGTACATTTACGTTCATTTGAAGGAGGACTTGAAAAGGCGTCTATGGACGGAATTGTAAGCCCTGCGTATCATACGTTTCAAGGTGAAAATGTGGATTCAAGATTTTATTATCCATATTTTAGGTCACATGAATTTATTAAAAAGAAATTAATACCGCACGTGTATGGTATTAGAGATGGTAGAAGTATTGATATAGAGGGAATGAAAACAATAGAAATTCCATATATATCGTTGAGAGAACAACAATTAATTGGCAACTATTTAGATTGCATTGATAATCTTATCACTTTTCACCAGCGTAAGTGTGAACAGACTAAAAAGTTAAAGAAATACATGTTACAAAAAATGTTTCCGAAGGAAGGACAGACAGTTCCGGAAGTTAGATTTGAAGGATTCACTGACGCTTGGGAAAAGCGTAAGTTTGGTGATTTGGGTTCTGTCTCGATGTGTAGGAGAATATTCAAAGAGCAAACAGCAACTGAAGGAGATATTCCATTTTATAAAATTGGAACTTTTGGTGGTGAACCAGATGCATTTATATCGAGAGCATTGTTTGAAGAATACAAAGAGAAATATCAGTATCCCGAAGTTGGAGATATGTTAATTTCAGCATCAGGTACAATTGGTCGAACTGTTGAATATGCGGGTGAAGATGCGTATTTCCAAGACTCAAATATTGTATGGTTTAAGCATGATGATAGAGTGGATAATTCATTTTTGAAGTGTATTTATTCTTCTGTAAAGTGGTCTGGAATAGAGGGAAGCACAATCAAGAGATTATACAATGATAATTTTTTGAAAACAGAGTTTTCTATGCCTAATGCTGAGGAACAAAAGAAAATTGGAGAGTATTTTCAGAACCTCGACCACCTCATCACCCTTCATCAGCGTAAGTGTGATGAATTGCAAAATATCAAGAAATTTATGTTGCAAAATATGTTTATATAGAGGGCTGAGGTGATAAAAATGGGGAAAATTATATTATATCATGGCAGTCCGAATAAAGAAGTGACACCCAAATACGGTTTAGGTGAAGCACGGCATGATTATGGAAAGGGATTTTATCTTACAGAAGATATTAAACTGGCAAAAGAGTGGTCGGTATGCAGACCAGATGAATCGAATGGCTGGGTTCATAAATACGAATTGGATACAGACGGATTGAAAATATTTGATTTTCAGAAAGAAAGCATATTATGTTGGCTTGCAGAACTGATGAAACATCGTGCGGCGGCTGATTCTAAGCGATACAGAATGTTAGCACAAAAATTCATAGAAAAATATGGTGTTGAAACAGCAGAATATGATGTTATCAAAGGCTGGAGAGCAAATGCGTCATATTTTTATATCGCAAAGTCATTTGTTCGTGATGAAATAGACGTGGAAATATTAGAAGAATTGCTTTCATTAGGCGGGTTAGGTATTCAGTATTGTATAAAATCTGAATTGGCATATACGCATTTGTATGAATTGGAAGGTGAGTTGATTTCGGTGGAATTTAACGATTTTAATATAAAGTACAATCAGCGGGATATTTCAGCTAGAAAGAAAATGAAAGAATTAATAGATTCAGATGCCAATAAGGTAACGAATGTATTTAGTACGTTATTGTGAGGTGACAAGCATGGGTGCATATGCAGATGTGTATTTGAATGATGTGGTTGAAGTACAGGGCAAATTATTTGATTTTTTTGCACAAAAATTTCCTG
>OOIF01002530.1_pt1 | contig 12295 bp, 8 predicted proteins | sample 1691961 | NCBI WGS metagenome assembly OOIF01 (sample SAMN06348146, study PRJEB24527) | human gut metagenome | biome: human gut; feature: ankylosing spondylitis patient; material: feces | host: Homo sapiens | place: China | collected 2015-10 | reverse complement strand
AAATTCATATGACAAAACTCAAAAAATGGATAAGTAATTTAAAGGTTGCAGCGAAATCCAGAAAGGGTCAGATGACTTTAACAAAGCAAGTGATGCATGGGATGCTTACAAGGCAGCTTCTGAAGAAATCATACAATTAAGTACTAAGAATCAAGTAGAAGAAGCATCCCAGCTTATGATAGGGGATGTATATGAGAAATATAAACTGTTTGGGGAAAAATTCAACGTTTTACGCAATGACTTCCAGGTAAAACTGGAACAGTCAAAAGCAATTGCCAGTATCTGCATTAACATTATTTTTATTGTAATCTTTGCATTAGGAATTGCCATTGGTGTTGTTACAACAGCCATTGGACGGACGATTACTGCTTCAATCACAGAACCGGTGGAACAGATAGAAGCAGCAGTTGCCAGTCTGAGAAAAGGTGAACTGTCTAACGTGGAAATGCTCACCTATGAGTCTGATGACGAGTTTGGTGATACAATAAAAAACCTGAAAGAAGCTATGAATATCCTCTCCGATTATGTACGTGAGATTTCTGGGGCAGTAAAAATGATAGCTCAGGGTGATCTGACAAGAAATGGTGAAGATATCACTGATTTCCTGGGTGATTTTTCAGAATTGAAAGATTCACTTGTATATATTTTGAAACGATTTAACAGTACATTGTCAGAAATTAGCGGTATTGCTGAACAGGTTACACATAACGCAAAGGAAGTTGAAAGTGCATCAAAGTCTTTATCAGATGGTGCAACGGAACAGGCCGGAGTTATTCAGGAATTGAATGCAACAATAGATACAGTTGTTGACCTTGCTGTAGATACTGCAAAGGAAACAAAAAATGCATCTGAACGTGTAAAAGCTTCTGCGAACAAAGCGAATGAAGAAAAGGAAAAAATGAACGTTCTGTTGACAGAGATGGAACATATTACAGAAATATCTAAGGAAATAGGTAATATTATTACAGATATTGAAGATATTGCTTCACAGACTAATTTGTTAGCTCTTAATGCTTCGATAGAAGCTGCCAGGGCAGGTGAGGCAGGTAAGGGCTTTGCGGTAGTAGCAGATCAGATAGGAAAACTTGCTGCAGACAGTGCGAAGTCAGCGGTAAATACAAGAGATTTAATCGATAAAACTTTAGTTGAAATTCAAAGAGGAAATGCAGTTACAATTACAACGGCAGAAGCCTTCAATCAGATTATTTCAGACATGGATTCTTTTGCAGAAATGGCAGAGAATACAATGGAGAAAGCCAACTCACAGGCAGAGTCACTAGAACAGATTGGTCAGGGAATTGAGCAGCTCTCCGGTGTGGTACAAGGCACAGCAGCATCATCAGAAGAGAATACGGCAATTAGTATTAATCTTTCAGAGGGTGCAGATAAGATGAATGAGCGTGTAAACAGATTTAAGTTATTTAAAGGTTAAAAGAGAATTATATTGGGGCATAAAAAGCCTGACCCCACTTATGAGCAGGTTCATGTGGGGTTAGAACTTTTAACCCTGATATCTTATGATACGATTAGGAAAGAAAGGTTCTTGTTGTGAGTGAGAATATATTTAAGGTATTTGGTGAGCTGCCAAAAGAAACTTTATTAGAAATAATCGCAAAATGTATGGATGATTATCTGTATGTATATGATTTGCAGAATAATACAATAGAGTTTTCTGAATCGGCTGTGAACCGTTTTAAGATATCGGATAATGTTATGAATAATTTTACTAATGATGTTTTACAGTTGGTTTATGAAGAAGACCGTAAGATGCTCCAGGAGCATCTTACGGCTATATGTGAAGGAAAAGAAAAGGTACATAATCTTCATTACAGATGGCTTGATAAAGAAGACATGCCGGTATGGATAAACTGCCGTGGTATAGTGATTGATGATTCACAAGGGAACGCACAATATTTGGTTGGCTGCATGAAAGAGACTGGCAATCAAAGAAGGGCAGATAATGTCACAGGATTGCTTGGAGGTCCTGAATTTAATGCCTATATGCGCTCGCAGAAGACACACCTTTCTAAGGGATTTCTTATGCATATAGGAATAGATGATTTTGGAGCAATCAATAGTTCACGTGGAGCGGCTTACGGCAATTATATTCTGAAAAGTGTAGCTGACTGCATAAAAGAATGTCTTTCTGATAAACAGAAGATATATCATCTTGTAGCAGATCAGTATGTGATTGTTGATTTGGAACATTCTTCAGAGGAATATGCCGCAGAGCTTAAGAAGATGATTGATGCCAGACTTTACAAGTTTATAGTATCTGAAAAATATGAGGCTGTTTTTTCGATTTCTGTTGGTGTTGTGGATGCGGTAACATTTTGCGAAGGCTACGAGGAGTGCCGCAAGAAATTTGCATTTGTCCTTAAAAAAGCCAAAAAAATGGGAAAAAATGGATTCTATATATTTGATGATAACGACTACGAGAGCTTTTTAAGAACAGGAAAGATAGTAGCGGCACTCCGTAATTCTGTTGTGAATGGATTCAACGGCTTTGAGGTGTATTACCAGCCAATTGTGGATTGCAGCTCAGAGCGGGTTATTGGTGCAGAGGCGCTTATGCGTTTCTCAATGACCTCTGAAGAAGATACGGAGACAGTTTCACCAGTAGACTTCATCCCGTTACTGGAAGAAACCGGATTAATTATTCCGGCAGGAAGATATATATTAGATGAAGCAGCAAAAACATGTTGTGAAATGCAGCAATATATTCCTGATTTTAAGATGAATATAAATGTTTCATATGTTCAGATTATGCATGGCAATGTTGAAAGAGATATATTGGATGTGATTAAAAAATATGATTTACAACCGGATTCCATATGTATTGAAATGACGGAAAGTGGATTTATGGATATGACACCGGTATTCTGTAGGTTCAGGAAAGTATTGGATGAGAACCATATCTGCTTTGTAATTGATGATTTTGGAACGGGTTATTCTAATTTTCATTGCATACGCGACATGAATCCCAGCTATGTGAAAATGGATAGGGATTTTACTGCAAAGGCGATGAATGATGCAAGAGATTATGAATTGTATAAAAACATCATTCCGATGGTACATAGTATTAATGTCAGGATATGTGCAGAGGGCATTGAAAAAAAAGAATGGAGCCTTAAAATGAAAGAAATGCAGGTTGATTATTTACAGGGATACTATTATGGCAGACCCTGTGAAAAAGAACAGTTTATTCAACGATATAAATGTTCATAACAGCCGCAGGCTTTTTGACGGATCATCTGGTACACAAAAAAATTGAAAAAAATTAGCACTCACCTCTTGACAGTGCTAATAATAAGTGCTATAGTACAACTAGAACAAAGGAAAGGAACAAATAAAGAAATTGAATTTGTTTTAAAACATCCCGGTTCCAGAGTAACAGGTAAATGAGCAGCGATTTTAGAAAAGGAGAGATGACTTATGTTAATGCCTAGTATTTTTGGAGAAGATTTATTTAATGATGATTTTATGAATGGATTTAAGTTCCCGGATGTAGACAAGGTTTTATATGGTAAGCACGCTTCTAATGTTATGAAAACAGATGTCAGGGAAACGGAAAGCGGTTATGAAGTAGATATTGATTTGCCGGGCTTTAAGAAAGATGAAATCAGTGCCAGCCTTGAAAATGGCTATCTGACCATCAGTGCTTCTAAAGGCCTTGACAAAGATGAAGAAAAGAAAGACGGCAAATATATCCGCAAGGAGCGCTATGCCGGCGCAATGAGCAGAAGCTTCTTTGTTGGTGAAGACCTGACACAGGAAGATATCAAGGCAAAATACGAGGACGGTATCTTAAAACTTTCTGTTCCAAAGAAAGAAAAGGCACCGGTCAAGGGTGATAAGTATATTGCCATTGAAGGATAACCTGTAACTGCAAATTGTGACTGTACAACTTATAAGGCATTTTGATGAAATGTCAAAAATGCTGATAAATAACCCTATATAATAGGTAGAAAGACTCCACAGCCGGAGAAATTCATAGGCTGTGGAGTCTTTTTATTTAATACAAAACTATCAGGGGCAAAAGCCTAAAATCATTGCGGTTGTCAGGTGCAAAATATAGTGGAAGATTATGAAAAATACGAACAAAAATATGTGATACATGCACAAAAAATAAAAAGAAATACATATAAAAATAGCAATTGCGCACAAAAATAAAATATGATATAATAATGGAAACTAAAAAATAAAAAATAGTTTCCAACAAAAGTACTACACAAAACACAAACGGAGAAGGAGGGAACGATGAAAGAAAGTATACAGGAACAAAAACTGCAGCAGAAGATTTTAGAGGGTACGATAGAAGCCTTTAATCAAAAGGGATTGAAATTCACCATGGATGACCTTGCAGGAATCCTCGGCATGAGCAAGAAAACCATATATACGGTCTTTTCAGACAAGACTTCACTGTTTCTTTCCATGGTTGATTACCTGTTTGATACGATAAAGGAAAGCGAGCGTGCCATATTGGAAAATGAAGCATTGTCCACAGTGGAGAAAATCAGGGCAATTCTCGGTGTCATGCCGGACAGCTATAAAGACATTAATTTTGCGAAGCTGTATCTGCTCAAGGAAAAATATCCTGAAATATACACAAGGGTAGAACAGCGGCTGGAAGGCGGCTGGGAAATGACGATGGGACTGCTGGAACAGGGAATAAAAGAAGGATGTATCCGTCCCGTGAATTTATCCATTTTTAAATTGATGATGGAAGCCGCACTGGAGCAGTTTTTCCAGCGTGATATTTTAGTCAACAGTGGACTTTCCTATACGGAAGGGTTAAGCGAAGTGGTTGGCATTTTACTGGACGGAATCGAGAAAAAGGCATAGAAAGGGGCAAGGTTATGGAAGACAAATCAAAAATCATTTACGGCAATGAAATCGGCCGCAAGGCATACAGAAATGCCATTCATTCTAAGAAAAAATTTATCAAAAAATATGGCGATGATACCGGTACAAAATATCCGGTGCGGCTTCGTAAAAATGCGGTGCTTGGCGATACGCTTGGCATTGTCGATGTGCGTGTTGCCAAAAAGCACGGCACAGCCGGAGAGAAAAATCAAACGATACCGTTTGATACGGAAAAAGGCATTATTGTGGGAAATATCCGCATGGGCTTCGGTCATTACCGCATTTCCATGGCGATTGCTTCGGCGGCACATGCAATGGGCTATGTACCGTACTGGATGGATTTGAATTCTTATGAAGATACGACCTGTACAAAGGTTATCCGTGCGCAGAATGATTTATACTCACTGGGGTCAAGATTGTCCCAGAAAAGCCGTCTGTTTAACCGGTTTGTCTGGGAACCGATGAATTACGAGGGCTTTAGAAAGCTTTCTTACAATGCATCAGACCAGAAAAATGCGGAACTGATGGCAGCTGTATTTGCAAATGTGCCAAAAGAAATTCCGGTCATTGCCACACATGTATGGCCGGCGCAGGCGGCGGTGCATGCGGGCATGAAGCGTGTTATCAATGCCGTGCCGGATAACTGGCCAATGGCATTGCATTTGTCAGAGGGCAGTATTCATACGGTGCAGACGCGTTTTGCCTACCAAGGCTACCGTATTTTAAACGGCATGGATAAAAACAAAGTGTTAAATCCAATGCCAAAGGACAGCCTTGTGTATACAGGCCACTACATTGACCATGAGCTGGTGCAGGGAATCGAAGAAGACTGTGCGGCAAGGCGGGCGCGCAAAATGCAGAAAAAACCGATGCGCTTTCTTTTGACGATTGGTGGTGCGGGTGCGCAGAAAAAAATTTTTGCGGAGATTATCCGTTATTTAATACCGCATATCAGGGACGGACGTGCTGCACTGTATGTCAATGTGGGCGATTATAAAAATGTATGGGAGCAGTTAAAGGCAGAAATTCCGCAGATGAAGACACTTTCTTGTGAACATTTTAACAACTGGGAGAATACAAAAAAGTTTGCAGAGGAAGCCCTGACGGGAGAAGTCACGGGAATCCACGGATTCTGGCATGAAAATATATTTGAAGCGGTTTACTGTACCAATCTTTTGATGAGAAGCTGTGATGTGCTGGTTACGAAACCGAGCGAACTGGCATTTTATCCGGTGCCGAAGCTGTTTATCAAGCGTGTCGGTGGACATGAACAGTGGGGTGCAGTCCATTCGGCAGAAATCGGTGACGGTACGCTGGAATGTCGTGACACCGGTCATACACTGCAAATGCTGGAGTTGTTTTTAAATGAAGAAACGCTGTTATTTCAGATGTGTAACTGCATTGAAGCCAATAAAAAAGCAGGCATATATGATGGAGCATACAAGGCGGTGGAACTGGCAGCCGCAGAAAGTAGGTAAGGTATGTTAAGTAAAAGGGAAATGGCTTCTTACGGACTGGGTGCCGTGGGAAAAGACATGGTTTATATGTTTTCGGCAAGTTATATTTTGTATTATTATCAGGATATTTTAGGCGTCAGTGCGATTGCAATGGGCATGATTTTAATGGCGGCGCGCGTGTTTGATGCGTTTAATGACCCGGTTATGGGGGTTATTGTGGCAAAGACAAGGACACGGTTCGGGAAGTTCCGTCCGTGGCTGTTTGTGGGAACGGCGCTCAATGCCATCGTGTTGTATCTGATGTTTGCGGCACCGCCTGCATTGGACGGCGGCGGGCTGGTAGCCTATGCGGCGGTTACATACATTTTATGGGGTGTGACCTATACCATGATGGATATTCCGTACTGGTCCATGATTCCGGCATTTACGCAGGGAGGAAAGGAACGTGAAAATCTTTCCACGCTCGCACGTTCCTGCGCCGGGATCGGTTCTGCACTGGTAACGGTTATCACTATGCAGTGCGTCTACTTTTTCGGAAACGGCAATGAAAGAACGGGCTTTAAGTGGTTTGCCCTGATTTTATCCGTATTGTTTTTTGTATTCATTCTGATTACCTGTCTGAATATCAAAGAAAAATCAACGGTTGATGTCGATGCGCCGTCCATAAAGCAGATGTTTAAGGCATTACTGCAAAATGATCAGGCAATGACGGTTGTTATTACCATTGTGCTGATTAATACATCGGTATACATTACGTCCAATCTGGTGATTTACTTTTTTAAATATGATTTCGGCGGTGCGGACTGGTACAACGGCTATACGCTGTTTAACACCTTTGGCGGTGCAATACAGATATTGTCGATGATGATTCTGTTTCCGTTACTGCGTAAATTTTTAAATACAATCCGCATTTTTTACGTGAGCTTTACCATGGCGATAGCAGGATATTTAGTGCTGCTGGTGCTTGTATTTACAACAATGTCCAATGTATTTATACTGTTTATTCCAGCATTTTTCATCTTTGCGGCAAACGGCATGTTACTGGTGCTTACAACCATTTTCCTTGCCAATACCGTGGATTATGGTGAATTAAAAAATAAGCGCAGGGACGAGAGCGTGATTTTTTCTATGCAGACATTTGTTGTAAAATTAGCTTCCGGTGTAGCGGCACTGGTTGTATCCGTGTGCCTGTCGCTGAGCCACTTAAGTCAGGATACGGCAGTTGTGACGGGAGAAGCCGCACAGGCAGGCGGTTCGCTGGTCGGACTGCGTATGACAATGACGGTGCTTCCGATTGCAGGACTGTTACTTGCTGTGTTTTATTTTCACAAGAAATATATTCTGACAGAGAGTAAAATGGAGGAGATTAACAGTACACTGCGGGCTTAAAAGGTATATATGATAAAGAAAGGATTTCCGATATGATTACGATAGAAAAAAATCTGTATGCACTGCATACACGGCATACGTCTTATGTATTTTGTGTCATGGAGAGCGGACATCCGGAGCATTTGTATTATGGAAGGCGGATTCATGCACAGCAGACCGTAATGATGGAAAAAAGGGCATTTCTTCCGGGCAATACGATTGCGTATGACAGCAGTTTTGAAAATCTTTCATTGGAGGATTGCTGTCTTGAAATGTCATCTTACGGAAAAGGCGATATCCGTGAACCGTTTATTGAAACAGAATATGCGGATGGCAGTACAACGGCGGATTTTTTGTTTGAGAGCGCACAGATTTCCGAAACAAAATGCGGCTTGCAGACACTTCCGGGTGCATATGATGAAAACGGCAAATCCGAACAGCTAAAGGTCGTATTGGCAGACAAAGAAGGAAAAACAAAGCTGGAACTGTATTATGACGTATACGAAGACTGCGATGTGATTACAAGGCGCGCTGTTTTTAAAAATGAAGGAGAACAGCCTGTGAAGCTTAGGCGGCTGATGAGCATGCAGCTTGATTTACACCGGGCAGACTATGTGCTTTCAACATTTCACGGCGCATGGACACGGGAAATGAACCGCAGTGAAGCCGTGCTTGAAACCGGAAAATATGTCAATGAATCCTTTACGGGAACGTCATCGAGCCGTGCCAATCCGTTTATCATGCTTGGCAGAAAAGAAACGACCGAGGACACCGGAGAGTGTTTCGGAATAAATCTTATTTACAGCGGCAGTCACTATGAAGCTGTAGAGGTGCAGGCAGGACGTACAAGAATCGTTTCCGGTATCCAGCCGAAAAATTTCTGCTTTACGGTTGGCACAGGTGAAGTTTTTGAAACACCGGAAGCGGTGCTGACCTATGCGGCATCAGGTTATAATCAAATGAGTCACCAACTGCATGATTTTGTGCAGGAGCATGTTGTTCGCGGCACATGGAAACGGAAACTGCGCCCGGTGCTGTTAAACAGCTGGGAAGCGGCGTATTTTGACATTAACGAAAGGAAACTGCTACGCCTTGCAAAGGCGGCAAAAGAAGCGGGAATCGAACTGTTTGTTATGGATGACGGTTGGTTTGGAAACCGGAATGACGATAAGAGTTCCCTTGGGGACTGGTATGCCGATGAAAAGAAGCTGCCGGGCGGACTTTTGGGAATTGCGCAGAAAATCAAAGCACTTGGACTGGATTTTGGTATCTGGGTAGAACCGGAAATGGTGAGTGTCAACAGCCGTTTGTATGAAAAGCACCCGGACTGGGCAGCTGCCGTTCCCGGCAGGAATCATTCCGAGGGCAGAAACCAGCGGATTTTAGATTTAGCCAATCCGCAGGTGCAGGAATTTGTCATTGAAGAAATGAGCCGTGTTTTTTCCGGTGCGGATATTTCTTATGTCAAATGGGACATGAACCGGATTTTCAGTGATGATTATTCACCGTATCTGCCGCCGGACAGACAGGGTGAAGCGGAACACCGCTATATCTGCGGGCTGTATCACTGCATGGACGTATTGACAAAACGTTTTCCGGATATTTTATTTGAAGGCTGTGCGGCAGGCGGCAACCGCTTTGACCTCGGCATTTTGTGTTATTTTCCGCAAATCTGGGCAAGCGATAATACAGATGCGGTCAGCCGCGCGCAGATTCAGAACAATTACACTTACGGCTATCCGCCATCCGTGCTTAGTTCACACGTTTCAGCAAGCCCGAATCACCAGACACTGCGCCGCACGCCGCTTGAAACACGCTTTGCCGTGGCGGCTTTCGGAAATTTGGGTTATGAATGTAATTTCTGTGATATGTCCAAAGAAGAACTTGAGGCGGTGAAAGCACAGATTACCTTGTATAAAGAAAAGCGGGAACTGTTCCAGCGGGGAATTTTTTACCGCGGCAGAAGTTTTTCGGACAGGGATATCCGTGACAGCAGTGTACTGTCGGCGGGCGGCGGCAGTCTGATGGAGTGGAACTGTGTCAAAAAAGATACTTCCGAAGCGGTCGGATTGCTGATGAATAAACTTGCAGTGGCAAACACGCCGCATATATGCTTTTATGCAAAGGGATTAGACCCTGAAAAGCGGTATCATTTTTACAATCGTGCGTTAAAGTACAATATCAAGGATTTCGGGGATTTGGTCAACACCGCATCGCCGGTGCATATCCGTCAGGATTCCCTGATACAGCACCTCGCCGCCAAATGGATTAAAATAAACGGTGAGCGGGAGGACTACCATGTATTCGGCGATACGCTGATGTACTGCGGTGTGCGCTTAAAGCAGGCATTCTGCGCAACGGGACTGAATGATGAAGTGCGTTACTTCCCGGATTTCGGCGCAAGGCTTTATTTTATGGACGAAGAAAAAGCACGGTAAGTATGATTTTTACGAAAAAAGCAGTTGACAGATTTTATTTTCTGTGTCTATAATGAAAAAAACGAAATACTTCGGTAGGTGAGGTTACCACAGGGATTTGGATTTTCCTAAGGTTGCTGCCGCAAATTTGTGGAGACACAAATCGTTGGTCAGCAGGCTATGTCGGTTTAAGGCATAACCTAATGCAACTAATATGCCCTGTGATGCTAAAGCTTGGACGACGGAAGCACAGCGCCAGATAAAGAAATGGCTGCGCAAAGATTAAGATTGAATTTCAAACTCCGTCGTCAGACGGAGTTTTTTTAGTATTAAAGGAGGTGAGGCAAATGGATTCGGGCGTCAGTTATCATTCGGAAAATTTACATAATACGGATACGACAGAAGGGAGCATAGAAAATGGAGAAGAACATTTTTATGGAACTTCTGGCAGCAAGAGAATTCAAAGCAATCAGAAGCATTTTAAATGTGATGAATGCAGTAGACATTGCCTCACTGCTGTCAGAATTTGAAGAAAAGGAACTTGCACAGGCATTCCGTCTGATTCCGAAAGCAAAAGCAGCCGAAGTTTTTGCCAATATGAGCAATGCAACACAGAGCTGTCTGATTGATGCTTTCACGGAAACGGAATTAAAAGAAATCATAGACGATATGTTTATGGACGATACCGTGGATTTACTGGAAGATTTACCGGCAAATGTCGTAACAAGGATTTTATCCAATATCAATCCGCAGAAGCGTGCGCAGATTAATATTCTGCTGGATTATCCGCAGGACAGCGCAGGCAGCATTATGACAACAGAATATGTGTCACTCAAGCGCACCATGACCGTAAAGCAGGCAATGGCACATATTAAAGAAGTAGGAATCCACAAGGAAACGATTTATACCTGCTATGTGCTGGAAGCGCGCAGACTGGTAGGCATTGTGACCGCCAAAGACTTAATGGTGGCAGATGACGACAAAACGATTGAAGAACTTATGCGGACAGAGATTATTTTTGTGCATACGGGCGATGACCAGGAGCAGGTCGGACAGTTATTTTCAAAATATGATTTGCTGGCACTTCCGGTTCTGGATACCGATGAATGTATGGTCGGAATCGTCACGGTCGATGATGCACTCGATGTTGTGGTTGATGAAGCGACAGAGGATATGTCACTCATGGCAGCAGTCAATCCGAGTGAAAAATCTTACTTTGAAACACCGGTGCTGACACATGCCAAAAACAGAATTGTGTGGCTTTTGGTGTTGATGTTATCCGCTACGGCAACGGGGGTGATTATCACACACTATGAAAATGCGTTTGCGGCAGTGCCGATTTTAGTATCCTTTATTCCAATGCTGATGGATACAGGCGGTAACTGCGGTTCACAAAGTTCCACGCTGATTATCCGTGGGATTGCACTGGGAGAAATTACCTTTCGTGATATTTTTAAGGTGATGTTTAAGGAATTCCGGATTTCAATTATTGTCGGTGTGATTCTGGCACTGGCAAACGGGCTTAGAATCCTGCTGATGTATAGGAATTTTTCACTGGCGGTTGTCATTTCAATTTCACTGGTTATTACAGTTATTTTTGCAAAGCTTATCGGCTGTATTCTGCCACTGCTTGCAAAGAAGCTGCATTTTGACCCGGCAATTATGGCATCGCCGCTGATTACAACGATTGTGGATACCTGTTCAATACTGATATACTTTAATGTGGCAACGGTGGTATTCCATTTATAATTAAGGTAAGTGCAAATATGTGAGGACACGGACAGAGAACAGATTTTTATCGGATACGAAAATTACCGTGGATTGCGGATAAGAACGGGTATGACATACATATTTTGCAATATACTAACAGAGTAATATGGTGCAGAGGTGCGAAAAAATTTGAAAAGCACTGAAGGAAAATGCAAAAAAGTGAAAGGAGCATGACAAGTGGCACAGGATATAAAGACTGCGGACATTGCGATTATCGGTACAGGACCGGCGGGCATTTCTGCCGCTATTACCGCAAAAATCAGAAATAAAGAGATACTTTTGTTCGGCGCTGAGCCGGTGAGCAGTAAGGTGGCAAAAGCACACCGGATTTTAAATTATCCGGGACTGCCTGCCGTTTCGGGAGAGGAGCTGGCACAGGCATATAAAAGACATTTGGACGAATTGCAGATTGCGGTT